>Ga0209212_1002000_pt1 | contig 30632 bp, 21 predicted proteins | sample RifGroC2_FD_183996 | JGI IMG/M metagenome (GOLD analysis project Ga0209212, IMG submission 183996) | Groundwater microbial communities from Rifle, Colorado, USA - Groundwater C2 (SPAdes) (version 2) | ecosystem: Environmental > Aquatic > Deep subsurface > Groundwater | place: Rifle, Colorado...
CCCGCACCAAACACACTTTTTCCCTCGTAAAAAGTTGGCCGCGCACCCGAAAACGTTCTTTCGTCTTGTAACCATAAGGGTATTTTAACTCCTTGAGGTTACGAATACCACTAATTACCTTCTTTTTTTTCAGCGCGGACAGAAGTTCGTTCCAAATACGCGGATTCGCATTTGGGGCACGTCTTTAATGATGGTCCGAAGGATCGCGGCGGACTGCGTTATTGTATGAATTCCGCCGCGCTTCGTTTTATTGCGAAAGAAGATCTGTCCGCAAGCGGTTATCAAGAATTTGTAAGATTATTTGAATAAAATTAAATATATAACGGGATTTACGCATTTGGCGAGTCAGCTTGTTTTTTTACCTCGCGTCTCATCCAAATGTGTACGTTCGTACAAATATATGAACAAACTAAAAATAAAAATTATTCTTGCGAGTGTCAGACAGGGCCGCTTTGGCGATAAGCCGGCAAAATGGATTTATGACATAGCGGAGCGCATGGAAGAATTGTCTTCTGAAATTTTGGATCTTTTGAATCATCAACTTCCAATGTTTGCAGAAGTTGTATCTCCGGCATATACGCAGGGCGAGTATCGCCTAAAAGAGGCAAACGTCTGGGCGAAAAAAATTGCGGAAGCTGATGGTTTTATTATTGTGACGCCAGAATATAACCACGGATACCCTGCGTCGCTTAAAAACAATATAGATTATCTATATTAAGGAATGGTTAAAAAAGCCGGTCTGGCGCGCTGGATCCTTACAAGGATAGCGCGGAGAATTTATTGACGCAGTTGACAAAGGTGGGCGCGAGCGCTCAAATCGGCGCGAGAAAAGTGAAATATGGATACTAAACCTCAAAAATATCTAGAGTCTATGCGGTACTCTTTTTTTACTTCTAAAACAAAGTTAGAGTTGTATGAAGAACTTAAAACCTCTGATTGCGGACTTTCTACAAATGAGGCGCATCGGCGTCTTAAAGGGCGCTCTGGAATCGGCTTGCATTCCGCAAAAACAAGCGTTTTGTCGCTCTTTGCTCGTCAATTCACATCGCCGTTTGTATATCTGCTTATAGGCGCGATGATTATCGCTCTTCTGCTTCGCGACTTTGTTAATGCGGCGATGATCTTTGCGTTTTTGGCAATAAACGCCGCGCTTGGATTTTATCAAGAACACCGCTCCGATCGCGCGCTTTCGTTTCTGCAAAAATATGTGCCAACTCTCTCGCGAGTGATCCGGGATTCTAAAGAAAAAATTGTGCCGAGTTGTGAACTTGTGGTAGGCGATGTTGTCCTCGCGCATCCAGGAGACGCGCTGTATGCGGATGTTCGTTTTATATCAGTCGAGCATCTGATTGTTGATGAATCGGCCTTGACCGGCGAGTCCGCGCCTGTTTTTAAAATCGCAGATCGTCTCCCGAACGCGGTAGTTGATATATACGGCGCGCAAAACATCGGATTCTCCGGAAGCGCGATCGTCAGCGGAGAAGGGCGCGGGATTGTTGTTGCGATTCGCGCAGACACGGCTGTAGGTGAAATTGAGAGAGTAACTCGTTCTCTTGATCGCCGCAGTACGTTTGAAAAAGCCATCGGCAGATTAAGCGCGTTTGTGCTTCGCCTAACAGTGGTAACACTTGCGTTTGTGTTTGCCGCGAATCTTATAATTAAAGGCGAGCGCGCGGACATCGGAGAACTTCTTATTTTTTCAATTGCTCTTGCGGTAACCGTAATTCCGGAGGCGCTTCCGCTTGTAACAACATTTTCTCTATCCCGCGGCGCTTTGAGGCTTGCGAAAAATAAAGTTGTTGTCAAACGGCTGTCGGCAATTGAGGACTTGGGAAGTATTGAGGTTCTCTGCACCGACAAAACAGGCACGCTCACAGAAAATAAGATGACGCTCTACGAAGCGCGTCCGTACGGCGGAGGCGACGATAGCGCGCGTGATCGCTTGTTGTTGTACGGCTTGATCGGACTTGAAGAGTCCGGCCGGAAAAAACACGTGAAGATTCAATCATCAAACGCTTTTGAAGAGGCAGTAAAAAACGCGGCGAGCGATATTATTATTAAGGACGCGAAAACCTATAAAATTATTACTGAAATTCCATTTGATCCGGAGCGGAGACGCGCTACGATTCTTGCAGAGCGCGACGGCAAACGGGAATTAGTTGTCCGCGGCGCGCCAGAGGAAATTTTATCCAGATTATGCGGTTTTAGCGATTCAGCGCAAAGGGAAATTATGGACTGGGCTGAATCTGAAGGAAAATCTGGGAGACGCGTGATCGCGGTTGCAAAAATAGACGACAGAGAAATTTCCGAGAATTTGCAAGATGAAGAGCGCGAGCTTTCATACGTCGGAGCTGTCTCTTTTCACGATGCCTTAAAGCCGTCTGCGGATGAAGCCATCGCAAAAGCTAAACATTTGGGCGTTATAGTGAAAATGTTAACTGGCGACAGCCCGGAGGTTGCGTGTTCTGTCGCGCGCGAGATTGGGCTTATAGGACAAAACGACGAGGTCATCACAGGAGCCGCTTTTGATGCAATGGCCGAGAGCGAACAGAAAGAAGCTGTTTTCCGCTCTCATGTATTTGCCCGCGTAACGCCGATTCAAAAGTTTAAAATTGTGCAACTCTTGGAGCAAAAATACGAGGTCGGGTTTTTAGGCGAGGGTATTAACGACGCGCCGGCGCTGAAAGCCGCAAACGTTGCGCTTGTTGTAGGCGACGCGCTTCCCGCGGCGCGCGCTGTGGCCGACATCATTCTTCTTAAGAGATCATTAAACGTGATTATAGACGGCATTGAAGAGGGAAGAGCCGTATTTGCAAACACTGTGAAATACATCAAAGCTACGCTTGCGTCAAACTTCGGCAATTTTTACGCTGTCGCGATTGCTTCACTGCTCGTTGATTTTCTGCCCATGCTTCCGCTCCAGATTCTTCTTGTAAATCTTCTTTCGGATTTTCCGATGATTGCGATCGCAACAGACACTGTTGACAAACAAGAACTGCGCCGCCCGAAACATTATGATGTGAGAGATATTGCTCTTCTTGCAACTACATTAGGCATTGTAAGTTCTGTATTTGATTTTATTTTCTTCGGGCTATTTTACAGACTTGGCGCGGCAACCTTGCAGACCAATTGGTTTATCGCAAGTATTTTAACAGAGCTTTTGTTTTTATTTTCAATCAGATCGCGCGGATTTTTTCTGAAAGCCAAGCGCGCTTCAACAGTTCTTATTATTCTTTCTCTTTCCGCCGCGATCGCGACAGTCGCGATTCCGTTCACGTCCATTGGCCGCGAGACATTTGGTTTTATTGAGCCAGTATCGTCTCACATGGCGTGGATTTTCGGCCTGCTTATTTGTTACTTCATCATTACTGAAATCGTAAAATTATTGTACTATCGGTTTCTGGTTCATGAGACCTGACAAGAGTTTTGCGTCAGTCGGAAAGAAACGGGAGACGTACTCATATGTTGACTGTTTGATTATTTGGTAGAGATCAAGCGCAATCGCAAAAGACGGATGTTGTTCAAGGCGCGGAAGACCGGACAATATATTGAGCACAAGCAGGCGATTGTACCAGCGCATATCCATTAACCCTTTTTTTTGAATAGATCGCCATCCATTGCACGCGCGGCTTATGCTTATAAGATCAAGCGTGTCTGCGCAAAATACTATTGTTTTATAGAGCGAAATGCCGGGGAAAATGGATTCCTGAAACCCGGAAAGCGAGTGTTCTCCTAAAATTGCGATTGCGATTTTGCGGCGAAGATCTTTTGGAATGCGCCTTTTGCTTTCTTTTAAGAAAGAGAGCGCGCTTCCGATCGAGTCTTTTTTGAATACGAGATAGATGTCAATGTCAATAAGCCACGGAATTTTTCGGAGCGCCTTTCTAAGAGGCGTATTTTTATTATAAAGGAAGCCCAGATTTTTTACGCGATACACATCGTGCCATGAAAGCGCGGCGACAATTATTCCCCAGTCAAGCGTTTTATTTTCTGGAATGAGTTTTTTATAAAGGATATGAGCGAATCGGATTGCGCGGACAATATGCGTTTGGTCATGCATAGGATCGCGCGATTGTTTCATGATCGCTAGCGCCTCTCCGATAATTTTTTGCAGTTCAGGGATGTGAATTGAATCGTTCTCGTTTGTTTTAACAAGCTCCGCAAGTTCTTTTACCGACGGAATATGTTCCTGATTTTCATAAGTTGATGTTGCGATTTTTAAGACCTCGCTTGTCTCAATGTCGTTTACGCGCAGTAGCCATTCATGCGCCGCGTCGTAGTCGCGATCGCTAGGATTATACGCAAGAAGGCGGAGATAGGTTTGGATGGAAGGCATATAAAAGAGCATTCTAGCACTCTCGTTGACTTTTCGCAAAAACTTGGCTACTATAAACGTTGAACATATGACAACAAGAGTTATTTTAACGCAAAACATTGTAGGAGTAGGAAAAAAGGGCGATATCATCGCTGTTCGGAAGGGACACGCGCGTAATTTTCTCATACCTCTTCGTCTTGCCCGCGTTGCCGACGATAAATGCGTAGCCCTTGCGGATGCAGAGAAAACCGCAATAGAAAAACGGCGCGAGGAGAAAATTAAAGAACTGAAAGACATTAAACAGCGTCTTTCTAAAAAACGTATCACGCTCCTTATTCCGGCAAACGATCAAGGCACTCTCTACAGGGGAGTTGCCTCTATAGATATCACAGACTCTCTCTATACAACATACGGAGTTGACATCCCGGCTTCATGCATTCTCATGGAAATCATAAAAACTGTCGGTTTGCATTCTTTCAAGGTTGTATTGAAAGATCATGGCGAGATTTCAATGAAGGTGCGGGTGAACTCGCGCTAAATTAATTTGTGTCAACTGTTATTTCTATATTTCTCATTATCGCATCGGCTCTTTTGCGCGTTGCGCGGCATTTCGGCTTTATTAATCTTCCTCCAAATTTTGCGCCGATTGCCGCGGTCGCGCTTTTTGCGGGAGCTAAAATGGAGCGCAGAACGCTTGCGATTTTTATTCCTCTTGCGGCAATGCTCGTGTCAGACTCAATAATCGGTTTCTACGATTTTAGAATTTTGGGAAGCGTTTATATTAGTTTTGCCATTTCCGGCGTTCTTGGTTTTTTTCTGCGCAAACGCGTTAATGTATGGCGAGTGGGCATAAGCGCTCTCTTTGCCTCTATCATTTTTTTCCTTATCACAAATGCGGCTGTGTGGTTGTTTTCAGGCATATATCCTGTAACCATTGCCGGGCTTTTAGAATCTTATATTATGGGGCTTCCTTTTTTCCGCTTTACATTTCTTGGAGATTTATTTTATACTGCAGTTATCTTTGGAGTTTATGAAGTCGTTAACTTATGGACGCAAACATTATTGCGAACGAAAGCGATGAGAGCAATCATCAGAAGATCATAGCGGAGCTTTCGCGCAATCGCGAACTTTTGGAGCGCATCTTTGCCTCGAGCGAAAAAGCGCGGCGGTATATTTTTTGGCTCCACGTGATGTCTGTTTTGAAAATCGTGCTCATCGTGGTTCCTCTTATTATCGGACTGATTTTTGTAGGTCCGCTTTTGAAAAATTTAGGGAACGTCATGAGTATATATACCGGCGGTAACATTGATGATATTCTTGACGAGGACGCGAGTGGCGACGGCGGCGTCAACAATTTCCAAGATAACATTAAAGAATTAAAAAATATTTTAAACGAAAAATAATCCCGCAAACGGGATGTTCCATGACTATGCTTTCTAAAGAACAACTGACATCAGCTCTTGTGAAGGCGATTGCCGCAAGCGCAATTTTAGGCGCAATTTTTGGCGGCATTGCGAGCGCTATTACTTTTTCACTTGCCTCGCGCGGCGATATTCCTTATTTAGGAAGCAAAGATACGAGAAAGGATACGGTAACGTCTCCGGAGCAATTATCTCCAAACGATAATGGTATCAGTTCAGATGAGACAGTGAACGTGGTTGAAGGCGCGCTTCCGGCCGTTGTTTCAATTATAGCGACACAGGAACTTGCGTCATTGCCGCAGTCATCGTTTTTTAATGATTTTTTCTTTGGTTTTCCGTTTGAGATTCAACCGTCTCCAAGGGATCAGGAGGAGCCTAAAATAGAGAAGCGCGAAGTTTCAAGCGGAAGCGGATTTATCGTTACAAAAGATGGGTTTATCGTTACAAATCGCCATGTTGTTTTGAACACGAAGGCCGAATACTCGGTGGTTCTGAATTCCGGAAAAACGTACGAGGCAGAGGTGATTGATCGCGACAGCGTTCAGGATTTGGCTGTTGTAAAAATTAAAGTGAAAGTCGGCGAAACTGCTGATTTTAGAACACTTCCACTTGGGGATTCAAACACCGTGAAACTCGGGGCAACCGTGATCGCGATCGGGAACACGCTCGGAGAATTTCGGAACACTGTAACAAAAGGAATCGTTTCCGGCATCAACCGAACGCTCACTGCGGGCGGCGAGGGAATCGGAAACGAAGTGATTGAGGGCGCGATTCAGACAGACGCGGCGATATCAAGCGGCAATTCCGGCGGTCCGCTCTTAAATGTTTTAGGCGAAGTGATCGGCGTGAATACTGCGGTGTCAGAGGTGGGGGAAAATATCGGTTTTGCGCTTCCGGTTGATCAGGTGAGAATTATTGTGGAAAGCATAGAGAAGTATGGGAAGATTGTCCGGCCGTTTCTTGGCGTCCGTTATCTCATATTAAACGAGGAAATCGCAAAGAAAAATAATATGGACGAAATTAATGAAGGCGCTCTTATTCAGAGAGGCGAAGGGCGAGATGAGCTCGCAGTTGTTCCCGGGAGTCCGGCGGATAAGGCAGGATTACGGGAAAACGACATTATTGTTTCTATTGACGATCGCGTAATCAAGGCGGGGCAAAGTTTAGCTACACTTCTTGCTCGTTATAAACCTGGGGATGTGATTACGCTTAAGGTGTACCGAGCAGGTAAAAGAATTGATCTGCAAGTAACTCTGGAAGATCGGAAAGGAAAATAATATGCTTTCACTCTCACATCTTACTGAAAACATTCACGCACTCCACGCCGATCTTAACGAAGCGTGGAGTTTTCTTTGATATTGAAAGGAAAACGGAACGCGTTAAAAAACTTGAAAGCGCAATGAACGAGCCGAATTTTTGGGATAATCAGGAATCGGCGCGAAAAATTTTACAGGAGGCATCGGAACTTAAAAAAGAGGTAGAAACATGGGAAAGTCTGCGGCGCGATATCACAGCTCTCAAAGAACTTGGCGAGGATGGGGCAGATGAAACAGTATTTGTTCAAGAATTGCAGGCAGAATATGATCGCCTTTTAGAACGATACAAAAAAGAAGAACTTGTTCTGCTTTTTTCAGGGCGTTATGATCGTCTGCCGGCGATTCTCGCGATTCATGCCGGCGCAGGAGGAGTTGACGCGCAGGATTTTGCCGCGATGCTCCTCCGAATGTATCTGCGTTTCGCGGAGCGCAAAGGTTTTACTTCAGAAATTCTTGACGAACAGCGCGGAAATGAAGCCGGAATAAAATCAGCGACTGTTATTATGGAGGGTGTTTATGCCTATGGAACTTTGAAAGGAGAAGCCGGAGTTCATCGGCTCGTGCGCATCTCTCCGTTTGACGCCGAGAAAATGCGCCATACGTCATTTGCGCTTGTTGAGGTTATTCCGGACATGGGTGATGCTGAAGGAACAGAAATTAAGGATGGGGACATACGCATTGATACGTTTCGCGCGTCAGGCGCCGGAGGGCAAAATGTAAACAAAACGGAAACAGCCGTGCGAATTACGCATATTCCGACTAACATTTCAGTCGCGTGCCAATCCGAGCGAAGCCAATTGCAAAATCGCGCAAGAGCGATGCGAATCTTAAAGGCAAAATTGCATCAGCTTGAAGAATTGAAGCGCGATGAGACGAAAAAAGAACTGCGCGGCGAATATCACGAGGCGCGTTTTGGAAATCAAATCCGCTCGTATGTTTTGCAACCCTACACGCTTGTGAAAGATGTCCGCACAGGTTTTGAAACCTCGGACGCCGGACGCGTTTTGAATGGGGAGATTGAAGGATTTGTTGAGGCGTATTTGAAGAAAGTGAAGAGGTGAGTGAGAGTTGATGTTCTAGTGTTTTCACAGTAGGGTGTGGTATAATAAGCGCTATGCAAATATACTTGCAGAAATCGCGATAAATATGAACAAGCACTATACCGAAAAACTTAAAAATCTTGTCCTATATATCCTCTCAAGCGACGAATATAAAGACGGCGGCATTAAAAAGCTCAATAAGTTTTTATATTTTATTGATTTTTATTTTTATCGCGACCATGAACAATTTATTTCAGGGAAAGAAATACAGTATGCTAAAGCGCCGATGGGCCCAATTATAGATAATTACAAGACTATTTTTGATGAGATGTGTAGTGATGAGGTTTTGACGCAGGAAGAAAATGAAGGTGTAGTTTTTCATAAACCTTGTCAAAAACCAAATTTGTCTTTATTTACTTCAGATGAGATAGATCATATTCATAATTTGTTGCACAATTATGGGCGTCTCTCATCTGTAGAGCTTGAAAGTATATCTCACGAGCAACAGCCATGGGTTTTAACGGAAAACTACGGAGATATTATTGATCCAGATTTAGCTCTCTTAATGAGCGACAAATCAGACGAGAGCGAAGAAGTTGAAGTGGGAAATGAAAGTTTAAGGAATGAACTTGTTAATCTTGCGAACTCGGTATGAATCAACTGGTTGAAATTTTTGTTATAGAATCATTGCAGACAGAAGTGAATCAGAGCGATGATAAAACAAAAAAATTGTTTGAAAAGCAAAAGCGTTTCATGAGTAGCAATCAGTACTATCCGTCACTTGGCAGGAAAAAACTTAAAAATGTTCAGGATAAATATGGCAATGATTTATATGAAATTCGTTTGGATAGGAAAAGAAGAATTATTTTTGTTGAGAAAAAAGAGCGCATTATTTGGCTTAAAATTTGCGCGCACGACGAGTTAAAACGAAAAAATACAATTCATGTCGCAGACAATTACACAAAAGACCGTTGCTGATTTGAATGCAACAGTATTGTATAGACTTCTAAAAGTGGTTTATATCTTCTCCTTTTTATTTATACTTGCTTTTGTTTGGGGATATGTTTATGTAACGAATCCGCTGCAGAAAAGTTTAGGCGTAGAAATTTAGACCAAATCATTCTTTAAAACGTCTGGTTGGCGTGGCGTTATTTTTTACTGGGCAATATCGCTTATTGTGTTATTGATAATTTTTGTAATAATAAGAAGGACTTTTTATTACATAGCTTTAGGCGCCATCAGAGCTAAAAAACTATAACAAAATTGTAATGGAAGATAGCGGTAAGTTATTCAAACCTTAAAAATTTTGACGTGATTCTGCTCATAACGTTTATCTCCGCGATTGCGAATTTAATTTTGGGTTTTCTCGTATTCAGAAGAAACCGCTCACAGACGGTCGCGCGTTTATTTTTATTCTTCACAATATCCGCATCTGTCTGGATTGCGACAAATTTTTTCTGGCTACTGACCCACGAGCTTTATTTTCTTCACGGAACGTATTCCGCAGGCATTCTTTTTGGATTGACAGGGCTCCTGTGGACGCACTCGCTGACTAAACGTTCTCTCCCGGCGTATTTTCTTCCCTTGACATTAGCCGGAGTCGCGCTTTCTGTTCTTTCGTTTGCGGGAGAGATGATCGTGAAAAAACCGGCTGAAATTTTTACCGGCGGTTTTCAGACTTCGGCAGGTCCTGCATTTGTATTTTACGCGCTTTGGATGGCTTTAACCCTTGGAATAACGCTTTATACTCTTTTTGTCGGGTATCGTTCCGAGCACTCTCTTCAGAGAATTCAAATTAAATACGTCTTTATAGGCGGAGTATCGTTTGTTTTTGTCGTGATGTTATTTGATTTTATTTTCCCGATTTTCTTTAACTATTTCACGCTCGCGTCTATGGACGCTCCAAGTTCCATTCTATTAATCGGCATAACTGCCTACGCAACACTGCGCTACCGGCTCATGGATGTTAATGTGATACTTCGCAAAAGTTTTATCTATTGTATAATCGGTTTGTTTTCATACGCGACGTTTCATGCGGTGGCGTGGACGTTTCTCGCTATTTTCGCCGACTTATGGACGTTTCCAGCTCTTCTTTCAGGTTTTGTTATAGCAATCGGATTCGCAATTGTTCTTCCTCGCGCAGAGCGCGTTGCCATACGTTTTGCTAACACATATTTGTACGCAAATTTTTACAGTGCTGAAGAGACCTTCAAAAAACTCTCCGACACGCTTTCACAGGTTGTGGACTTGGAGAAGTTGGCAGAGCTCATAGTTACGACAATCGGCAGAACTCTTACTGTAAAAACCGTCGGGGTTGCGGTGTCTGCGCCTCGTTCATTTGAGCTTTTGTATTCCCATGGATTGGACGCGAAGGCAAAACAGGCAGTCAGCCGCTTATTGCCGTCTTTCAAAAAAGTTTCTGATATTATTTTCGCAGATAATCTAGAACGTCCGGCAGGAAGCGCAGAGTATACGGAGCGGTTTGTAAAAATGGTTCAGCAATTTTTTAACGCTTCTCACACGAAAGTTATTATTCCTCTTAGAAGCACTTATCGGATAGTCGGCGTTATTGTGCTTGGGGCCAAGCGCGCCGGGCGGGGGTTTACAGGCGATGACACAGATCTTCTTGATACCCTGCGCAAACAGGCCGCGATAGCGATAGAAAACGCGCTTCTTTATCAGACGCTCAAAGAAAGCAACGAGTCGTTAAAAAATCTATTGACAATTCGCGAAGAATTTTTAGATATCGCATCTCATCAGCTTCGCACACCTATTTCAATCATACGAGGCGCAAGCAAACTGTTTTTAACCAATGATCCATTGCTGGATCAAAACGAGACTGCAGAGTTGATCTACGACGCCTCTGTGCGGTTAAATACGCTTGTTGATTCCATGCTTCTTGCCTCGCGCGTCGGGGCCGCGGATTTTTCACTTGATCGCGCGTTCATTAAACCAGTTCCGCTTCTCGCGATGATTCGGGAAATTTTTGATTCTCTCAAGTTTCGCATGAAAGAAAAGCGTCTTGCGCCGCGCGTTGAAATTTCTCCGCAATGCGTTGTGAATGGATATGAGCGGTATCTTTCAGTTGTATTTTTAAATTTGATTGAGAATGCTATTAAGTATACGCCAAAAGGGCAATCAGGGGAGATATGCGTTTTTGCGCGCGAGAAAGGCGCGCTTGTCCGGATCAGCGTTAAGGATCATGGCATAGGCATCCCAAAAAATGAGCAACTAAAATTGTTTCAGAAGTTCGCGCGCGCGGCAAACGCGATGCGCATGGTTCCGGACGGAACAGGTCTCGGGCTTTTTATTGTGAAAAAAATTATTGACGCGCACCCTCTCGGCGCATGCGGACTGATAAGCGCTGAAGATCATGGAGCGGAATTTTGGGTGGAACTTCAATCCGGGAGCGAGTTATAACTATGTTTTACGTTGCAGTTTTTGGATTTATAGGCGGGATCTTTTTTCGTTCTCTGTTTCCTCTTGATCCGTTTTTTCTGTACGCGCCGGCGCTAATTTTTATAGTCTGCGCTGTTCTATTCCGCCATGTCCGCTATCTGGGATACATCGCATGCGCCGCGATTTTTATTTTTCTCGGCGCTATGAGATTTGCCGCAAGCGATTATGTGGCGCGAGGCGATGATTTCAGCCGCATCGCTTCATATACAGGAAACAGCGTGACGTTTGAAGGAGTCATCGGAGGCGAGCCGGATATTCGCGATCGCTCTATTTTCTATACTATGGAACGTTTGCGCGTGCTCATTAGAGATAACGAGCGCGCTGTTTCCGGGCGCGTTCTTCTTACAACCTCGCTCTATCCGCGTCTTGTGTTTGGAGACCGGGTGCGAACGACGTGCGTTCTTGATGATCCAAAAGAGCTGGGAGAATCGTATCGCGGGTATCTTGCGAAGAGCGGTGTTTACGCGATTTGCCGGTACCCGAAATCAGTTGAACTTATTTCGCAGAATGAAGGAAATGTTTTGAAACGGTGGCTTTTAGGCATCAGAAATAATTTTCGCGTTCAGACGCAAAAAATTTTTCCGTTTCCGCACGTGGGTTTAGTGCTCGGACTTTTAATAGGGGACACCGACGGCATTCCGAATTATCTGAAAGACGCGCTCATTCAAACCGGCACGATTCATATTGTCGCGATTTCAGGCTATAACATTTCCATTATTATTTCGCTTCTCTTAACGCTCGCTCCTTACATATACCTTTCACGGCGGTTTGCGTGGGCCGCGGTTATTCCGATTCTTCTTGGATTTATTTTTATCGCCGGCGCTGAAAGTTCCGTAGTTCGCGCTGGTATAATGGCGCTTATTGTCGCATTTGCAAGCGAGGCTGGGCGGCTTTCTAATTGTTCGCGCGTTCTTGCGATCACGGCATTTTTGATGCTTGCAAAGAATCCGTATCTTCTTGTGTTTGATGTCGGATTTCAACTTTCATTTGCGGCAACGCTCGGGCTTGTTTATATTTCACCGCGTATTTCCGATTGGCTTAAAGCGCGTTTCCCGTTTCGTTTTATCGCGGAAACAGCGGCCGTAACCCTTGGCGCGAACATGGCGGTTGCCCCGATTCTTCTTTTGCATTTCGGCAGGGTATCGTTTATAGCGCCGTTCGTGAATATCGCGATTATCTGGATTATTCCGCTTGCGATGGCGCTTGGGTTTAGCGCGGTTTTGATTTCGTATATGTTTCTTCCTTTAGGTAAAGTCGCATCATGGTTTTCATGGGCGACTCTTGAGTATGTGATACGAGCGGTGGAATTTTTCGCGTAATTTTTTATATGTTCAAACGGATTCTCGCTCTGCTTTTTGCCATCAATCTTATTCTGATTGTCATCGCTTTTAGCGCAGATCATGAGAGAGGTTTCATCGTGCGATTTTTTGACGTCGGGCAGGGTGATGCGATTTACATCCGGACAGAGAAAAAACAGGACATTCTTATTGACGGAGGCCCAGACGATACGGTGCTATCAAAATTAGGCGAAGCGATGCCGTTTTATGATCGCGATATTGATATTCTGATTATCAGCCATCCGCACGCGGATCATATCACAGGCGCGCTTGCGGTTCTGAAACAGTATCGCGTGAAAACCGTGTACTTTTCCGGCGCAGAACATACGACTTATCAATATCTTGAATTATTGCGATTTTTGGAAGAGCAAAAAGAGATTGTGAAAGTGAAGGTTGATCATCCGATAAATCTGCAATTAAGCGGCGAGACAGCGCTTTCTTTTCTGTATCCGGATTTTGACGTTTCCTCCCCGCTCGCGCCGTCATTTATCAAAAATAATCTTAACAACACTTCAGTTGTCGTAAAATTAACACATAAGGGGCACTCCGCGCTTCTGACAGGAGATATTGGGAAAGAGGTTGAGGAGTATATGCTTTTACAAGGAGTTGACGTCTCGGCGCATCTTCTCAAAATCGCTCATCAAGGGAGCCGTTTCTCATCAGGGGAACCATTTTTGCGCGCGGTTCATCCGCAGTTTGTCGTTATTTTTGTCGGACAAAATAATTACGGACATCCGCATGCGGAAACTCTTGATCGTCTGCGCTCCCTCGGCATAAAATTTTTGCGGACTGACAAGGAAGGGGATATTGAATTTTCTCTTGAATAAGGGTATACTGCTCTTTAATTATACTTTATGGAAAATACATCATCAGACATCGCCCAAGACTCGCAGAAATTCTTGTATGCCATTTTTCTTCAATGCCTCAATAAGACGAGCGTGAAGACGCTCGCCGATTATCTTGCAAAAACATTTGCCGACATCGCAAATGCGCAGGAAGCGGCGATTTTTTTGCGCCGTGGGGATGTTTATACAATTCAAGGATCATATAGCCTCCGCAAGGCAAAAATTGACGCAAGCCATGTAGGGTATAAGTCGCCTTTTGTAAGGCGCTTAAAACAGATTGACAAAGACGTCATTTCAAAATATCAGGGCGATTTTAGCGTAGACGAATTCAAGGTGATGTTCATGAAACATACGCTTTCGCGTTTTGAGATTGATTATGTGATCATTTTGGGAGGAAAAAAGTTTATCGGGTTTGTTGTTTTGGGGAAAACCAGCGGCAAACTTCTCCATGAAACAGAAGAGCAACTTGCGCAACTTGCTCATCAGGCGTATGCGAGCATTGATTACCATATTTTGCGCGACATATATCAGGCGGCAGTTTCAGAGTTGAAAGAGATGAGGGAGATGCATAATCATATTATGAAAGAATTTCCATACGGAATTATTTTTATTGAACAGGGCGCAGAAAAAATTAGTTTGATAAATCAGAATGCGCGCGCGGCATTTAATCTTGGAAAAGACTCTGTTCTAGGAAAGTCAGTTTCAGAACTGCTCGCGTCATATGCTGATTCCGTATTTTCAGATTTTTTACGCGCATACAAGTCGGCTAAAGCTCTTAGGAGGTCGTTTAGGTCCGGATTATTTGATAAACACGCCCTTCGCGTTAAAGGCTCTGTATTTGAAATTTCAAGCGTTTTCATCAGCGGAGCTGGCAGTGAAAAACGCGGGGATTTTATCACAGTAAAATCAATTAGCACTCAAGAATCCGTATGAATGATTCATCGCATCCGATTTGCATTATTATAACAGGCGGCACTGTTGTTCAGGATACTGCAGGCAATCTTGTCGGAGTAAAACACGAGGACGACGTAAAGAAATGGATTGCGGCAATGCCGGAACTCCTTCTAATGCGCGCGCAGATGGATGTCCGCGTTTTTCATACAGGCTCTGATGCGGATTTCATACCGGATCGCTGGCTTGCCGTTTGTCGGTTTTTATATGAACATCGGAACGACTACAGCGGTTTTGTGATTGTCGGCAGTATCGCGAACATTCCGTATCTTGGCAATTGCATTCCTCTTATTATGGAAAATCTTTCTTTTACGGTTGTGTTGACAGGATCTCAATTGCCGGATTATCTTCTTGAAGTTCCAGGCGGGCTTTCGGACATTCTCGCGCGTAGCCATGACGTAGGGCTCCGGGCAAACATGATGAACGCGATCCACGCTGTGAAAAGAAAGGGAAGCGGCTGTTATGTAGTCGCCGGCGATAAAATCGTTCCAAGCAATAGAATTGAACTTGGGGAGCCACTTTCCGCGTTCCCTTTTTCTTTTCCGTCAAAAATGTTTGCCGGCAAGGTTGAATTCAGCATGAAACTTTCCGAAGAGCGGGCAGAGGTATCGGCAGAAGAACAGCGCAAAAATACAGTGTTTCTCCCATACCTTGAAACGCGTGTAAAATTTTTTGAGGTAACGCCGCTTCTTACGCGGGAGATGTTGGCAAAAGAATTAGAGGGCGCTCTTGGCGCTCTTTTTCATATTACGCCGACAGTGTCGCTTCCGGATACTTTGCAATCGTTTTTTGATACGCGCAAGGCGTTAATTCCGTGTGTCGTATTTGGGCGCGCTCTTATGACGCCGGAGGGCAGCGCCTTAAACGATTTTCGGGACGCATTTCTCAAAAAAGGCATCATCGTAACACGCGAGGAAGGCATCGCATGGGTTACAGTTGCCTTTATGTGGATTCTAGCCCAAACTTGTGATCCGTCTCTTATCAGGCGCATATTGACATGACAGTATATTTCTACACAACTCGCGATACGACAGCGTATCAGCCAAATATCATGCTTATAAAAGCGATTCAAAATGCCGGCGCTCTGCTTCATTCTAATCTTGTCGGCGTTTCCTACGCCCTTGAATTTCCAAAAGGATTGGACGCGGTTGTTGTGCTTGGAGATCCGGAAAGCCAAGAGGCCTCATACGTTGTCGCTCTCGCAATCGCCCGCAGAAAACCAATTTTATATTTATTGACAAAAGGGGAGTTAGTTCCTCCGGATATTCAAAAAATCAGCGAGACGCATGAATTGAAGAAAGTTTTTAAGTTTTCCTATTTTACGCTTGATACTGCTTCAAAAATTATCGGAGAGTTTATTGACCAGTTCGTGTATCACACAGACACATACGAGATTAAATTTACGTTGCGTTTGAACACAGAACTTGAACGATACCTCAAATGGAAAAGCAAAAGAATGAAAGTTGATAAAGCAACGCTTGTGCGGCGGTTGATAGAAGAGTTTAGAGGGCATGATGAGCAGTATAAAGGATGATTTAATTAACGCCTTCCAAGGAACCGTGCCGGTTCCGTATAGAGGCGCGCGATAAATTATGAAATTTTTTGCTTCCATTTTTAATCCTCGTTTTTTCAGCAACAGTTTTTTTGAAAAGCGTAAGGTTTTGCAGAGAGTTGCGCGAGCGTTTTGGATTTACGTTGCGTTTATTCTCTCGCTCGCGATCGTTGGCTCTGTATTAAGTGTTGACGTGGGCATATTTGTGATATTTTTTGGCGTTCTGGGACAGCTGTGCATACTTTCATGCATCGGTCCGCCTCCTTTTTTCATCCCAATCGCCTCCGCATGTCTCATCTTCATAGTCCTTGACCTTCGCGCCGAAGACAGCATCATCCTTAAACACAAAATCCGCGCCGCGCTCATCATCATTGCCGTGATTCTTTTTTTTCTCGGCGGTATTTTTATTGTCCGCCCGATGATACGCCGCGAGATCGCGGACAGAAAAACCGAGCGTCTGCTTCAAGACGTGGAATACTACAAACGCGAATACCTTGAAATCGGAGAACCAACTTCATCAGAGCAATTCATCTACGCGCGAGACAACCGTATTATGGTGAGTACAATGGACGGCAAGAACCCGCGTATCATCAAAGAGATTCCGCTTGACGAGGCAAAAAAGATATTCTCTGTTTCTCCCAAAGGAACTTATTACATCGCAACAAGCATAAACAATAGACAAAGCGGTGCGGCAGACACCACGGGATCATCCGAAGTCCGCACAGTTGCAGACAACACCTTTGTAATGAGCATCACAAACTTGGAACTCCTTCAAGACGAACTCAAACTCTGCAAATGGTCTTTTGACGAGCAGTTTCTCGCGTGCCAGTATGTCGGCAGGACATCAAAACGGGAGCGGCTTGTATTGTTTAAGGTAGCGGGTGGGAGTACGGAACGAGTATATGACGACCCGTCATGGGGCGATACATGGAGAAATTTTACTTGGTCTGACGAAAATCTTGATTTATTTTACGATCAAGACGAAAAGATCTACCGTATAGACAACATCAAAGAAATGAGCGAAAGCGGTTTTACTATTCCACAACACCGTGTTTTATTGGACCATCTTGCGCCGTGCTTTAACACAGGAATATATTACAACAAGACGTTCTACTGCGTTACCACAACCGAGAGATTGTCCGTCTATCAAAAACTGCCTGACAATCATTTTACCAGCACAAATAGCGGACTCATTATTGCATGGAATGCGGCATCAATCGACAAGACAAATAACCCCACTCTCGTAACCAAGGCCCCACTTTTCAGCACCTCTTACTCGCCTATGCTCTATCCGATAGATGGGGTTTATATTGCAATATACGGAACCTATCGCGGCTCTTTTCTCTTAAACCTGCAAACAGGCAAAATCAACCGATTTCAAACCTTTATCATTACCGAAGACAAAACTGTTATTGAGAAGGATGTTGAAAATACAAACATTTTTAATAACGCCTTTGAAGGAACCGTGCCGGTTCCGTATAGAGGCGTACCTTAATATATGAACATTATATTCCAAAAACACAAGCAGGCGTTAGGCATCTTTGTTGCCGTCTCTCTTCTCGCATCCCTTGCCGTATCCGCGCATTTTCGCGTTGCGGCAATGCGGATATAACATCGTTGTTTTTTGACTTGAAACATGCTAAACTTTTTTAAGCAGTGGGAATATCGTTAAAAAATAAAAGCCGTCGCGAAGTAGGCAAAATCGTCGTTTTTTATCTTAAAATAAGAGAAAAGAATATGCGAAGGCTCTTATGCGACGGCTCTTATTTCTGTGAATAACTAACCTAAATATATGAACACCGTACAGCATGTATTGAAAAAGTATTTCATTATTTTATTTATTGGCATTTCGGTTTTCTGGACTATAGGCGCAGGGCTTGGCGCAACCATTCTGCCGTGGGTAGTTATCACCATCGTCGTTATCTTTGAGCGCATATTTTTGAAAGGAGCCATAAAAGAACTGGTTGCTCGCTCGTTTTTTATATATGTCGCTCTTATTATAGTATTAAGTATACTGGTTACATTGATATTGAGCGTGGACGGAATTTTATTTATTATTTGGTTTGGAATCATAGGGCAAGCATGTTTTTTTACTTGCGATCCCCCGATTCTCCTCTTCCCCTTTGCTCCTGTTTTTGTTCTCACTGGTATCATATTTATCGTCCTTGACCTTCGCGCGCGCGAGAGCATCATAGCACGGTATAAGACGCAGGCGGCACTTATTATTTTTGGAGTGATTGTTCTTTTTACGGCAAAACCAATAGTGAATTACCTAACACAACTGCGGCGCGAGGCTAGGGAGACGACGATGTTGGAACGCGACGCAGGATACTTTAGCCAAGAGTATTTAGAAAGCGGCACCCCTTCCTCGTCAAGAGAGTTTATCTATGCAAGAGATAACCAAATCCTTGTTGGCACGATGGACGGCAATGAACCGCATGTTATCGCAGAGTTTGGACTCTTGCCTATGAACAAGATTTTTTTAGTATCGCCGGGAGGCACATATTTTGTCCTTACGCGCAAAAGTAAAGATAAGAGAGTGGATGGAATCGCCGAAGTACGCACAGTGAAAGACAATATATTGGTGATGAGCATTACTGGAACAGACATTCGCCAAGATGAACTCCAGAGATGCAAGTGGTCGTATGATGAGCGGTTTATTGCGTGCCGGTACTATGGCGAAAGGTCAGTAAAGAAGCAGCTAGTTCTTTTTGATGTAGGCCGTGTTTTAAAGATAAACATCTATAGTGAGCCATATAGATATACTGACTCTGAAAAAAGGGAAAATTTCACATGGTCCGATACAACGCTGGACTTATTTTATGATCAAGAAAAGAAGATTTATCGCCTTGATAACGTGAAAGAAATGAGCGAAAGCGGTTTTAACATTCCCGCGCATCGGGTATCGTTCTCTGACCTTGCTCCGTGTTTTGGAGCAGGAGTGTATCAGAACGGCACGATTTATTGTATGACTACAACAGACGATTTTTCCGAATTGAGTGCATTGTCTGACAATGTTTTTTTAGAACGGAAAGATGGACTTGTCATTGCCCAGCAAGTTGTTCAAGGCGGTGGTTTGACAACCCCTGTTGTGATAAATAAAGCGCCATTTAGATTAACCGCCGGTTACTCTGTTTCAACACTGTATCCGATAGATGATGTGTACATAGGAGTATATAGGATAGGCGAGAACAGGCCTAATGATTTTTTCCTCGTCAATATAAACACAGGTAGAATAAACACACCAAGCATCACCTCTATCCGTCGTGGCAGAGCGATTGAAGAAAAAGTTGAAACCCAAAATATCTTTTTTACCGCCTCCAAAGGAGCCGTACCTGTCCCTTATACAGGCGCGCGATAATTTTATGTTCCATTTAATAAAACGTATTGTGAAGGTATTTTTCATATACGGCTTTTTTTTATTCCTCAACATTGTCTTGGGCAGTTTGTTTTTACTTGAGTCGCTGGAAAATATTTTTGGTTTGGATTTAGAAACTTGCGGAGGTTTAATTTGCATTCTTCCGCAACCAACACTTCTGGGATTCTTAGTCTTGATTGTTTTAAGCATTTTGATGGGCTTGTTGTTTCAAGATTTTATTCACTCCATCAGGCAAAGAAAAATCCTTCGTGCGTTGATCCTCCTTGGCGCAGTCGTATTTTTCGTCGGCGGGTTTGTCATGGCGCGTCCTTTCATACATAGCGTGATTGCGGACATAAAAAAAGAACAGCACATCAAAGACGCCGAATACTACAAACGCGAATACCTTGAAATCGGAGAACCAACTTCATCAGAGCAATTCATCTACGCGCGAGACAACCGCATCATGGTTAGCGAAATGGACGGCAAGAACCCGCGTATCATCAAAGAGATTCCGCTTGACCAAAATACCAAAGTATCCTCGGTTTCTCCGGGAGGAACCTATTACATCGCAACAACCAAAAACCAACCATGGAAAGTGGAGGGAGGATACGGCCCTGACGGAATATACTATGTTCCAACAAACAAAAAAAGCGCGGTCGTGAGTGAGAAATCCGAAGTACGCGCCGTTGCAGACAACGCGTTTATAATGAGCATCACAAACTTGGAACTCCTTCAAGACGAACTTAAACTCTGCAAATGGTCTTTTGATGAACAGTTTCTCGCGTGCAGGTATTATAAAGATGCATGGGAGCGCAAACAGCTTATTTTGTTTGACATAGCGCGCGGGAACGCAACTCATATATATGACGATTCGTCCCTTGGTGGTACCGCCAAGAATGTTACATGGTCCGATGTAAACTTGAATTTTTTTTACGACCAAGACGAAAAGATCTACCGCATAGACAACATCAAAGAAATGAGCGACAGCGGATTCACCGTTCCTCCGCACCGTGTTTTATTAGACCATCTCACTCCCTGCCTTGGCGCAGGCGCGTATCAAAACAACACGATTTACTGCGTTACGACAGTCAATCAACTCGTCGGGTACCGAAAACCGCCCGATAACCAGTTACTAACCTATAATGACGGGCTTATTATCGCGTATCCCGAGCCAGAAAACAACAAGCCAGAAAGTCCGGTTGTGCTAGCCAAAGCGCCGTTTTCATTCGGCGCTGGATATGGTCTTACGTTGTATCCTGTGGACGCAAACTACATAGCCGCGTACGGAATAAGCAATGTATTTTTCCTCTTAAACCTGCAAACCGGGAAAATCAACCGATTTCAGACATACAGCATTTACGGAGATGATATTATTCACGGAGATGATATTGGTTTTTATGAGCACATTAAAACCGAAAACATTTTCTATAATGCCTATAAAGGCACTACCGAACCAAACATCTTTAATAACGCCTTTGAAGGAACCGTGCCGGTTCCGTATAGAGGCGTACCTTAATATATGAACACCATATTCCAAAAACACAAGCAGGCGTTAGGCATCTTTGTTGCCGTCTCTCTTCTCGCATCCCTTGCCGTATCCGCGCATTTTCGCGTTGCGGCAAAAAGCGGCGCGTTTACTGCTGATACCGAGTTTGCTAAAAACGTTGGGCGCGAGGTTGAGGAGAATATGCGCCAAGGTAGAAACGATTCCACGATTCGCGATGCGCTCACTCGCGTCCAGGAGACACGAACAATAGAACTGCGAGTAGAACAGGATTTGCAAAACCAACTAAAACCAGAGGACTACGCGGACGCGCAAAAACGCCGCTTTGCCAGGCCTGCAGATTCTCCCGCGCGCGATGGCGTTGTAAAAGAAAGCGCGCCGTCAAATCCCAACACTCCGCACGCAAGCAATCTCGGCTCCCGGATGACGCAAGATCGCGTTTTGAACGCGCAAAAACCAGAAGAGCAAGCGCCGCTCGCGCCAAACAGCGCAGACGATTCTCCAAAAAAGAGCGCGGTTTCATCGGACATCATCACCATTCAAGGAACAACAACGATCATGTTTGAAGACGCAGAGGGTGATTTTCCGGGAGCAAACAACTGGCTGGCGTATGACGGCAATGCGGATGGCGGAAGCGATTATTGGGATGACGTGAACTGCAAAACATATTCCGGCGCATGGTCGCTGTGGTCGGCAGGAGCCGGGTCAAGCGCGGACTGTACACAGTACGACAACAATATGAACTCTTGGATGATTTATGGGCCCTTTGATTTGCGCGGAGCAACAAGCGCGTCTCTTTCTTTTTACTACTGGAACATGTCCGAACAAAATTACGATCAACTTCTATGGCTTGCCTCAAGCGACGGCAGTAGTTTTTCCGGATTTAAGACAAGCGGGGACTCCGGCGGCTGGCGCAACGAGAATATGAACTTATCTTCCTATATCGGCGACTCCTCTGTATGGATTGCGTTTGCTTTTCAAAGTGATAGCTCGGTTACCGGCGAGGGCGCGTACCTTGACAACATCTCGCTTACCAAGTCCAGCCAAAGCCCGCCAGACCTTACTTTAGATTCCGGCGCGATTAACAAAATCGCCGTTGCGCCCGGAGAACAACTTTCTGTTGACTTGGTAATAAAAAACCAAGGGGAGGCGACTGCGGGCGCGAGCAAGGTGTACTATTATTTTGAAAAAGACGCTCGGTCGTTCACAAATGTCTATAAAGTGGGAGAAGACACGGTCGGTGCGCTGGGAAGCGGCGGAACCGAAAGCGAGCACTTTGACTACACAGTTCCCGGAAACGCAAGCGACGGAATCTATTATTTTTACTTTTGGATTGACGCCGAGAGCGCGGTAACAGAGAGCAGTGAAGACAACAACGCGTATTATTGGACCATTACCGTTGCGAATAAACCTGATTTGACCTTGCAAAGCGGAACGCTTAATAAAGCCGTTTTTAAGCCCGGAGAAACAATAAACTCCGAGATTACTATACAAAACATCGGCGCCGGAAACGCGCCCGCGCATACGGTGTATTACTATTTTGAAAAAGACGCGTATTCGTTTAACAATCAGTTCAAGGTTGGAGAGGTTCCAGTTGATGCGCTTTCCCCGGGCGCAAGCGTAGTCAAGCCATTTCAAACAACTATACCTTCAAACGCAAGCGCCGGAACTTATTATTTGCAATTTTGGATAGACGGCACGCAAGTCGTTAACGAGACCAGCGAAGATAATAACAAGTATTATTGGGAGGTCTCGGTTGACACTCGTCCTGATCTGTATGTCCCATCCGGAACAATCAATAAAAGCAAAGTGCGGCCCGGAGAAAGCGTTGCCACAAACATCACGGTTGAAAACATCGGCGCGACATCTGCCGGCGCTCACAAAGTTTATTATTACTTCCAAAAAGACGATTTTTCATACACGACGCAGTATAAAATAGGCGATCGCTCGCTCGGTTCTCTTAGCTCCGGATCGTCTTCCAATGTGGATTTTTCGTATGTTGTTCCGTCCAGCATATCTCCAGGAACTTATTATCTTTATTTCTGGCTTGACGCCGAAGGCGCGGTAAATGAGTTTGACGAGAACAATAACCGTTATTATTGGTTACTTACTGTTTCCAGCAGTTCGCTTCCGGACATCACGAAAGAGTCCGCGGTTGTGAACAAAACAACTATTGCTCCCGGCGGAACACTGGCGCTTGATGTAAATGTAAAAAATATCGGCACTGCGCCTGCTGAAGACGCAGGGCTCGTGTATTATTATTTTGAACCAAGCGTGAACGGTTTTTCGTTTTCTGATTCAGCTAAAAAAGGAGAGGACGATTTTCCGGTTTTGTCGCCAGGCGCAAACTCACAGGAGTCCTTTTCTTATACTATCCCTCAAAATACTCCCTCCGGCGCGTACTATTTGTATTTTTGGATAGATGCAGGAAATCGTATTTTTGAAAGCAATGAAGATAACAATGCGTACTACTTGAATGTTACTGTAACAGGATCCGGAATGCCGGACATCACCATGTCCGAGGGCACGATAACAACTGATTTTATCCTTCCCGGGCAATCCCTTTCACTTGACATTACCATCAAAAATATAGGAACCGTTGGCGCGGGCAATGGAAGCAAGGTGTATTATTATTTTGAAAAAGGGGGAATTAGTTATTCCAATGACTATAAGATAGGGGAGCAGTCGTTTCCAGGGCTCGGGCCCCAAGCAACTTCGCGTCAAGTTTTTACCTATTCTGTTCCGTCTTCCGCGTCTTCGGGCTCGTATTTTTTGTATTTTTGGATTGACGCGCCAGGCGCGATTGTTGAAAACGATGAAACCAATAATGCTTTTTACGCGGAGGTAACGGTTGGAGAGGCGCCGCTCGCGCTTGATCATTTTACCTTTTCTTTCATAGCGTCTCCGCAAAGCGTGAACGTTCCGTTTCCGGTTACGATTACAGCGCGGGACCCATCCGGTGCTCGTCTCACGAGTTTTAATGAAACAGTTGGTTTGAGCAGTAATGCCGGAGCAGGATCAGTTTCTCCCTCAAACGCGAAACTTTTTAACGGAGAGTGGCAGGGAACGGTAACCGTGTATGAGCCGGGGGAAAATATTTATTTGACCACAGGTACTTTTGTTTTGGAATATAAAAGCAATTCATTTACTGTGCAAGAACTTAGTCCTAAGACAAGTTCCATTTCTGGAGAGATTGTATTTACATTCGCAAACCAAATACAGAGCCAGGACATCTCCCGCGCCGTATCGGTGTATCTTGCCAAGCTAGACGGCACTGTCGTCAGAACACTCTTTACAGACCACATTGACTATGCGTTTAAGAGTATCCCATGCGGCGAGTATCAAGTATATGCCGTGCATAGCGAAACAGGTAAACGCAGTCAAACATATTCAGTATACGCGAGTTGTGGCCGCCCGGTAACAAAGGACATTTCCTTGGCGGTTTGCGATGGAACAAGCGATAAAAATCCGGTGCTTTTAGTGCCCGGGGTGATGGGGTCGCGACGGACTTATGAGTTGCTCCGTGTCCCTGTACTGCCAAGAACGCGCGGAGTGTCGTGGAGTTCTGGAGTATTGAAGTTGTCTAATCCATTTAATATCGTCGGGTGGGATACGTTGAAAGATATATTGGTAAAAAAAGAACACTATACCGAAGGGTGCAATTTATTTGACGTTCCTTATGATTGGCGGTTAGACCTAAACAAGAGCGTGGATTTGTACTTAAAACCATGGATTGAATACGCGAAAGATGCGACAGGCAAAGACAAAGTTGACATTATCGCGCACAGCATGGGCGGACTTTTGGCGCGCGCGTATATTCAGGGAAATTACGCAGATTGCACTGACGTAGAGTGTGACATCGGGCGTTTCGCAATGGTCGGCACTCCAAACGGCGGTTCCGCAAATGCGTATTATTTATGGGAAGGAGCTGACCCAAAGTTAGCGGATGATATTATCGGCGATGGAATTTGGTGGTTCGGGAATAAATACTGGACCACCACGCGCGTTAATTACGAAGTGGAGCATTATTGGTCAACACGTTTATCGCCGCTTGAGTTCTTTCAATACAGCCGTATCTTTGAATATTATACCGGCTCTCCATGGAAGAATCCAGATGCTCAAGGAAACGACAAAGGAATTCCCGCGCTCAAAGCCCTTTTGCCGACGTATGAGTTTTTACTGCCCCCAGGTGTTCCAGCTGATAAACCAATTTTACTGGAGAAAATTGCCAACAATTTTCTCCGTAACCTCAACACGAGCAAGACGCGTGATCGCATGGGAGATCAAAAACTGGACTCAAAAAAAGTTGCAACCGCGATATTTGTCGGTACCGGCCAGCCGACGATTACCAAAATTACAGTTGGAAAGCCGGGAGGACCTTTGTATCAGGACGGTGTCCCGCTCGGTCCTCCGCAAGGCGGCGCGCTTCGCGAGACCAAGGGCGATGGGACCGTGCTTGATGAGAAAAGCGCGGATTTGCCGTATAAAGAAAAATGGGCTTATGCCAAAGTGCCCGGCGTTGGAGCGCATAGCTCGCTTATTAAACTATTTACTCCGAAACTTGCTGAATTTTTGAATGATGAAATTCCGGCCGGGATAGCGCCGCCGGTTGTAAAGAGCAATAATTTTACATCCGAAGAAGAAACCGGCTCCGCGTTTTCGCTCTCGTTTGACGGACGCGTTACGCCCTATATTACAGACCCGCAAGGGCGGGGGAGCGGCATCAATTCGGAAACCGGGGAGCGGGAAAATAATATCCCTGGCGCCGAGGTTACTGTTCGTTCGGACTCCGGCGGCATTGTTATTGAAAATCCAATTTCCGGAAACTACGCGGTTTCTCTTACCAGTCCGTATACAGAAGATTATATTCTGCATACAGAGTTTATTTCAAGCGATGCGGAGATCGCAAACGATTACCGCGTTTTTGCCCATGGCGCAACCTCATCACTGACCATTGCCATCAATCCGTCAGCGCAAGAAAAAATCACAATCTCCGGCGTACCTCTCGCACCTCAATCATTTCGCGCGGATCCGATTAACATGGATGGGCTTGTAACGCGTCTTACATGGGAGGCGTCTTTTGACACGGCCGTTACCGGATACCGCGTTTACGCAAAACAAAAAGACGATCTTTATCTTCACGAGGCGGCGGTCGTTGAAACGCCGTGGTACGATACCGGGGATTTGTGGGCGGAAAATTCTTCCATCCCCACACGGCTCTACGCTGTATCCGCCGTAACAGCAGACGGGAAAGAAAGTTTTCTCGCTCCGCTTACCGCAAACGATGACCGCGATTACGACGGGCTTACGGACGTTGAAGAGCGCGATACGCATCACACCAACATCTCTCGGCCAGACACAGACGACGATGGCTTGTCTGATTACGATGAGGTTGTAAAAAGCACCAATCCTCTTTTGCAAGACACCGACGGCGACACGTTCAGCGATTATGAAGAGGCACAGTTCGGTTCGGATCCATTAGACGAGACATCGTTCCCGCAGGCGATCGCGGACTTGGCAGTTACGATAACCGAGGACAAAGACCCGATTGCAAGCGGAGAAATAGCGCGCTATACCATCACGGCTTCAAACAACGGACCGGAAGAAGCGCCAAACGTAACAGTTACCGATGCGTTGAATGATCTTTTTGAACTCGCGGAGGCAATAACAGACCGTGGAAGCTGTACTATCGCCGGAAGTATTGCTACCTGCTCGCTTGGCACTTTGGAAACCGGCGCCACGTCAGAGATCTCCATCAGCGCGAAAACATTTACCCCTGGCGTTTATACAACAAGCGCGGAAATATCAGGCGCCGTCGGCGATCCTAATTCCGCAAATAACAGTGCGGAGGCAGGAACCACTGTTGTTGCAGTAAAACCGTCAACCCCCACGCTGAACGATTCCGTTTCTCCAACGCGCGAGCCGTTACAGGTTTTAACCGGCGGAAAAGATTCAAACACAGCCATCATCATAAACAGCGAAGAGGTTGTACCGTTGAACACAGTAATAACATGGAGTTACGAAGCGGCTCTCTCTGAAGGTATAAACGAGTTTAGCATCAGCGCGCGCGATGAGTTTGGAAACGAAAGCGATACAGTGGAAACGACAATCGCGCTGGATACTATTCCGCCGTCGGGAGTTATGAATCTTGCCGCAACTCCAACTCGCGCCGACATCACACTTTCGTGGAATTGGGGAGTATCTTCAGAGTCAACCGCAGAGGCGCAAATAAATACGCAAACTTCGGCAAAGTCCGCTCCTTTTGTTCCCGGCGAGTTTCTTGTGAAGTTTAAGCCGGGCCGCGAGAAAAAATCTCCAAGCGGACTGTTCGGATTTTTTGCAAAAGAAAAAAGCATCACGCAGTTTGCGCCAGGGCTTTACAAAGTTGTTCTTAAAAATTCAAACGATCTGGAGACAGTAATGAAAAGTTACAGGGAAAATAAAGACGTGGAATACGCAAGCCCAAACTATATTATCACAGCCGACTTTATTCCAACTGATCCGCGTTTCATAGAACAGTGGGGGCTTGATAATACCGGGCAAACCGGAGGCGCGCCGGACTCGGACATTGACGCGCCTGAAGGATGGGACATAGAAAACGGAGCGTCGCGGCCGGTTGTTGTCGCGGTGATTGACTCGGGAGTTGACTATACGAACCCCGATCTTCTCTCGCAGATAATGATGAACGAAGACGAAGTCGCGGGAAACGGCATTGACGACGACGGCAACGGCTACATTGACGACATTCGCGGATGGGACATGACCTCGTGTAATGAACGCGATGGATCCGGCGCGTGTATTTCCCCAAAGACTCCGGACAATGATCCGATGGATGAACACTCTCACGGCACGCATGTCGCCGGGATAATCGGAGCCGAGGGAAATAACGGAGTTGGTGTTATCGGCGTGAATCCCAGCGCGCGAATTATGCTACTTCGCTTTCTTGACAAAAATGGCGTTGGCACTACTGCGGACGCGATTGAGGCGGTTTATTATGCAATACAAAATGGAGCTGAAGTGATGAACGCGAGTTTTGGCGGAGGGGGTTTTAGCCAACCGTTTTACGACGCGCTCAATGACGCGCAAGATCGCGGGATGATTTTTGTCGCGGCCGCGGGAAACGGCGGGGAAGATGCAAGTGGGGATAATAACGATATTTCCCCGCACTATCCGTCAAGTTATGATCTTGACTCGGTGATTGCGGTTGCCGCAAGCGACAATCGCGACGCGCTCGCTTCGTTTTCCAATTACGGACCATCAAGCGTTGACATCGCGGCTCCGGGCGTTTCTGTCTTGAGTGCAGTGCCGGGTGATGCTTATGCGCTTTTAAGTGGCACATCAATGGCGGCTCCGCACGTAACAGGCATTGTTTCTCTTATGCGCTCAAAATATCCAAATGTTTCGGTTCTGGAGACGCGCCTCGCGCTTTTTGAAGGCGTGGATCAAAAGACCGCGTTTCAAGGAAAACTTGTTTCCGGCGGACGAGCAAATTTGCGAAGCGCTCTTCAATCAATGCAAACGCCATACGAAGGCACGCTAAATATCTATCGCGCGCAAACGCCGTTTGTTTCTCTTACAGACGCTTCTCTTATCGCAGAGCTTGATGAAACCGCCAAAGAGTATACCGACAATACTGTTTCACAGGGTATTCTGTATTACTACGCTGTTACAGTTAAAGACGCCGCTCTAAACGAGAGCGCGCCGATGTTTGCGAGCGGCATTTCTTTGATAACAGATTTTGAACTCTCCGGCTTTGCGTGGTCGGGAACTATCGGCTGGATAAGTTTCTCTTGCAAAAACAGAGAAGCGGCAACTGGAAAGACCTGCAAAGACGCGAGCGACGCTTCATTTGATTCTCTTGCGAACATCGTTGACTACGGCGTTATGATTGACGGAGTTACTGGCGCGATGCGCGGCTACGCATGGAACGATTCGCTCGGCTGGATTAGTTTCAACCGCGCCGACGCTGGCGTTCCGCCGTCCGCTCCGTACAACACTGACACAGAAACATTTATCGCGCGCTTGCAAGAAGACGACACGTTTACCGGCTGGGCAAGAGCGATCACTGGAAAGAGAGCGGAAGAACAGGCGAGCGGATCATGGGACGGCTGGATCAAACTCTCTGGAAACGCGAAAGACGGAACGCCGTACGGACTTTCATTAAACAAAGACATGGGCGAACTTTCAGGCTGGATGTACGGAGGCGACATTATCGGCTGGATAAGCGCGAATTGCGAAAATCGCGGAACGTGCGAAAACGCTGCTTACAGCATCGTTGTTTTTTGAACTGAAATATGCTACGATTCGCATGGATATAAAGCAATATGTTCAATATAACAGCCGTCGCAAATGAGCAGTGATTACTGTTTTTATGCTCAAATAAAATAAAAAACTTATGCGACGGCTTTCCTAAGCGACGGCTCTAAATTTTGTGTATAACTAATATAAATAACTTATCATCTCACTTTTATCGCGCCATAAAGTCGTAATGAAAGGGAGAACAACAATCGTATGCGTTACACGAATATACATCGTAATATCGTTCTCACCGCGGTTGCGTCTGTAATACTCATCACCGCAAGTTACGTTGCGTTTGGGTGGAGCGATCCGAATTCCGCTCCGCCTGAAGCAAGCGTTAGTATTCCTTTAGACACGGGAAGCGTTGACCAGACAAAAACCGGCGCGCTCAAAGTAAAATCGCTCACAACGGACGAAGGCGCAAACATTACAGGAGAAATTCACGCAACAGGCGATATCTGCACAGACGTATCCGGCGGCAAGTGTTTAAGCGCAAGCGGCGCGACCAACGTTCCATCCTCATTGAACGCTCAAGACGGGACTCCGGGAAACGCGGTGTATGTTGATAACGACGGCAACGTCGGGATTGGGACGACGGAGCCTGGAGAGAAACTTGAAATAAATGGCAATTTGAAACTTAGCGCTAACGCTGTAATAAGTGTTCCTTCTGGGAGTCTTACTATAAAAAGTGGGGGAGCGTCATCAGAATACTTAAAGTTAAATACAAATGGAAGACCAGTTTTTATAGGCGAAACAAATAAAGGCGCTCCATTACATATTTATTCAGGCTCTAACGATGGGAAATCGTTAATTATAAGTAATGATGTTAACTCTGCTGATTTTACTGGTTCATCTGGACAGGATTTTATTTTTTATCCAGGGGGCACAGAGAAAGTAAGGATTTTAAGCACAGGCAACGTCGGCATCGGGACCACGAGTCCAGTGATGCCGCTTGATGTGAACGGCGCTATTAAATCAAAGAATTATTCAGTGAATATCGCGGAATTTAACGCGACCGATTACGGCGCAATATATGGTACCGACTTAAACAGACATCTTGTGAAGATAAAGACAAATTTTCCCTATACAGATAGTTCGCAGATGCCAGCCTTATTTATTGAAGGATATGATTATGGAGGGGGAAACACATTTGGCATTGATCTTGTGTGGTATGTCTATAATGGCGCTTTTATTAACTACAAAGCTTCTTCGTACGGCTCTATCGCTCCTAAA
>Ga0209212_1002001_pt1 | contig 30621 bp, 19 predicted proteins | sample RifGroC2_FD_183996 | JGI IMG/M metagenome (GOLD analysis project Ga0209212, IMG submission 183996) | Groundwater microbial communities from Rifle, Colorado, USA - Groundwater C2 (SPAdes) (version 2) | ecosystem: Environmental > Aquatic > Deep subsurface > Groundwater | place: Rifle, Colorado...
CAGGCTAAAATGGGCCCCGCCACCGTCATTATCGACGGCCTTGCGGTCGGCATGTTTTCAGCAGGCTGGCCCGTCATCATCATCTGCATCGGCATTCTTCTCGCGTTCGCCCTTCCAGGCGGTTTCGATAATTTCAGCCTCGGCCTCTACGGAGTAGGCTTTGCCGCGGTCGGCATGCTCTCCACGCTCGGCATAACTCTGGCCACCGACGCCTACGGCCCCATCGCCGACAACGCCGGCGGCAACGCCGAAATGGCGCATCTGCCTGCCGAAGTCCGTCAGCGCACCGACCTTCTCGACGCTCTCGGCAACACCACAGCGGCTACAGGCAAGGGCTTCGCTATCGGTTCGGCGGCTCTAACGGCTATGGCGCTGCTCGCGGCTAACCTCGAAGAGGTCAAGATCTGGGCCATGCGATATGCCGAGCAGTCGGCCGACAAGCTGTTCCACCTTAAAGGACAGGTCTTCACGATCGACCAGCTCAAGCATATGGGGGTGCTCGATTTCGTGCGTCTCTTCGAAGTGCATCTTCTTAATCCGTACGTGCTCTGCGGCCTTTTCCTCGGCGGCATGATGGCGTTCCTCTTCTGCGCTATGAGCATGAAGGCCGTCGGCCGCGCCGCCGGCTCGATGGTTGAAGAAGTTCGCCGCCAGTTCCGCGAGATCCCCGGAATTCTCGAAGGCAAGGCGCTCCCCGACTACGCAAGCTGCGTCGCCATTTCCACGGCCGGCGCACAGCGCGAAATGATCATTCCCTCGCTTCTGGCTATAATCATCCCCGTCGCCACGGGCCTTGTGCTCGGAATCAGCGGCCTTATCGGCCTGCTCGCAGGCGGACTCTCCACCGGCTTCGTGCTCGCAACGATGCTCAATAACGCCGGCGGCGCATGGGACAACGCGAAGAAATACATCGAGAAGGGCAACCTCGGCGGCAAGAAACTTGCTGACGGAACGAAGAACCCCATCCACAGTGCGGCAGTCATCGGCGACACCGTCGGCGACCCATGCAAAGATACCAGCGGCCCGTCGCTGAACATCCTGGTCAAGCTCATGAGCATGGTCGCGATCGTTTCGACGCCCGTGTTCCTCAAATTCGGGCCGGCCATACAGGCAATGCTTGGACTTCGTTAAGCCCGCCGTGTTTTTTCGAAATAAATAAAAAAAACGGCCATTAATATAATAAAAGAGGCGTCCGGAAATTTTCCGGGCGCCTCTTTTATTATATGATGAACGAACGGACTTTTATTCGTTAGTTCATTTCATTTAATTTTTTTTGCGGTGCAAAAACATACGTGATTGACAGAACGAATTAAAAAAGAGAACGGCCTGTCCGCTCTCTTTTTTATTCGTTTTATTTAACGGCGGATTTATTCGTTTTTATAGACTAGCTTTTGCCAAGGCGTTTCTTCAGCGCTTCGAGTTCGTCGTCAACTTTATCATTGGTTTCGAGCTCTTCGAATTTTTGCTTGATGTCTAAATGGGGCTCGCTCAATTCCTGTATCGCTTCGGCTTCGGCTTCGGTGTAGTTGACGTGTTTTTCCAATCTGTCGAAGGTTTCGAATGCAGAGGTGGAGTTCGCGTTGAACTTGCCGACGTTTTCATTTATTTTTCTCGAGGTTTCGGCGTTTTTCAGGCGTGCGAGCAGAATCTCTTTTTTTCTTTTGGCTTCTTCCATTTTTGATTCGAGCGCCGCGCAGGAGCTTTTAAGCGCGTCAACGTTCTTTGTCATGGTCTCCAGCTGCGATTTGAGGTCGGCTGCGGCGTCGCCCTGTTCTTTTTTGCGTTTGAGGGCCTCTTTAGCGAGCGAATCGTTGCCCTTCTCGACCGCGATGATGGCCTTTTCCTCCCAGTAGTCGGTCTGCTTGACGGTTTCGTCGTATTTGTCCTCGAGCATCTTTTTGTCGCGGATAGCGCGCGCTACGGCGACTTTAGTTTCGCGAAGGCCTTCCTGCATGTCGATCAGGGTCTGATTGATCATTTTTTCCGGATCTTCCGCGCCGTCCAGCAAAGCGTTGATGTTAGAAGAAATAATGGTCTGCATCCTCGAAAAAATATTACTCATTGAACACCTCCAGAACTTTCGTGTCGTTGCGTTTATTGAATGTCGTTGTCAGCCGGGGTCTATAAGATTTTGTTGACTTCCTCGGCTATTTTAGCTTTGGGCTGGGCACCTACCATGGTCGATTTGATTTCGCCGCCCTTGAAGACCATCAGCGTCGGAACGCCGCGGACTTTATAACTGGAGGCCAGGTTGGGAGATTCGTCTATGTCTATTTTGACGAATTTAGCTTTTCCGCTGTATTCTCTGGCGAGCTCTTCGAATAAAGGCGCTATCATTTTGCAGGGGCCGCACCAGGTCGCGAAAAAGTCCACCACCACGGGTACTTCGCTTTTCAACACTTCGGCGTCAAAATTGTTTTCTTTTATAGTGTCCATTTCTCCTCCTTTTTGCATATTTATTATCTTATTGAAAAAATTTTACAATATTTTTCAAAAAAAGTCAACAAACTACTTGCAAAAAAAAAAAAAGTGTAGTATAATAAAAACGTTTTTGGGGAGTCGTCTAATGGTAGGACAGCAGACTCTGGATCTGTACGTGAGAGTTCGATTCTTTCCTCCCCAGCCTTCAAACCCGCCCTTCAGGGCGGGTTTTTTATTTGCCGCGAAAAGTTTTTCCGGTGGACGTTATTAACATTATTGAGAAAAAAATAAAAAAAATAAAATTTATCATTGAAAATAAAATTAAGATTTGATATAAATATAATAGTTTATAAATATTTTATTGTTTTTAGCAGAATAATGATATATAATGTATCACGAAATTATCCGCCGCGTATTAATTTTATTTACGTCCGGAAAAAACACGGGAGAAAGTGAGAGTACATTGCCTTCAGACAAGGAAAAAACCGATAAAAAAAGTAAAAGAACGCCGCGCGAAGCGCCCCCGGCGCCTTCAGAGATCGAAGTAAGAAAAAGGGCTGAATTCTCAGGACTATTGCTGATGTTCGCCTCCGTCGTCCTGCTGGTGTTTTTTATAATAAAGCCGTCCGAATCGAAATGGCTCGGCGCAGCTTACGGTCTGCTGCACTGGTTTAAACTGCAGTTCGGCGTTACGATGTATTTCGTGTCCTTCCTTCTATGGTTCTTCGGCATCCAGAAATTCATGCACGGCGCCATCACGAACAAGAACAGCGAGTACGCCGGTTATTTTTCGCTGCTGCTTTTCTCGAACCTTTTTTTCGAGATACTCAATTCCACCGGCGGCCTGTTCGGAAGTTACGTCGCCTCCAGGGCCGTCCCGGTCTTCGGCAACGCAGGCGTTCTTCTGGTGAGCGTTTTCGGGTCGCTTATCGGCGCTTCGATAGCGTTCAACATCCTGCTGGCACCGCTTTTCGTTTCTGCGGTTTCGGGCTGCGCCGCGATGGTTTTCGGCGCCTTGAAAATGGTTATTTTTGCCGCAGCATTCGTTCTGACGTTTATTTTAAAAGCCCTATCGGCCTCGGCTCTGCTTATTTTCGACTACGCCAAAAATTTATTCTCGAACGTTCCCGCTGAAACGGGCCGCGAATACGGTTCCCTTAAAGGAAGCGCCGACGGGGTTGAAATGTTCCGCAAAGAGGAGGAACTCGAAAAGCCCGGTTCCGACGACAACGGCCAGGCCGAAACGCTCGAAGATAAGCTGTTTTCGAATTTCAAAAAGGGCGGCGACGACTATATCGTTAAAGGCGACGACGGCGGAGCGGTTTCCGACGCCATAAATCTCGACGGTTACAGCGCGGGCCGCCTTGAAAATATTGCCAGGACCCGTAAAGAAAACCCCGCGGATGCGCCAGCCGAAGAACCGGCTAAAAAAGTTTTGGAAGAGGCCGACGGAGAAGAAGACGGCGAAAAGCTCACCGTCAAAGCGTCCGCCAGAAACCTCGACCTGGACGCGGTTCCCATAACCCGCTCTTACGACGCGCCGCGCGACGGCAGCGGCGCTTCGCCAGCCGAAGAGGCCCTTCTTAAAAATTATTACTCAAAAAATTCCTCAGGCAAGTTCGCGGGCTCATCCGAAACCGTCCGCGAAACAGGCACAGATTACGACGATTACGATTATCCCGATTTCAACGCCATATTGAAGCCGGTCGAAAAAATAGAAGGCATAAGCGAGGAAGAACTCAAGGCCAACGCCGAAAAACTCGTTACCACTCTTAAAAATTTCAGCGTTGAAGTTAAGATCGCCCATATAACCTGCGGGCCTACCGTCACTCGTTACGAGCTTCAGCCGGCCAGCGGAGTCAAAGTCTCCAAAGTGGTCGGCCTAGCCGACGATCTGGCGCTCGCGCTTGCCACTTCGAGTCTCAGGATGGAGGCGCCGATCCCCGGCAAGGCGGCCATAGGCGTCGAAGTTCCGAACACGAAGCCGGTGCCCGTGTTTTTTTCCGAACTCATAACGCTTCCCGAATTTAACGAATCGAAGTCTCCTCTGCTATTCGCTCTCGGCAAGACCATCACCGGCCAGCCGATAATAGCGGATCTGCGCAATATGCCGCACCTTCTGGTTGCGGGCACTACCGGCTCCGGAAAGAGCGTGTGCGTCAACACCATAATCGCAAGCATACTGTTCCACGCGCGTCCCGACGAGGTCAGGTTCGTGATGGTCGATCCGAAGATGGTCGAATTGACCGGCTACAACGACATACCCCACCTGATACACCCCGTCGTGGTCAAGGTAAAGGATGTCCCGTTCCTTCTCGAATGGGGCGTATACGAAATGGAGCGCCGCTACAGGCTGCTTTCCGCTTTCGGCGTTCGCGCGATAGACGGGTTCAACGCCGTAGTGGACGAATACAATTCCGGCAGGCGCGGTCTCAACGACAGGGAATCCGCGGAACTCGTCGAGCAGGGTCTCGAATCGCTCGAAAAACTTCCCTTCCTGGTGTTCGTGATCGACGAGCTGGCCGATATCATGATGACCGATAAATCCAACAAGGTCGAAGAATATATATGCCGTCTCGCCCAGATGGCCCGCGCCGTTGGCATGCACCTTATAGTGGCCACGCAGCGACCCTCGGTCAACGTCATAACCGGCCTGATAAAGGCTAATCTGCCGTCGCGCATTGCCTTCGCGGTGAGTTCCGTCACTGACTCGCGCACGATACTCGACTGCAAGGGCGCCGAAAAACTTATCGGGCGCGGCGACATGCTCTATCTTCCGACCGGTCTGCAAAAGCCCGTGAGGGTCCAGGGCGCCTATGTGCGCGACGAAGAGATAAGAAAACTGACCGATTTTTTGAGATCGAATTACGAGCCCGACTATAAACCCGAGGTCGGCGAAAAGATCAGCGAGTACCAGCACGCCGGCGACGAAGACGGCGGAGAAAGCGGAGGCGGCTTCGATTCCGACTCCGCGGCCGACGAACTTTTCTACGACGCGGCGCGCCTTGTGGTCGAAAATAAAATGGGCTCGGCCTCCATGCTGCAGAGGATATTGAAGATCGGCCACAACAGGGCCCTCAAACTGATGGATCGCATGGAGAAAATGGGCGTGGTGGGGCCGTTCGAAGATAAGAAGCCGCGCAAGGTATTATGGTCCATCAAGGATCTGGAGGATAACATAAGAAAGGTCGCTTAGCGACTTTTATAAAGTATTTTTTAACGCCGCTTGTGTTTTTATCAATATACATTGGGGGAAGATATGGACAATCCATTTTATTGCCCTTTCATGGGTGAGCTGTCAGAAGAGGTCATGAAGGAACGCCAGCAGACCTGCAAAAAAGAGCATTGCTATTTTTATGACAGGAACCTTCAGCGTTGCTTTATTCCGCTCATAGGGAAGGCTTCGCTGGAATTTATCGACGACCTTCGCACGCGCCGCGAAGCGCGCGAGGTATCGACGCTGAAATCCAGCGCTGACGTTTATTCTTACGACGACAAGCAGGACCAGATAAACGTTCTGCTTTCGATAGCGGAGAAGCACTATAAGAGTTCGAACCTGGCCGCCGCCATAACCGAATATAAGAAAATTATAATACTCGACGCCGAGAACGTGAAGGCGCATTTCGAGCTGGGCTGCATTTATAAGAACACCGGCCGGCACAACGAGGCCATCGGCGAGTTCAAGGACGTTCTGGCGATAAATCCCGACTACGGCCTCGCCTGTCTTTATCTCATGGAGGAATACAAGAAATTATACGCCGATTATTCCGAAAAAGAGGTCATGTACGACGGAATCATAAAGAAATTTAAGACCGTCGTCGAAACCAATCCTTACGACTCCAACGCTTATTTCGCTTACGCAGCCGCTTTGAATACTCTTCACTCGGAAGACTCGCAGCGCGACATATCCAGGCGCGAAGCCTCCATAGAGGCATTTTCCAAGGCGATCGAACTCAACCCGCAGAACATATATTCCTACTGGGGCCTTAAAGACGTATATACCCGCGAATTCAAGGACGGCCGCGTCGAGTACGAAAAGATCATCGAAGTTTCGAAGCAGGCCGTAGCGCTGAACGACAGGAATGCGAACGCGTATTTCGAGCTTGCCATGGCCTATTATAAAAAGCCGGAAGGCGACATGCAGGACGACGCTGTCGTCAATTTCGAAAAGGCGCTCGAATTCGAGAAAAATAACTGGGAGATCTATTTCGCGCTCGGCGAGATATTTCAGAAACGCTACGATTACGCACGCGCCATCGAAAAATTCACGCAGGCACTTGCGCTGGCCCCGAAAAACCACGAAATATATTACAGGCTCGCAAGCATCTATTACCTGAGCGATTTTTACGACAAGGCCATCGCCGAACTCAACGCCGCGCTCACTCTGAACGGCGATTATTACGAGGCTTTAATGCTTCTTGGCCGCATCTTTTCGGCGAAAAAGCAGCACGAAGAGGCCATAAGCGCGTTCGAATACGCAGCCAAGCTCAGGGAAAGCGGCGAGGTGTTCGAGTACCTGATAAACGAATACCAGCACAAGGTCGCGTCGCCTAAAGTGCCCAACGCGGCCCTGCTTATAGAGCGCATCATCGAGCGTTTCAAGTCGAAAACCAATATGGAGCCCGACAATTCCGCGGCCCATCTGGCCCTAGGAATGGCCATTTACAGATTCAAGGACAGCGAGTGGCTCCCGAAGGCCATATCGGAACTCAAGATCGCCATCCGTATCGACCAGACCAACGTGCACGCCGGCTGGGCGCTTTCTAAAATTTATATAAACTCGATGGGTTCGCCCGCCGAAGCGGTTTCGCTGTGCAAGAAAATAGCGCGTCTCGATCCCGACAATTCCAGGGCCTATTACGAGCTCGGCGTCGCCTACATGGAATCCGGCGAGCTCGAAAAGGCTTACGATCAGATAAACAAGTCCCTTATTTTAAACAAGGCTTTCATCGAAGGATATTTCAAGATAATTGAAATACTCACCAGACTGGGCCGTTTCGATGCGATCCTCGAAGTCTGCGACAAACTGATCGAGATCAAGCCGAATTTCGCCAGAATACGCTATGAAAAAGCACTCGCTTACTGGAAGCTCGGCGATTACGACAGCGTCGAGGCCGAAGTGCGCGCGTGCCTCGACCTTGACCCCGAATTCACAAGGGCTTACGTGGTACACGGCGACGTGCACTTCGAAATGAAGCGCTACCGCGAGGCGAAGCAGAAATACTCTCTGGCGCTCGGCCATCTTAAAGACGACGCTTCGATCATGAAAAAACTCGCGGCCATAGCCGAGATCGAAAAAGACCTCGAGTCCGCCATCGCCTACGGCAAAAAGATCATCGAGAACGTTCCGGGCGACCTCGACGCGCGGCTGAAGCTCGCGAAGATCTACTTTGCGCGCGGCGACTACGACAAATCCCAGAACTATTACGAAGAGGCGCTTATGGTAAAAACCGACAGCGTCGAGGCCGTCATGGGGCTGGCGTACTGCTATCTGAAATCATACGACTACGAAGAGGCTGAAAAACTATTGCTGCAGGCGGTTTCTATCGACCCCGCGTCTTTCGAGGCGCTGGTGCGTCTGGGCGAAATATACCTGCACAAAGAACGCATAGACTACGCCATGGACAATTTCAAGAAGGCTATCGACGTCAACCCGCAGAACCCTTCGGGGCACTTCGGGCTCGCAAAATGCTTTGAAACGCAGAACAGCCTCGATCTTGCCGCTGCCGAATACAAGCAGGTGCTTTCGAAGGACGTCAACAACATCGACGCGCACCTTAGCCTTGCGACCATATACAAGCAGAAGGAACTTTTCGACAGCGCGGTCAACGAGTACCAGCAGGCGCTCGAAATATCGCCGGGCAACGAAGAGGTCCATTTTAATCTTGCCATCTGCTATGAAAAGCTCAATCTGCTCGATAACGCGATGTGGGAATATTCCGAATCGATAAAACTCAATCCGAGCAACAAGGATGCTTACATAAATCTCGGCAACATATTCTTCTCGAAGAAAATGTACGGTGACGCCTCCGTGAAATTCATACACGCGCACGAAATAGATTCGCGCGACATCGACATAGCGTACAAACTGGCGCAGTGCTATGAATTCACATCACAGAACGAAAGCGCCGTCAAATTATACCGGGAGGTCACGAAGCTCGACCACAGCCGTGTTGACGCCTTCAACAAACTCGGCGACCTTTACAACCTTCAGGACGACTACAACAGCGCCATAGAGGCTTACAAGCGCGTCGTCGAACTCGAGCCGGGCAACATAGAAGTGCGTTTTAAGCTCGGCGTGGTGTACAACAAGATCGACCTTATAACCGACGCGTGCAACCAGTTCATCGAGGCGCTCAAGATCGATTCCTACAACCCCGAGATACTGCTCGAACTCGGTAAAACCTACAAAAAAGAAGGCGCGCTCGAAAAGGCGATCGAAAAATTCAGGCAGGTCATCGAGCTCGACGGCGAAATAACAGAAGCTTATTACGAGCTCGGAAAGGCATACACGCATAAAGGCCGCGTGGATAAAGCAATAGGCGAGTTCCAGAACGTCCTTAAACGCGACCCGAAAAATATCGAGGTCCATTTCGAACTAGGCAAAGCCTATAAGGGACAGGGTATTTACGAAGAAGCACAGAAGGAGTTCATAACGGTCACCGAACTCAATTTCGAACACCACTCCGCCCACATCGAGCTGGGGCTGATATACGCGAGCCTTTACCAGATGGAAAAGGCCATAGCCGAATTCGAGGTCGCGGTTTCGCTCGAGCCTGAGAACGCCAACGTCCATTTCGAACTGGGCAAACTTTATTTCGAAAAATCGATGTTCGACAGATCGATCGACGAGTTCAAGAAAGCCCTCGTGCTCGACGAAAATAATCCCATCATCTTCTACAGGCTGGGCGAAGTGTACTTCAACCTCAAAAAATACGAGAACGCTATAATACATTATAAACAGGCGCTCGAGCGCGAAGCGGATTTCGTCGACGTCATTCACCGCCTCGGAACTATCTATTCAGCCACCGGAGCTTATGAAGACGCCATAACATACCTCACGCGCGCGTCCGAACTCGACGTGGATTCGGCCGGCATTTTCTCCGAACTCGCCGAAGTTTATGAAAAGACGAACGATTTCGACAAGTCCATGCTCAATTATGAAAAGGCCCTCAAACTTAAGCCCGACATGATAAACGTGATATACAAGCTCGGCTCGAAGTATAAGGAAAAACGCCTTTACTACAAGATGGTCGAGCTTTACCAGCAGGCCATCAAACTCGCTCCGACCAACGCCCTGTTCTACTACGAACTCGGCGACGCTCTCAAAAACCGCGAAATGCTGAGCGAAGCGAACGCTCAGTACAAAAAAGCGCTCGAACTCAATCCCGAGTTCGTCGACGCCATGTTCGGCCTCGTCGAGATCGGATTCATAAAGGAAGAGTACGACCAGGTCGTAGAAATCTGCCAGCGCGCGATAAAACTCTTCCCGAACAACATAAAGGTAAGATATAACATCGGCAAGGCCTACGCCAAGAAGCAGCTTTATCACAAGGCGCTCGAGGAATACGAAAAGGTCATCAGCCTCGATTCGTCGTTTTACGATGTGCATATCGAGCTCGGCGAAATATACCTGGCGATAGGCGACAAGCAGGAAGCGGTCGATTCCTACGAAAAGGCTGTCAATCTGAAGCCCGACGCCAAGGTTTATCTGCGGCTGGCGAAGATCCTCGAGGAAATGGGCAACAAGGCCAGGGCGAACTTTTACTACAAGGCGGCGTCGGAACTCGAGCCGGACAACGCCGAAGCTTACTACAAGATCGGTCTCGATTACGAAGCGGCCGGCAATTTCGATCTGGCGATATCCAACTTCAAAAGGTCGTCCGAGCTCGAGCCTGAATTCATGGACGCTCACGTTCATCTCGGCCATCTCTACTTCGACCGCGAGCGCTGGTCCGACGCTATAGTCGAGTATATGTGCTGCGTCGAGAACGACCGCTGCGACTTCCAGATATACTATAACCTCGCATACTCCTACCAGAAGCTCGAATCGCTTGACGAGTCGTGCGCGTTCTATCTCGAGGCGCAGAGGCTCGCGCCCGAAAATATAGACGTCATTAAAAACCTTGGCGAAATTTACAGGGCTAAACAGATGATTGACGAGGCCGTCGACTGTTACGAAAAAGTCCTGCGGGCCGACGCGAACGAATGGCGCGTGGCCATCGAACTCGGAAAGATATATATGCAGCGCAACGAGGTCGAAAAGGCCGTGGCGAAATATACAATCGCGCTCGAAGGCGATCCGGAGAACGTCGATCTGTACGTCGAACTCGGCCGCGCCTACATGAGCAGTTCGAAACCTAAAGAAGCGCTTGAATTCATAAAAAAGGGGCTTATGCTTTATGAGCAATAAAACACCTGAAAAACTCAAATTATTGCACCAGCTCGCGGGCGAGGCATACCTCGAGCTCAACAACCTGACGATGGCCATAGAGGCCTTCCAGCAGGTTATCAAGATAGACGCCAACGACACCATGGCCCACTACAAGCTCGGCGAAATTTACTCGAAAAAGGGTATGAAAGACGAATCGATGCGCGAATATGAGCTCGCCGTATCGATGTCGCCCGACGACCCCGACATTTTCTTCCAGCTAGGCGTCGATTATTTCAAAAAAGGCGATTACGAGAGCTCGTTCGATAAATTCGAAAAGGCGCTAGGCCTCAATTCAGAAATGAGCGAAGTTTACAGGTATCTCGGAGACATCAACTTCATCCGTGAAAGTTATAACGACGCTCTGGCCAATTACAGGCTCTATCTTGAATCGCATCCGAAAGACCTCCAGATATGCTCGAACATGGCCTCCATATATAAGGAATTAAAAGAAGAGAAGAACGAGCTCGAATCGCTCGAATCGGTTCTCAGGTTTGAGCCCGACAACGTCGAAGCGAATATGCGCTCCGGAATGCTGCTGTACGCGGGTAAAAATTACAGCGCCGCGAAAGCGCGCCTCGGTAAGGTCCTCGAAACGAAACCGGACGAGAAAGACGCTTATTTTCCGCTGTGTGAAATATACGAGGCCGAAGGCAACGTCGACGGCGCGCTGGAGATGCTTAAAAAGGCTATCCATAGCGGTTATCAGAGCGCAGACGCGATGCAGAAATTCGGCGATCTGTGCCTTGCCAGCGGAAACGTGGCGGAGGCCGAGAAAGCGTTTAAAAAGGTCATCGCCAAAAACCCTGATTCCACAGACGCGCATTTCAGGCTTGGCGAGATATACCTTGTCGGCGGCCAGCACGACCGCGCTATAAACGAATTCAAGAAGGTAATAGAGTTCGAGCCGGAAAATCCTGAGGTTTATCTGCGTCTGGGCAACGCATACATGAGCAAGAACAAGTACTCGGACGCCGTCAAAATATACAACCAGGCTCTCGAAGCGGGTCTCACCGACATAACCATATACAAGGACCTGGGCGTGGCCTATTACTCGCTTCAGATGTTCGACGAGGCGGTCGAGAATTTCGAACGCGCTCTGGCCCTCGATCCCGCTTACCACATAGCTCACGTCAAGCTCGCCGAGATCTACCAGTCGAAGAATATGTACGATCGCGCGCTCGAGGAGTACAACTCCATTATCGACATGGACCCGTCGAATTTTTCGGCGCTCAAGGAGATCGGCAAGATTTATTTCCAGAAGAACATGTATCAGGAATCGATAAAGGCCCTCACGCAGGGTTTGAAACTCAACTCGTCCGACATGGAGATCTCGCTTCTGCTCGGCAGGATATTCAAGAACACTAAAAATTATGAAAAGGCGCGCCAGATGTTCGAAAAGATCGTCGAACGCGATCCGGACAACTATCAGGCCGTAATAGAACTTTCGAAGGTTTACTCCGAACAGGGCGGCATCGACACCGCCATCGACATACTCACGAAGGTCATCAGCAAGGCCCCGTCTAATTACAGGGTACGCGTCGAGCTCGGCATACTTTACCGCGAGGCCACTTTCCTCGACAAGGCGATCGTCGAGTTCAGAAAGGTCCTCAAGGAAAACCCGAAGTTCGTCGACGGCCACGTCGAACTGGCTCAGACCTTTTTGATAGACAGTATCGAGAACAACGACACCACGATCCTCAAACAGGCCCAGGACGAAGCGAACCTCGCCCTCGAATACGACGCCAAATGCGTTCGCGCCCTGGTCATACTGGGCGAGATATGCAAGGAGCGCGGCGATTTCGACAAAGCGCGCGAGTTCTTCGAGCGCGGCCTGAAAATTGAGCCGGAGAACCCGCGGCTGCTCGAACTCTGCAACGCCACGAAGAGCTACAAGGTAAAAGAGGACGTCCAGGAAAAGCTTTCGCTCGCGAAAGTTTACATGGAGCGCAACCACATCGAGAACGCCATCATGGAATACGAGTCCGTGCTGGAGCTAGACCCGAATAATTATCAGGCCACCTTCCAGCTCGCCGAGATATACCTTAACCAGAACCTCGTCGACAAGGCGGTCAAATTCTTCCAGCGCACGAAGACCATCAAGCCTGACTTTATAGAAACCTACAGACGCCTCGCCGAAATATACAAGTCGCAGGGCGACAGCGACAAGTTCATAAGCGAATGCATGCAGATAATAGAGCGCGAGCCCGACGATCCCATCGTCCATCTCGAGCTGGCCCGGTCCTACATGCAGGCGGGCTATACCGACGAAGCCTCGTCGGAGCTCAAGCAGGTCATCACGATAGACCCGCACTGCTCCGAGGCGCACCAGTATCTGGGGCAGATTTATGAAAAATCGGAAATGTTCGACGACGCTAAGGAATGTTACAACCGCGTACTGCAGCTCGATCCGAATAATGCCGTCGCGCTAGATTATTTCGCGAACCAGCAGAACCGCGAAATGAACGACCAGATCCAGGAGGCGTTCGACAAGGCCAAAGAATTCGAGGACAAGAACGAGATTGACAAGGCCATCGAAGAGTACGACCGCATACTCGAGATACGTCCGGGCAATTTCGACGTACACTACAGGCTCGGCGGCCTCTACGAAAAGAAAAAAGCCCACTCGAAAGCGCTTTTTGAATACCAGCGCGCGATCGAGATCGACCCCGAAAAATACAAGGACATATACCTGAAGGCCGGCAACGTCGCGCGTGAGCTGAAGGATCACCAGGAAGCGATCAGTTTCCTGAGCAAGGTCCATCAGTTCTTCCCCGACAACATCCAGGCGCGCAAGGACCTTCTCGAAGAGTACAAGATAGTCTATCTCGAAGCCGAAACGCCCAACAAGGCGGATGACGTCATCAACAAGTATAAAGAAATACTTGACACCAGGCCGGACGATCCTCTGGTGAACTACGAAATCGGCTACCTGTACAACAACCTTCCGCTGGAATCCTTCAACGAGGAGAACGTCCGCGGAAAGGCCATATTCGCGCTCAAAAAAGCGACGGAGATCATGGCGGGGGACATCGACGTGCGCTTCGAGCTCGCCCGCGCCTATAAACGCGAGGCCATGCACGACGAGGCCATAGCCGAGTACCAGAAGATAATAGAGCTTTCGCCGGAGAATATAGAATCGCGGCTCACGCTCGGCCTCATACTCGAACTCAACAGGCAGTTTGACGACGCGCTCGAGCAGTACAACAAGTGCGTCGAACTCGACAAGAACTGCGGCGAAGCGCACGCGCGCGTAATCGACCTTTATTACAAGATGTACGAAAAAGACGAAAACAAGACTCAGAAGTTCTTCCAGCTCCTGCAGGACTATAAAAAGGCCGCCGAAGGCAATTTCACCGACGCGATGGTCCATTACAGGCTCGGCTACGCATACATCAAGCTGTCGGCCGGTTTCGGCCTGACCGGCGACGAGAAAGCCAACGCCCAGATGGAGTTCAAGCAGGCGATAAGCATAGACAACACCAATCTTTATCCTTACTGGGGCCTCAAGGTCGTCTACCAGAAGGAATCGCTGGACGGCAAGGACATGTACGACGAGGCCATCGAAATATGCAAGCAGGCGATACAGCGCTCGCCTGACGACGCCCGGGCGTACTTCGAGCTGGGCGAGGCTTATAACGAGAATTACAAGTCGAATATGAAGAACGAGGCTATCTATCAGTACAAAAAGGCCATAAGCCTTTCGCCTGATTACGTCGAGGCGCACTACCGTCTCGCCTCCATATACAGGGTCAAGAATATGTTCGACGAAGCGGTCGTCGAATACAACAAGGTCATCGAGCTCGACCCGAACGGCGCCTTCGCGAAGGACGCGAAACGCTCGCTGGTCCATATCGAAAAGAGCCGCGAAATAACTTAAACCGGCGCCACGGAAAATCAAGCGCCGCTTTAATGAAAGTAACCCAATATAATATATGACGTACAATATTACAAAATAACAATTAATTACACTATAATTCGGGAGGTTGGAAAATGTCAAGTTCGTTCGACGTGGTTTCCGAGGTAAATTTAGCCGAAGTCGATAACGCGATTAACCAGGTTAAAAAAGAGATCGACCAGAGGTTCGATTTCAAGAATTCAAAAAGTGACCTTAAAAGGGAGGACGTGAAAATAACCATGACCTCCGACGACGAGTACAAACTGAAGAGCCTGATCGAAATTTTAAAGGAAAAACTCGTCAAGCGTAAAGTGATGCTTAATTCGCTGCGTTTCGGAAAGGTCGAAACTGCCCTGGCGGGAACGGTGAAACAGATAGTAGATATAGTCTGCGGCATCGAGACCGACATAGCCCGAGAGATGGTCAAGGATATAAAGAACCTCAAGATCAAGGTGCAGGCGTCCATACAGGAAAAGCAGGTCAGGGTCTCGGGGAAGAACCGTGACGATCTGCAGGCGGTAATACAGTTTTTGAAGTCGAAAGACTACAAGCTTCCCCTGCAGTTCACCAATTACCGCGAAAATTAGGCGTTTAACAGTACTCCACAGAAAGGCGATCCAATGGCTTATAAAGTTATGTTCATCTCGCTCGGGTGCGCGAAAAATCTCGTCGATTCAGAGAAAATGCTCGAAACGCTTTCCGGTTACGGTTTCGAGTTCACCGAAAATCCGGCCGATGCCGATGCCGCGGTCGTGAACACCTGCACCTTCATCGACGAGGCCAAAGCCGAATCGATAGAGCACATACTCGAGACTGCCAGTTTCAAAAAGCCGGAGAATGGAAGGCTTAAAGCGCTCGTCGTCGCCGGATGCATGGTCGAGCGTTATAAAGAAACGCTTTATGACGAGATACCCGAGATCGACGCCATCGTCGGGCTAGCCTCTCTGCAGGACATCGCTTCGGTCATTCTGTGGGCGCTCGACGGAAACAAAAAGATCAGGCTCGAAGATATCCCGATGGTGCGGATGAACAGGCCTAAAAATAAAATCGGCGGATATTCGGGCGGCAACGGCGAGCTCAGCGCGCCCCGCGTTTCGCTCACGCCGCCCTTCTGGTCGTATCTTAAAGTGGCCGACGGGTGCGACAATCCCTGCTCGTTTTGCGTGATACCTCAGATACGCGGCCGCTTCAAGAGCGTGCCGGTAGATATAGCCGCGGCCCGCGCGAAACGCCTCGCCATGGACGGTGTGAAAGAGATCAACATAATAGCTCAGGACAGCGGCAACTACGGGCGCGACATATACGGCAGGCCGCGCCTCCACGAATTGATCGATAAAATATCCCAGATCGACGGTATAAAGTGGATCAGAATACTCTACACCTATCCGCTGCATTTGAACGACGCACTGATAAAGGTGATCGCGTCAAACCCGAAGGTGTGCAAATATATCGACGTCCCGCTGCAGCACGTGAGCGACGGCCTTTTAAAACTCATGAAGCGCGGCATGACATACGACAAAACCGCGGCCTTCATCGAAAAACTCCGCGGCGCAATACCCGGCGTGATCATCAGGACGTCTTTCATAATAGGCCATCCCGGCGAAACGGAAGACGACGTCGACCGGCTCATCGAGTTCCTCGACATGTATAAGATCGAAAAAGCTGGTTTTTTCAGGTACTCTCAGGAGGACGGCACCGTCTCGGCCGGTTACGCGGGCCAGGTGTCCGAAAAGGTCAAGATACGCCGGCTGAAAAAAGTCTCGCTCGCCTACGACAAAGTTCTGAAATCGGTTAACCGGAGCATGATCGGAAAAGAACTGGAGTTTATGATCGAAGATTTTGACGAACAAAGCGGTCTTCTTATGGCGCGAAGTTATCGCGAGGCGCCGGAGGTCGACGGATACGTTCACATCGCGGCCGAGTCCGCGAAATATTTCGTTCCCGGCACTTTCATAAACGCGAAGATCATTAAGGCGAAAAAATTTGAATTGTACGCGGAGGCCGTTTAGATGCCGTTCTCGTTTCTGATAAGACTTAACGTCGCCAATAAAATATCCGTTTTCCGAGTACTGATAATACCTGTTTTCATGTTTTTATTTATCATGAAAAGCTCCCCGGGTTCCGTCAATTATTATAAGATCGCCGCCTGGGTGGTTTTTATAATCGCAGCCATATCCGACCTGGTGGACGGATATTACGCCCGCAATTATGAAAAAGTCACCAAGTTCGGAAAACTGATAGATCCGATCGCCGACAAGATGCTCGTAACCGCGGCCCTTCTGTGCCTTGTAGAAAGCGGCGCCGTCCGCTCCTGGGTCGCGTTTTTGATCATCGGCCGCGACATCGCCATTTCGGGCCTGCGTATCATTGCCGCTGCCCACGGCAGCATAATAGCCGCTTCGCCTCTCGGAAAATGGAAGACGGTTCTCCAGCTTACGGCCATAATAACCGCTCTCACTTTTTATTCCTTCGACGAGCTGCTGAAACTCAAATCGGCCGCCGGCGCACTTGACGGCAGTGCCGTAGTTACGTTTTACAGGATATATGAAACTTCGATCATAGATGCGCTGATGTATATTTCCGCTTTTATTTCACTCGTGTCCGCTTTCGATTATTTTAAAAAAAATAAGCACGTTATTAAGGATTGACAAAAGGTATGGATAAAGAGTATAATGTAACAATTAATAAAAAAATATCGCGGATGATCTTCAACAAATTAAAATATATCCGCACAAGATCTTTAAAAACGCCGAAACTCATGATCGCCGAAAGCCTTACCGGAGGCATGGTTTCGGACTGCCTCACGGGCGTGGCCGGCATATCCGAGTTTTATAAAGGCTCGCTGGTGGCTTATTGCAACACCATTAAAACGGTCGTGCTGAAAGTGAGCGAAGAAACCCTTGAAAAGCACGGCGCCGTTTCGGCGGAAACCGCTTCCCGTATGGCTCTTTCACTCGGCGAGCTTTACGGCGCCGACCTCGGCGTATCGACGACCGGCATCGCCGGCCCGGGCGGAGGGAGCGTTCAAAAGCCCGTGGGACTGGTCTATTTCGGTTTTTATATCAACGGCAGGCTGAGTGTCGAGCGCAGAATTTTCAGGGGCGGGCGCGACGGCATACGCCGGCAGGCCACGCGGTTCGCACTGGCGCAATTATTGAGGCTCATAAGGGATCTTTAACGCGGGAACGGTCGGCGGAACGCTGCGCGCCCTTACGAAAAAAAATTATTTTTCAGAAATATTACGATATTAGAATATATTAACGATTTCTCGAGGTGAAAAAATGGCAGTAGATGTAAGCAAAAACGCAGGAAAAGAAAAAATGCTCGAATCGGCTATAGCGTCGATTCAGAAAAGTTACGGAAAAGGTTCGATAATGAAACTCGGCGAATCGGTCATCAGCACCGTGGCTATCGAGGTCATTCCGACAGGCTCTCTCTCTCTGGATATAGCCACCGGTATCGGCGGCGTTCCGCGCGGCCGCATAGTCGAAATATACGGCCCCGAATCGTCGGGCAAGACAACGCTCGCGTTCCACATAATAGCCAACGCCCAGAAAACAGGCGGCATAGCGGCGTTCGTCGACGTCGAACACGCCATGGACCCTAAATACATCAAATGCCTCGGCGTCAACGTAGACGAACTTTACGTGTCGCAGCCCGATACGGGCGAAGAAGCGCTCGACATAGTCGAAACGCTCGTTAAAACGAATTCAGTGGACGTCGTGGTGCTCGACTCCGTCGCCGCCCTGGTCACGCGCGCCGAACTCGACGGCGCCATGGGCGATGCTCACGTCGGCCTGCAGGCACGTCTTATGAGCCAGGCTATGAGAAAGATCACTTCGCTCGCGTCAAAATCCAAGACCACTGTCATATTCATCAATCAGCTGCGCGACAAGATCGGCAATTCATACGGCCCTTCCGAAACCACCACCGGCGGACGCGCCCTCAAGTTTTTCGCTTCGCTCAGGCTCGACATACGCCGCACCGAATCTCTTAAGATAGGCGATAAGATAATCGGCAACTCCGTCAAGGTAAAAGTCGCCAAAAATAAACTTGCTCCCCCTTTCCAGATTTCCGAATTCGACATCATATACGGCGAAGGCATATCGAAAGAACTCGAACTGATCTCCCTCGGAGAAAAATTCAAGATAGTCGAAAAAACCGGTGCCTGGTATTCCTATAAAGACAATAAACTTGGCCAGGGCTTCGATAACGCCAGAAAATATCTCGTTGAAAATCCCATTGTATCCAAAGAAATAGAAGACACCATACTCGGACAGACACTTCCCCACCGCATGGTCCAGCCGCCCGCGGAAGAAACGGCTCCACCTAAGAAGGAAAAAGCGTCAAAACGTAGCCAAAATTAATGTAAAGCGTGGTGTTTCAGCTGAGTATTTGCGCGAATGACTTTTTAATGTTAATAGTGGGGCTGACGCTCGTGCTCAACGTCATAATCATTTATTTCTACATGCGCATGAAAAAGATGATAGGTGCGATGAGCGGCTCCCATTCGCTTTATTCCGACGTAGGAGAGCTGGCGAAAAAATGTTCACAGCTGAATTCGGAATTTGAAAAAGTGGCCATGATACGTATCGCCGAACTCGAGGACCGTATTTCGCATCTGAAAGAGCTCGTGGCCGTCGCCGACGAGCGTATCCTGCAGATCGTCGAATTCCAGCAGGGCCTCGAACAGATGGCCGCCTCCATTCACCAGGGCCTTAAAAACGGCCTTTCGCAGCAGTCCGTCAATGATTCGGACCTCATAACCAGGTTTCGCCTCAATATGAAGCCCGATCTTTCGAACCTCGAGGTCAAAATGGTGCAGAAAATGAAGGAAGAGTGCGCCAGAATATACGGCGAGCTCTCCAACAAAATCGAAGACCTGAAGATCAGGCAGGAGCCCCTGCCGAAACCTCAGACCGATTCTCAGACCTCAGCGGGCCACTCTAACGTCGCACCGCAGGTAATCAACGCCATGACGCCGCCTGTCGCGGCGGGTATGCAGCCGCTCTCGCATCAGAGCAAAATAAGGCAGAACGGTTATATTATGCCCAAAGAGCATCTCGAACCTTCGACAATAGTCAACGAAAAATGCGCCGAAGTTTATAAACTCGCTGAACAGGGGCTCGACGCGACGGCCATATCCGAGATAACCAAAATGGAAAAAAGGGCGATCAACTTCATACTTAACCTTAGAAAAATGCAGTAATATAACTGTAAATAGTTTTTGTATATGAAAAATCAGAAGAATAAAAAAAGCAACGAGGAAAACGAAGTAAAACGGAATTCTCCGGCCGGCGAAACTTCCGCTTCCGATGGCGGCGCCGCGGATGAAAGCCTGCTCGTCAAAGCGCACGAGGAATCGCTGTCGTCGATGACTGGCATAAAGCTTTCGGGCGAGAATTCGCACGTAATAGTCCTTGCGCTGCCCTCGAATTTTATTTTTTACATCAAGAATTTCCTTATACCGCTGCTTGTGCTGTCGGCAATTTTCGCGCTCTACTATCTGAGCGGGATAGTTTTTCTGTTCATTATCTCTTTCGTCTTCGCTTATATTCTCAATCCTCTGGTTATTATGGTTGAAAAATTTCTTAAAAATAAAACGCTGTCGATACTTTCCGTTTATCTGGTACTTTTCGCGCTTTTCATGTTGTTGATAGTTCCGGCCATAACCAATCTCGCTTCCGAAGTCGGCGATCTCGGCAATAAAATGCAGAGGTACAGCGAGTCGTTCAAGGGAATTTACCGCAACTTCATAAGTTCCGTTCAGCGCTCTGAAAGCTCCTGGCTGAAGGATCTCGATAAATATTTTTCGGAATTCATTGATACGCCCGAAGATCCAGCCGTCAACGGCTTACACACGGTTTCTGACGTCCCGAATGCAGCGAAATACGACGAAACGGCGCTCATTAACGGCTACGAAGTGAATCTGGTAAATCAGCAGGTGACGGGCGAGATCGCGATCGCTAAAACCTCAGAGATAACATTGAATTATTTGAACAAACTCAATTATTTTCTTAAGAAAAGTCCGAAGGTCGAGGCTTTTATTATGAGCTTTTTCGAAACTTTGAAGGACAATCTGGTGGACGTTTCCACCTCGATTCTGAACTGGCTTTCGAGCCTGACCGCTATTTTATTTCATTACGCGCTGGTTCCGCTTCTGGGCTACTATTTTCTCGCCGACTTCAAAAATCTGTGGGCCGGATTTCTAAATTACATACCGTCTAAATTCAAACATCAGACCGTCAGGCTTGTCGGCGAGATCGACGACGTGCTCGGCACTTTCCTCAGGGGGCAGTTCGTGATATGCCTTATAGTGGGCATCGCCTTTTCTTTCGCCCTGTTTTTGATCGGCGTCGATTTCGCTTTTGTGATAGGCCCTATCGCCGGCATATGCAATATAATTTATTACCTGGGCCCTGCCATAGCGCTTATTCCGTCACTGATCATCGCGCTGCTCAAATGGGGGCTCACATTCAAGGCGTTTTATAAAATGTTTCTCATTATAGCGGCGATACTCGCCATACATCTTCTTGACGCGTTCAAATTCCAGCCGTTCATTGCCGAAAAGTCATTCAGTATGCATCCGCTGACCCTTATGCTTCTTTTATTCATCGGGTTCCAGCTTCAGGGGCTCTTCGGCATGTTCGTGGCGATCCCTCTTTATGGAGTCGGCAAGGTCATTTATAACAATTTCAAGATCGTATATGTGTGATCTCAAGGTTCCGCTCAAATATTCCGGGCTCATTTCGGATTATAAATTGAAGATCATCCACCAGAAGGGTGAGGAACTCGATCGCTGCGCCGATTTCGATTGCGCGTCCTGCGAAGTAGTCTTTTCGGGCGCGCTTTATAACTATATGGCCAACGCCCTGCGCGCCGTGGAAGGCGAGGAATTCGTCCTCGCCGACAATTCCGCGAAAAAATATTATCGAATCCGCGTGAAGGCCGCTGGCAAAAAGAAAATCACGGCCGGCTTCGAGGCATTAGAAATAGAAAACGATATTCAAAAAAAAGAATATAATTGTTTCATAGCCGTTTTGAAAGGCGCCGCCGGAGAGGAAGCCGTAGAAAGGCTTACCGAACTCGGCGCCGATTCGATCTTTTTTTTCAGGTCGCGTTATTCACAGTGCGATCTCAGCGCGGAAAAGATCGAAAGATACGAAAAGATAGCCATGGCGGCTAGTTCTCAATCGCGCAGGCTGTCGGCGCCAGCGGTCGGAAAGATCGAATTCGCTTCGCTGCGTGAAAAACTCGCGGCGCCGGCTTCCTATACTTTGCTGCTGGCGGAACCTTCGCTTTGCTCCGGCATGGCCGGCTTCAAAACGGCGGGCGCGGATTTCTACGAAGCCGTGATAAAAGATCCGGCCGCCGCCGTCAACATCGTTTCTGGGCCTGAAGGCGGTTTCGAACCCGGCGAGGCCGAAAGCATTTTAAGAACGAAAGGCGCGAACGTGCATATATTAAGTTTCAAGAATATGGTGCTGAGGGCGCAATTCGCCCCGCAGGCCGCGCTCGCGGTAATAAAAAACGGATGCGGTGATATGTGATGCCAAAATTCGCCGTTACGACTCTCGGCTGCAAGGTCAACCAGTGCGAGGAAAAAAGGATATCTGCTTTATTCGCCGGCGCCGGTTTCTCAGAAACCGATCTGAAAGACGCCGCCGATATTTATATAATAAACAGCTGCGCGATCACTCTGCAGGCCGAACATAAGGCCCGCCAGATAGTTTCTTCGATCAGGGGCCGCTCGCCCGAAGCGGTGATCGTCTTAGCCGGGTGCTATGCGTCGCGGCTCGCGGGCGAGAAATTAAAGAACATCGATTTATACGTCTCACAATCGGACAAGGATAAGATCCTGGATATCTGCCTTGCATATATGAAAGAAAATCCCACGCGGATCGGTACTGCCGAAGCTTCAGGCGTCTCCGCTTTACCGGACGAAACTTATCCCTGGGAATTTTCCGGCGCGCCTTCGTCAAGGACGCGAGCCCAGCTCAAGATCCAGGACGGCTGTAAAAGCTTCTGTTCTTACTGTATAGTGCCGTATATCAGGAAAAACGAATACAGTATGCCGCCGGAAGAGGTTATCGGCGAGATAGACCGGCTTACCGCGAAAGGTTTCACCGAGATCGTGCTTACCGGCATACATGTCGGGAAATATTCGGTCAAAGACATTTACGGCGCCGATTTCAGCTTCGAGCAGCTGCTGAAGGCGATCGATCTTTATCCTTTCAGCCGCGATTTCCGCATCAGGCTCAGCTCGATCGACCCGTCGGAACTCAATGAACGCATAATTTATCTCTTTAAAAATTCCCCGCGCTTCGTGCCGCATTTTCATGTCGCGCTGCAGAGCGGCTCCGACAGGATATTGAAACTGATGAACAGGAAGTACTCCCGGTCCGAATTCGTTGAAAAGATCAAACTGATAAAAGATAATATCGAACTTCCCGCCATCACTTCCGACGTCATAGTTGGATTCCCTTCTGAAACGGAAGACGATTTCAACGATACCTGCTCGCTGCTCGACGAATTCGGCTTTTACGATTTCCATATTTTCCAGTATTCAGACCGGCCCGGGACCGCGGCTTCGCGGATGGAAAATAAAGTCGGCGCGGCCGAAAAGAAGGCCCGGTCGAAGAAACTTCATGAGCTTAAATATAAGAAAAACAGCATATACTACAACGGTAATATAGGCCGCGAAGCGGTCGTCATAGCCGAAACTATCGTATCGCGGAGCGCTGACGGGGCGGCCGTTCTGAGAGGGCACAGCGAAAGATATATAGAAACCACTTTCAGCGGAACGCCTGATATGGCCGGTAAGATGGTCAGGGTGCTTATGCTTTCGCCTGCGGAAGACGGTTCCGGCATGCTCGCCCGGCTTTTATAGATCTTGGTACCAACGCTGATCTCCGGGTTTTCATCACTTCAAGTAACTTATCAGAAGCATCACGTTCAAAACCGTCACTATTAGGCCTATTATATAAAGCATTGCGTTTTCCGAACGCGTGTTGACGTGCCTGCCCATGACTTTTTCAGACGAGGTAAGCGCTATCTGGGTGAAAATAGTCCATGGCAGCTGGATGCTTAAGATCATCTGCGAGACGATAAGCCCGTAAAATGGATCCGATATGAAAAAAATGATCAGCGTAGAAAAAAGAAGCGTTATGGCCACGCCGGTGCGCGTGTGCTTGTCGTTGATGTCGTAAGGTTCGTTGAATATCCCGGCGAATATGGTGCCGCCGGCCATGGCCGCCGTCACGCTAGAGGCGAGTCCTGAAAAAAGAAGCGCCACGGCGAAGGCGAACGAGGCGGCCCCGCCCAGAAGCGGCCGCAGCATGCTTTCCGCCTGGGCCAGGTCGCTGACCGGGATCTTCGCCTGAAAGAAGGTGGCGGCCGCGACGAGTATCATCGCGCTGTTTATCGCCCAGCCGATGATCATCGAAAAAAGAGTATCGAAAAGCTCGTAATTTAGCTGCTTTTCGATCATCTCTTCGTTTTCGAGGTTCCACTGGCGGCTCTGGATCACTTCCGAATGAAGAAAAATATTATGCGGCATCACAACCGCCCCCAGAACGCTCATTATAATCGGCATGGAATTCGGCGGGAACGTCGGCACCAGCCAGCCGTGAACGGCCTCGCTCCAGCTTATATCGATCAGGCTTAATTCGTATAAAAATGAAAGGCCTATAATGGAAACGAACCCTATTATTATTTTTTCGAGCTTGCAGTATGAATTGGTGAAAAGCATTACTGCGACGAACAGCATAGTGAACAGGGCGCCGATCTTTAGCGGGATCTTAAAAAGCATATTAAGCGCGATGGCCGCGCCGAGAATTTCGGCGAGCGCCGTCGAAACGGCCGCTAAAACGGCTGAAAACAAAACGGTCCTTGATATCCACGGCCTGAAATATTTGCTCGCGGCCTCCGAAAGGCACAGCCCGGTCGATATTCCAAGATGCGCCACATTGTGCTGTAAAATGATGAGCATGATAGTGGAAAGGGTCACCATCCACAAAAGCCGATAGCCATACTCCGAGCCGGCGGCTATATTCGATGCCCAGTTGCCAGGATCTATAAATCCCACCGTCACCAGGAGACCCGGGCCGATATATTTCAAAATTTCAAGCGCGCCGAATGCCGGCTTGACTTTTTCTTCGGAAAAATTTTTTATGAATTTTAATATTTGCATGCGATGCTATTCTCCAATAGTTATTTTGAACCTTAATTTTAATATAAACAGCCTTTTTTTTCAACATTTATTTATATTTTAAGTTTTTGTATTTAAATAATTATTGATCATATTTACTATAATTTCAAAACCTTTAATTGGTTTCAACTGGCGAGCGCTTTGACATTTTAGCGAAAAAGTGTTATTATAAGACTGCGCGGCCGGAGACGTTTAAACCTGGCTTCGCCGGGAGGCATTTATGAGAAAGAATAGATTGAATTTGAAAAAAATGATAGTGGCGGCCGCCGTATTGCTTGTTTTTGCGATCGGCGCCCGTTATTTTACGGGCGGCCCTGGAGCTGACGGGGTTCCAACTGCAGGACCGAAGGCGCCGGCAGGCTCCGCAGATGCGACCGAACCTCGCCCATCGTCTCCGGATGCTTTGGCTGGATCTTTTTCGGCGGCGGCTACGTCTGAAGCGCCATTAACATCTTCGACGACGACGGCGGTCGATACAGCGGGCGTCGCTGTCGCGGCGGCCGGAGCGCGCGGAGCCAGACCGGTCGATTCGGCCGCGAAAAGCGGAGTGATAACCGGAAACGGCGTTAATATCAGAAGCGAAAGCCGCGTCGACGCCAGTAATGCCAACGTTGTCGTCAAGGTCAATAAGGGCGAGCGAGTGCAGGTAATAGGCGCTGAAAAGCCGGTTAATGACAATAAAACATGGTATAATATCAAACTCAAGGACGGCAGGACCGGATTCGTCAGGGAAGACCTGATCAAAGTCGAATAGAAAATGAAATTAAAATAAAACTGTAATCCCGAATAAAAAATCTCGAAGGCACTTGTAAAATAGACGCCTTCGAGATTATATATATTGATTATATTACATCAGCTTTGTCTGAACTGGATTGAATTTAGTTAGTAACCTTCACGCCTGCATGAGTTTTTAATTTTTTGCACTGCTGGATCGTCTGCATCGCGATCGGAACAAGGCCGCCCGTCGGATTGAATTCGATTACCTTGGTGAATTCTTCAATGGCGCTGTCATAGTGGCCCATGTCTTTGTAAACGAGCGCGAGGTTGTTGCGGCCGAAAACGTAACTCGGGGCTAATTCTAATACGCGTTTGAATATGTTGACGGCTTCTTCGAATAACGCCGCTTCGCGCAGGCAGAGGCCGTAGGTGTTGAGCGCTTCGAGATTGTCGTGATCTATTTCGCAGACTTTTTTAAATTCGTCGACGGCTTTTTTGATATCGCCTTTGGTCTTGTAAGCGTTGCCTAAATTCGTGTGCGCTTCGATGTTGTTAGGATCGAACTGGGCTATTTTCTGGAACATATCGATAGCTTCGTCTACGTTGCCTTTTCTTAAATATACTTTACCTAGATGCCTGTAGGCGTTGATATGGCCTTTGTCGATCTCCAGCGCGTTTTTGAATTCGGTTATCGCCTCGTCGTATTTGCCTTTCTTTTTGTAGTTAAGACCTGATTCGATCAAAGCGGCGATTTTTTGCTGATTACTCATGTGAATCACACCTTTCGCGTATGTTAGTAAAAAATGCTATCGTTAAATTGAAAAAATCAAAATTATGTCAGATTGCCATTATAAAAAGAGAAAAAACAGCTCAATCCGCTTTTAAATATTGAATTCAAAGCGGAGCGGCTGCGCGATATGCTTATTTATAAGTGTTTTTAACATTTTTTTATTTTTCATTTTATAATTTAATTATACCATAATTTATAATTTTTTTCAAGCGATTGGGAAATAGATTCGAAAAATAATTGTATTTGCGGCGGAATTTGTGATATAATATTTTTTCTTATGAATGATGATAAGCCCATGATTTATTTCGATAATAATTCCACTACCGAGCCTTTTGGCGAGATCACCGGAAATAAGTTCGTGAATTTCGCTAACGCCTCGTCATACCACCGCGCCGGCCTTAGAGCGCGCCTTGCCGTCGAAAACGCCCGCGAAAAGGTTGCCGCTTTCATCGGCGCCCGGCCCGCCGAGATCGTCTTCACTTCGTGCGGAAGCGAGGCCAACAATATGGCCGTCGCAGGCGTTATCAACCATTATAAATACTCGGCCGGCGCCTATAAACTTACTGTAATTTTATCAGCCGTCGAACATCATTCTATATTGAACATCACTCATAATCCCGCATTCCGCGATGTCGAGTTCAGGATCGCGCCCGTAGATTCGAACGGCGTCGTCGACCTAGCTGCGCTCGATGAAATGATTACGCCGCCCGTTTCGCTTGTCAGCGTTATGATGGCTAACAACGAAACCGGCGCCGTTATGCCCTTCGAAAAGATCGGTGAGATATGTGCCCGTAAATCCGTCCTATTCCACTGCGACGCCGTCTGCGCCAGCGGAAAGATCTCATACAGCCTCAGCCGCTTCGCATGCGACCTGCTTACGGTTTCCGCCCATAAAATGTACGGGCCGAAAGGCGCCGCCTGCCTTTACATCAGACGCGGCGTTACCGTCGCACCGCTCATTTACGGCGGACACCAGGAAAACGACATGCGCGCCGGCACCGAAAATATCGCCGCCATCGAAGGCTTCGGCGTATGCTGCGATATCGTGCGCCGCGATTTCGATAAGATCGCCGCGCATTATAAAGAACTTAAATCCGCCTTTACCGATGAATTAAAAAAGTGCATGCCGCGCGTTAAAATTAACTGCGCCGGCGCCGAAACTCTTCCGAATACCCTTTCGCTCTTATTCGAATTCGCCGACGAACACCAGTCCAACGCGTTCATGTTCAACCTTGATATGATGGGACTCGCCGTTTCGCGCGGCGCCGCCTGCGCATCAAGCGCCGTCGCGCCCTCTCACGTGCTGCTCGCCATGGGCCTAAATAAAACCGACGCGGCCTCCGCCGTGCGAGTTTCGTTCGGCATCAATAACACCATTGCCGAAGCCGTGCGTGCCGTCGAAATTATGCGTGCCGCTTACGAAACCGCCGTCAGCGCCGGAAGGAGCTTTTAAATGGCCGACCCCAAAAAAGTGCTGATAGGCCTTTCCGGCGGCGTCGACTCGGCCACCGCCGTTCATTTCCTGCAGGACGCCGGATACGAGGTCGTCGGGCTTACACTTAAAATGCTCCCCGATGCCATCGAACGCGTCTGCGCTGCAGGAGAAGGTTTTCGCGTCTGCTGCTCTAAAGAGGCCGTCATGGAAGCCCGGATATGTGCCGCTAAACTCGGTATTCCACATTACGTCATCAACTGCGCCGACGATTTCTCCGATAAGATCATCGCTTATTTCATCGCGGATTACCTTGCCGCTAAAACGCCTAACCCCTGCGTTTTCTGCAATAAATTCATCAAATTCAGATACCTGATGCAATACGCGGCGATGATGGGTATCGATTTCGCCGCTACCGGACATTATGCCGATATCAAATTCAGCGATAAATACGGGCGTAAACTTATCTGCGTGCCCGCCGACGCCGAACGCGACCAGTCTTACATGCTGTGTATGCTGCCCGCCGATTATATCGATAAAATAATACTGCCGCTCGGGCCCTACCGTAAATCCGAAACGCGCGCATGCGCCGAAAAACTCGGCCTTACCGTCGCTAATAAGCCCGACTCGCAGGAGATTTGCTTCATCCCCGACGGCGACTACGCCGGCTTCATCGCGGCCGACGAGACCAGCCGTTCGCAGATCCGGCCCGGCAATATCGTCAATACCGAAAATAAGATCCTCGGCCGCCATAACGGCCTTATCAACTACACCATAGGCCAGCGCAAAGGCCTTAATATCGCCCATAAAGAACCGCTTTACGTCGTCAGACTCGACCGCGATAAAAACGAGGTCGTCGTCACCGAGGCCGCCACCGCCTCTAAAACCGAATTCTTCGCCAGCGGCCTTAACTGGCACATCGACCCCGCCGCCGCGCCAACCGCCGAATGCCTCGTTAAGATCCGCTATAAACATAAAGCCGCACAGGCAGTCGTTACCCAACTCGCCGGCGGACGCGCTAAAATAAACCTCGCCAGAGCCGAACGCGGCATCACTCCCGGCCAGATCCTCGCCATCTACGACGGCGATTCCCTCATCGGCGGCGGCGTTATAGAATAACCGCCTGTTCACTAAACTTTTGCTTTATATTAAGATTTTTTGGATGAGGGGAAAGAAAGGGCCGAGGGCCCTCTCTTTCCCCTCATAGCACCCCAATCTCTCCCGGAGGTTAAATCATCGCAGCTGCGCCGCGATGATTTGTAGCATTGCCTTAAAAGCCCGCTTCGCGGACTTTTAAGGCAGGCGGAGGGCGCTGCCGCGGTCTTGACGGCTGGCGGGAATTTGCCTTTTACTCATTTCTTGACTGCTTTTCTATTTTAAAAGATATTCTAAAATATGTAAATTTAAAATAAAATTAGAGGCAAAAGGCGCTTTTAATTCTGTGATCTTTTCCGTGAGCCAGTGTATTAATTAACAAGGGTGCCATTATGCCTTGCCGGCGGAGGCGCAAAGCGCCTCCGCCGGCGAAAGAAAGAATGGCAAGACAAGAGTTATAGCCATGACAAAAAATACCAAAAATAAGATTAAAGTCGAGACAGAAAAAATGCCGGCCTGCAAAAATAAAGCGTCAGGAAAATCAGGGATAGAGAGGGGGTTCGGGGGAGAGGAAGGGCCATCGGCCTTTCCTCTCCCCCGAATAGCATTAAAGAAGAATTATTTTAATTGCTTAATTTTTAATAGTTTAACCGCAACTGTAATATGAGCAGGCTGGATTTCTGCATTTACCGCCCCGGCAGCCTTCGACGTAATCGAGGGTGCCGCCGCATTCGGGGCAGGCGCCGCTCTGGCCGTGGTTTGGGCCCGTGACGCCGCCGAGGTATGAGTTGCCGTTCAGGGCGCTGCCGGAGATCGACAGCGCCTGGGCGACGCCGCCGGTGAAATTGGAATCGTCAGAGTTATTTGGTTCGGTTGTTTTTTCGCGGCCGTCTTTTTCGGCGGCTTGCTGCCGCGCCATTTCGCGCAGCGATATATAGTCGTGGATGGCTTTTCCCACGCCGTCGAGGCATGAGGCGATGTAGTTAGGCCCGAGTCCTTTTTCTTTAGTGCATTTGATCTCGATGAGTTCGTCGCGTATTTCCTGCATGGTGGCGCCGTGTTTGAGCGCGAGCGAGCTGAGCCGTCCGAGTCCTTCGGTAAACGCCGACGGGCATCCGCCGGCCTTGCCGAGGTCGGCGAAGACCTCGATCTCCTTGCCGTCGAGGTCTTTGTATATGTGCACGTACAGCATGCCGCAGCCGGTATCTTTGCGTATGCGCGTGCCGTCGGCTATCTGGGGTGTCTTGCGTTTTTTCGCCTGCGGCAGTTTAGGTATCTCGCACGCCGCGGAGGCGGGCGCGTTCTTATCGGCGCCCGTCGAGGTTTTAGCGGCCGAGCCCGTGTGGTAGACCTGTTCGCTCTTGCATCCGTCACGGTAAACGGTAATGCCCTTGAGCATCATTTTATAGGCCATCATATAAGCCTGGGCGATATCTGCCGCCGTGGCGGAGTTGGAGAAGTTGATAGTTTTCGAGACCGCGTTGTCGCAGTACTTCTGGAACGCTGCCTGGATCTTGACATGCCATTCGTAGGGGATTTCGTGCGAGGTGACGAAAACGTCCCTGAGATTTTCGGGCAGCTCGCTTAAATTTTTGAGTGTGCCGTCGGTTTTTATCGTTTCGATTAT
>Ga0209212_1002002_pt1 | contig 30608 bp, 23 predicted proteins | sample RifGroC2_FD_183996 | JGI IMG/M metagenome (GOLD analysis project Ga0209212, IMG submission 183996) | Groundwater microbial communities from Rifle, Colorado, USA - Groundwater C2 (SPAdes) (version 2) | ecosystem: Environmental > Aquatic > Deep subsurface > Groundwater | place: Rifle, Colorado...
TAGCTTCTGCAAATGCTAAGGCTAAAATCATTGTGGTTCTAATAGCCGATTCGGCCTCAGGATTTCGTCCCAAAGCTTCAACCGCTTTACTACCGATCATACCAATACCAAGAGCTGGGGCAATGGCTCCAACTGAGATTGCGACGGCAACTGACAAAAGTTTTACTGCTTCTGTTGACATATTTTAAATATCACCCCTTTCTTTAATTGAAAATTTTTAATGATGTTCTGCTATTGCTCCGCTTATAAATACTGCGGTTAACATTGAAAAAACCAAGGCCTGAACAAAACCGACAAATATTTCCAGTGCAATAAAGGGAAAAGATGCTAAGACGGGAACAAGAAATGCCACTATTGTCAATAGTACCTCACCGGCAAAAATATTTCCAAAAAGTCGGAAGGCAAATGAAAGGATCTTAGAAAATTCAGAGAGAATATCAAGAATTCCTACAAAAAACGAAATCGGATCGGCAAAATTAAAAAATTTATGAAGATATTTTTTAATTCCTAAGTATTTTATAGAAAAGAACTGGATAGATAAAACAGAAATTAATGCTAAGGCTAAAGTTGTATTTAAATCAGCGTTATTTCCTCTGAGTAACGGAACAAAAACTTCTTCATGCCCCTCTGTAACTTTAATAAGTAAACTCCCTACTCCAGGTAATAAACCAAACCAATTTTCTAACAAAATATAAAAGAAAAATGCGAAAAGCAGAGGAAAAAAAACATTCGTTTTGTTTCCTAAAACAGAATAAAATAAATCGTATATGCTTTTGACAAAAAACTTTATCAAATAATAAAAATTTCCTTTTCTTTTGAGAGTTGATTGGTGTTTGAAATAGAGAGCGACGAAGACTGTTAGCAAGAAGACGATCGCCGATGCAATCATTGAGTTAGTGATAGCTAACCCAAATAGATGAAAAATTATTTCGGCTTTAATGCTGATTTTTGGCATCTTATTTTATCATTTTAAACAAATTGTAAATGCTGCTTACCATCCCAAAAAAAATAAAAAAAACCGTAAAATATGGTTTGGTGTAAAATTTGTTATCCAACGCCAAACCTATGATTACACCTATTAATATTGGAGTGACTAAACTGTAACCAACATTAATATTTAAATATTGCGAAAACAAATCTTTTTTAATCTTTGGTTTCTTGTTAAATTTTCTACTCGTTTCTTTTAAATTTCCTTGTTTATCAATTTCAAAGTAATTATTTATCATTTTAACAGCCTTGGACTATTTCGTCAATGGTTAATTATTAATTTTATATTAAATATCGTCAATATTTTGGACAATTTTATTATTTTGGTCTTGATCCCAGTTTATTGGGTTATCACAAAGATATTGGCGAATACGAAACAGATCCGATTCGTTGCGTATAATGTGTTCGTAATATGATCGTTGGAAAATTTGTTTGACAACATATTTCTTCAAACGAATTTGCTTTCGTTGTTTTATAACCATGAAACAATTGAACAATGAAACAATTTTATTGTCCACTGCTTATAACCTACAAAATAGGGAGATTGGATTGTTACAAGAAGATTATCTTTCTAATAGATCATTATAAAATTGTTTATTGGGATAGAGTTAACACAACACAAATTTTTTATTCTATTCCGCCACCCTTTAGCCTGTAAATATTGTCTAAATCTTCTCATGGATTTTTACAAAATTTATTTAGATTTTAAAACTTAAAATTGAGTTTTAGCCTATAATTTGGTATATTATCCGAATGTCAAGACCAGAGAAGCCTACAGATCAACCTAATCACGAAAATGGCTCCACTCGTCCAACTTTAGAACAGTTATTTACGACACAAAATCCAGTTGCCATTGTAATGTTTGACATGTCAAATGGTCATAATATTGATAGGCATCGTAGTTTATGGAATTTAATATCTACTTATAAACCGATATTTAGCAATAGAGGAGAGATTAAAACTTATGAAGACTATAACACTTGGCCAATACAGAGGCGTGAAAAAGATTATGGAAAAACGGACGATTCTGAACGGATGCGGTGGATTAAGAGAGATGAGGCTGAAGCTATGGCTGCGTTTCTTTTCCTGCCTTCAGCAGATCATGGACAAATACAGCAGCGCCAAGAACTTCTTAAATATCTTTCATCATCAAAAGATCTTGACGATTTAATTAAAGTGAAAAATCGGGCTTATAACTTAATCGCAGGATTACAGGAAATTGGTGTATTTTGGGGCATGGGCCCCTTTTATGAGGTTCCATTAATTGATCTTTACTATGACGGATGCAAAAAACTTCCCATTTTTGAGGACGAATACAGCGATGAAGTAATAGCTGAAGAAGAAATTCTTCCGTTAATATCTAGTGCTGTGGATATGATTAATGTCGGTATAGGTAGTATTAAAGATCTTTCAATAACAGTTGAAACCCAACAAAATTCTCCTTTTAAACAAGCATTATCTGACCTGCCATCGTTCATGGCTGAAGTTGAAGAAGAATTGACAGATATTATTCCTTTTGATAAGGCTGAGACACCAGAGCCAAAACACTATGAAGCGTCACGTAGTTTATATAATTTATCAGATAAAAAAGTAGTACCATATTTACTTAGAGTTGGAGCGATCTTAGAATTTGCTAGAAAAATAAGAGATGAAGGTTGGGGAAAAGTTTCTTCTGATCCCGCTATACCTTATGGTTATGCTGGCGGTTGGAATTTAGAAAGATTAAAAAACAAACAAGTGCATAATGATAGTCCCGTTGAAGCTCCAGTGATTTTGCTTTCCGGAGCCAATACTTCAGGAAAATCATTTACGATGAAATCAGATTTCCTGATTAGAATTGCGGCGCAATCACTTGGTTATGCTCCAGTGACAGAGGGTAATTTACCACTTTGCAAAAGTTTTGTTTACCTTGATCGTGCTTCAAACGATCCCGAAAACAATTTGAGCGCATTTATGAGAGAAGTGGAAAACTGGAAAGTCGCTCTTTCTTCGATTGGTTTAAATAGCCGTTTATATGTTGACGAAGGCTATTCGACCACATCGCCACAGGATCAAGCACAACTCCTTTTTTCTACAGCATCGTATGTTCAAAGAGGTGGAGGTAGCGTAATGCTGGCGACCCATAACGATGTGATGCTGTCATTAGCAGAGCAAAATTCCAATATGGTAATTTATCATTTACAGACAGACGTAGGAAACGATGGAAAGCTTATACGTCATTTTAAATTACAATCAGGCGTAAATGAATCGTTTGCTCTGGCAGTGGCTCAAGCAAGGGACTTCCCCAAAAATACAATGAATTTTGCAGAAGATTATCTACACAATGAACCCTCTTTATTAGTAACAGCAGAAAGCCACATCTATCCTACTATTGAACATTTTTCTGAAGAAGAACGAGAACAAAAAAAACGTCAATCTCATTCTTTAGAAATTTTATTTCCAAATGCACCGGAGAAACCCGTATTTCACTTGTTTAGTCTTGATCCAGATTTTCATATCAACACACTATTGCGACACCTTATGTCTAATGAAAATACTTTTTCGTTTACTGTTTTTAAGCAGGGTGAATTAAGCGAAATGCTTGGACGGATGATTATGTGGAGTTCTGAATTATCTTCAGCTGAGATACTCGAGAGACAAAAACTGTTTGGTGAATTACTTCGAGGGGAAAGTTATCGAGATATTCATAAAATGATTGAAAAAATAGGATTTCTAGAAGGAACATTCGCAATGGTCGCTGAACACGCAGAAGGCGGTATAAATAAAGAATTAAATCCTTTTAAAAGAGAAAAATCAGGAAAGAAAAAGCAGGCTGATAAAAGTGAAGAAAAACCTGAAAAAATGCAATTTACCTATGGAAGTTTACAAGCTGCGATAGCCTTTTTAAGCATCCAGCAAAAGCTTTTGGGTAGTGATTTTCGTTTCAAAGACCTTCTAGAAAATTCTATTATTCTTGCTGATGCCTTTAATAGAAGTCAGAAAAAAAATAACGATATTGATGAAAGCAAATTATTAACCAAAAAACAAACAGCAGCATTTGACTATTTAATTGAAACTTTAGCTGATATTAATAATGTTCTTCCTTCCATTTCTATTAAAGATATAAGACTTGAAGATATACGAGAAGAATTAGCAGTTCTCGAAAGATATCAGAGAGGTGGAAAAGTTCGCTCCGTTGAACAAAAAGTTGAGAAGAAATCAGGAATGATGTGGTATCTAGGCGAATTATTTGATCTTTATGATGGTGGGTTACCCTACGCAATTCAGAAGTTACCGAATGATTTAGAAAACGCAGAAAATCTAGTGGCACAACTTAAAACTACCGACTCGGTTTATCTTCATCAGATTTCTAATCTCATACAGCAACAGATAGATAAATACAGAGCGATTCTTCAAGGGGACGCTAGCGAAAAAGAAATAGAAGAGGTTACTACTGGTGTATTACCTGAAAGAAAGATTCTTTCTCAATTAGACCATATAGATAGAAGATCGTTCCTTTCATCTTACTTTAATAGTATGAAAAAAAAAGACTCCGTTTTTATAGAAACGATAAAACAGCTAGATGCACTATGTTTATTTACAAATATAATTCAAAATGAAGGTTTGACTCCTGTAAGTTTCAATGATACCGGTGAAGTTAGATTACTTAATGGATATAGTATCTTCAAGAAAAAAGAAGAAGAGGTAAAGAACAATATTTCATTAAGCGCAGAGAACGAGAGAATTGATTTATTAACTGGTCCCAATGGTTCAGGTAAAACATTTTATGAAAAAGGAGTTATAAGTTCGGTACTTATGGGGCTTGCCACAGGTTATGCTCCAGCAGAAAATGCTACCATGCCGGTTTTTGATGCCATTGTATATTTTGATCGAGTAGTTCAAAAACAAGATGTGGAATTGAGTGCATTTTCTCAAGAACTAGAGTATTGGAAAGAATTATTACCTTTATTATATACAAAGAAGGCGGTATTTGTTGCGGTTGACGAAGCTTTTTCTTCGACTTCACCATTATATCAAGCAGCTTTTACTTATGCCGTTGTTGCCGAATTTTTACAAAGTAATCATTTTTTAATGTTGTCGACACATAATCATGATGTTGTAGAAAAACTTAAGAATGCACAGACCGGATTAATTTATCCATATTATTTCCAGTTTTCTGTTGAAAATGGAAAAGTGATCTATCACTATACTATGAGCAAAGGACATGAAACTTCACACGCTGTAGAAGTTGCTCGAACAATGGGTCTTCCTGAAGGAATAACCTCATCAATATTCGAATAAAGAGCCTTCGTGTCTTCGCGCATTGGCTTGACCCAGAAAAACAAGGTTGACTCTTATTATAATAGTAATTTTAGTCTGGATTCCCGTCTTCACGGGAATGACAAAGGGACTCTCTTATATGAGGTCCGTCCTCATTTAGGACGGACCTTAATTAGCTTTGATTAACTTTCTCCAGATCAACGGCGTTTTCGAGAATTATTCCCAATCTGCCTTCGCGCTCGTTGACCTTGCCTTTAAGCATAATGATTTTATTAATATTTAAGAAAGACTTTAAAATTGTGTAACTGCGAGGAAAGACGACGACTTCAATAGTCCCGCTTTCATCAAAGATTTGGAGAATAGCCATCTCTTCATTATTTTTTTTGGTCTTAACAATTTTTTTTCCGCAAATAAGACCAGCCAGAATTACCGGTTTGTTGGCATCTTGAATATTCACTTCTCCGATTTTTTTTGTCGTTTTTTTTTCGATAATAGCTTTAAATTTTGCCATGGGATTTTTACCGATTAAAAACCCGATCACTTCCCGCTCCATCGTAAACAAAACGTCCTCCTCATATTCAGGAATAATTTTGAAATTGTCAGTTATTTTTTCCTTGGCAGAAGTTGCAAAAAGATCGTATTGACCTTTTTCAGACTTTATTTTTATTCTTTGTATATCAGCTACAATAAGTGGAAAATTTAACATCAAGGTAGCCTTATTGCCAAAATTAGAAAATCCACCCGACTTAATTAGACTTTCAACCGTTCTTTTATTAACGCGTCGCAGATCAACCCGTGATAAAAAGTCTTTTAACCCGTGAAAAGTTCCCTTTGCCCGCTCTTCAAGAATAGAATCTATGGCCGCCGAACCAATATTTTTCAGAGCTGACAAACCAAAACGAATTTCCGGTCCTTCAATTGAGAAACTATAAATAGATTTATTAATATCCGGAGGTAGAACCTTTATCTCCATTCGTCGGCATTCTTCAATTGCCTGGGACATTTTGATTTCTCGCTGAGGTCCGGCGACGCCATGAAGCTCGGCCGTAAGGAGTGCCGTCATATATTCAACCGGATAATTAGCCTTAATATAGCCTGTCCAGTAAGCGATTAAGCCGTATGAGGCCGAGTGAGGCTTATTAAATCCGTAGGCCGCAAATTTTTCCATGAAGTTCCAAACTTTTTCAATCATGGCAGTTTTGTAGCCTTTTTTAAGACAGCCTTTGAAAAATTTTTCCTTGTCTTTTTTCATTAATTCTTTTTTCTTTTTCCCCATCGCCATGCGCAGATTATCAGCTTCGCTCATCGAAAAGCCGGCTAATTTATGAGCAATCTCCATTACCTGTTCTTGGTAAACTAAAACTCCATAAGTTTCTTCAAGAACCGATTTAAGGTCAGGGTGAGGATATTTTATTTTTTTGGCATTCATCTTTCCTTCCAAAAAAGCCGGAATAAGATCCATCGGCCCCGGCCTATAAAGGGCCACCATAGCGGAAATATCAGATAATTTATTTGGTTTAAGCTCTTTGGCCAAGTGCTTCATACCACCGGATTCAAGCTGAAAAATACCAACCGTGTCCCCCCGGGAAATTAATTCATAGGTTTTTTTATCATCAATTGGGACATGGTGAATATCAATTTTAACTCCGGAATTTTTTGCCACATATTTTAGGGCCTCCTCAATAATGGTTAAATTTCGCAGTCCCAAAAAATCAACTTTTAGTAAGCCAATCGCTTTTTGATTTGAGACGGCGTTTAAATCGAGGCAGTACATATCATATTGAGTGATAATCTTGCCCTCTTTACTATCACGCTGAAGTGGAACGTATTCAGATAAGTTTTTATCTGAAATAACAACGCCAGCGGCGTGAACTGACGAATGACGGGGCAAGCCCTCAAGCCGGCGGGCAACGTCCAGTACCTTTTTAGTTTCCGGCTCGGTCTGATAAGCAAATTTTAATTGGGCCGACTCTTCCAGGGCCTGAGCAATCGTCATATTAAATCCTTGTTTGCCAAAAGGAATCATTTTTGCCAGCCGATCGCCCGTCGAATAAGACATTCCTAGAGCTCTCGTCACATCACGGACAGAAAGCCGCGCTTCCATTTTTCCAAAGGTAATAATCTGGGCAACTTTATCTTCCCCGTATTTATTAGTGACATATTTTAAAACCTCGTCGCGTCGGGTATCGGCAAAATCAATATCAATATCAGGTGGAGTGGGACGGTCTGGATTTAAAAATCGTTCAAATGGCAGATTTTGGTCAATCGGATTAATATCGGTAATTCCAAGGATATAGGCAACCAGTGATCCGGCGACTGATCCTCGACCGGGACCGACGGCTATACCCTGGCTTTTAGCCCAGTTGACAAAGTCCTGAACAATTAAAAAATAAGTTGAATAACCTTTGGTGTTGATAATATTTAACTCATACTCAACTCTTTTATTAATTAAATCCTGAGAATATGAAGCCACTCTTTTCTTTCTTTCTTCAACAAGCTTGTTTAGATATTGGTCAACCGGTTCACTGTTTGGAGTAGGAAATTTTGGTAATATCCATTTTCCGTTGGGGATTTCAACATTACATTTTTCGGCAATCCTGACTGTGTTTTCAATTGCCTCAGGCAGATCAATGAAACTGCCTTTCATTTCGGCCGTTGACTTAAAATAATAATCAGGGACATTAATCATTGACATCGGACGGTTTTTTTCAATCATTGTCCGCTGAGTTTGAATACAAAGGAGAACTTCCTGAGCATATGCGTCTTCCTTTTCCAAGTAATGGACGTCATTGGTGGCAACTAATGGGACGCCAAATTTTCTTGAAAGTCTGACAAGCTCGCGATTTACCCGATCAAGATCTTCAACACCGTGATGCCTTTGAATTTCTAAGTAAAAATCATCTTTAAAAATATCTAAGTATTTTTGTAAAATAATTTCTGCTTGCTTTGTTTGATTTTCTAAAATTAACGATGGAATTTCTCCATTTAAACAGGCGGATAGAGCAATAATGCCCTCGTGATATTTTTCTAAAACCTCAAAATCAATTCTTGGTTTGTAGTAAAAACCCTCGAGGAAAGCATTGGTGACGATTTTAAGAAGATTTTGATAGCCGGTTAAATTTTTAGCCAAAAGAACCAAATGATATTGATCCCGATCAACTCCGGCCTTTTTATCTAAACGGGAATTTTTTGACTTATAAGTTTCAACACCAATAATTGGCTTAATCCCCTTTTCTTGGGCCTTAACAAAAAATTTAAAAGCGCCGTAAAGGGCGCCGTGATCGGTGATGGCGACGGACGGCATTTTTTCGGCTATGGCCTTATCAATAAGGTCATCAATCCGGCACATGCCGTCGAGAAGAGAGTAACCTGTATGGACGTGAAGATGGACAAAGGACATAACAAAATTAAAAATTTAAATTTTTATATTATAACCATTACTTTTTTATACAATGCCGGTAAACAATTTTGTCTCATCCTAAATTTTGTTCCATGATTATGTCCAGTTCTCGCATCAAAATCTATTAAAATATTAGATTCTTCAATCGCTTTTAAAAAATTTTCAAAATAAAATTTTTGCAACATTATCACTTTTTTATACCAATAAAATTCTTTATCTTTTTCTTTTTTAACATCTGCTTGGACATAAAAACAATTGAGAAGCTTTGTTCCTGCCTTATGTTCAAGATCGTCAAAACCCCAATAAGGTTGAGGATCTAATTCCCGAAGACCAACTTTTTTTTCTACAGTTTTTAACCATTTCTTATGTTTTTTGTCAACTTTATTCGGGTCAAATGAAATTAAAATCTTTTTTTCTAGTCCGTCAATTTTAACCATAAAACCTCTATCACTTGGTGATTTTCCATGTATCGTTTGTCTAAAACTCATTTCATTTTTCGGATATTTTTTTCCAGCTTTTTGATGAGACCAACCATATTTTGGTAGTAATACCTTTGGAACAAATCCAACTGCTCGAGGAGATGGTTCTGTATGAAATAATGTAGTCAATGAGGATGTATTTAATCTTTGTGTTTTAAGCTCCCATTCTGCGGCGTTTGGGATAGGTAAATTATTTTCTTCTATTTCTAAATAATCTTCTAATGTATTCCCAATACCACCATGGTTACCAAATCTTCCATTAGCTACCCAACCCATTTTTGTTAATTTTATAAGCTTATTTATTAATTCATCTTTTGTAAAAGTTTTCATATATTTATTACATAAGAAGATTGAGAAAAAATTGGTAATTCTTCTTCTTTATCTTTTATAATCATTCCGTTCTTTATTCTATTTTCAGCTAATTCACAATACTCTGGAGAGATTTCAATTCCAATATATTTTCTTTTCAAATTTTTGGCAGCAATAGCAGTTGTTCCCGAACCCATAAAAGGATCAAGAATAATTTGAGCGGTTGTAGATTCAATGATTCTTTCGATTAAATCAACAGGAAAAGCTGCAGGGTGCGGATTTTTCATCTCTTGCGTAAATTCCCAGACATCGCCAAAAGAATTTGCTTTTGGAGCAAGTTCAAATTTGGGTTTTGCTATTAGATAAATTACTTCGTATGTAGGTAAGAAATATCCCTTGTTAAAATTAATACCACCTTTTCTTTTCCAAATAATAATTTGTCTTACTGGAAAGCCATTAACTATATCATGCCTATCTTGAAGTAGGCTATTCTGTACTCTCCATTTATGATTGTAAAAAATGGCTCCTTCATCATTCATAACTCTCATCATTTCATTTAAACAATCTCTTTGCCACTTAACGTATTTATCATGAGGCATATTGTCATCATGATTAGCATAACCTTTTTGTAAAGCGGCATTCGCCCATTTACCGCCACGACCATCTTTCATTCCATTTCCTGTTGAATTTTTTAGATTGTAGGGTGGTGAAGTAACAACTAAATCGACACTATTATCAGGAATTTGCCTCATTACATCTATACAATCACCACAAATTATTTTATTAATAAAATCTTCGGGATATTTCATAATTCACTTTTATTATAGTTTATTTATTACCCAACTTCTTGCTTTGTTATTATCTAATTTTCTTAGCTTAACATAACTAAAGTAATTGGAGTTTGTTCGTTAGTCTGCCCCATCGGATTGTCTTTAAATACTTTTTCTATCAATTTTTTTTCAAGACCGGTTGAGTTTCCTAGAATATTCACGCCTATATCATTAGCATCAATCACAACGACGCCTAAAAAATTTGATATTTGGTATTGGTTATTTATTATTTGATATTTAATATTTTGGGCGACTAGTTGCGGTTCCTTTGGCCCTAATTTTGCCGATACGTTAGACGGATACAGTGAGTATTCTGTTGGTCCATCAATAGAACGGACTGTCTCACCGGCTATCCGATAAAACATTCCGCTAACTCCAAAAAATTTTGTAATAACAGAAACAAGGGTTGCCTGAAGAATTTTTAGCAAACCAACTTCTTGAATGGCTATTTGCATCGTCCAAGGACTGCCTAATCCTATTCCGTAAGGAGTTTTTTTAACGTATTTTGAAAGAGTTCTTGCCCAAAAAGATGGTTTAATATCCCAGATAAAATAGCTTCTTCCCTGGGCAATCGCCACAATTTTTTCAGAAACAACCACAAACCAACGTTTATTTGTTTTTTTCATGATCTTATCTACATATTCTGAAATTTTATTTACATAATCATCTCCCTTTTTAAACGGTTCGGTTTTAATCAAATGCCTGGAATAGGTTTTTCCGCTTATTTTTATATCAAGCTTTTTTAATTTTTTAATTTTATGAATTTTATGAACTTTCATATCGAAAAATTCTCTAAGCCATAACTCAACATTAATTAGTCTCCAAAAAATCATCGTATCATTTACTTCACCGTCAATAAATTTTTGGAAAGCACTCAAAACTTTAGTTCTATTAAAATATTTCCTCTCGCTAAAAGTTTTTGATAAGAGTATTTCAAAGATTTTCTTTTTGTTACTCATAAACCATTCGTATTCCGGCGTAGTAAAGCCAATTTTATTGCGTCGGCGGTTTATTATTTTTGGTAACAGATCGGTGGTTGCCTCCCTTAAGATAAATTTGTTCCAACCGTTTTTAATAATGTATTCATCCGGAAGACTAAAAATATATCTAACTAAATTAAAATCCAAAAATGGCACTCTTCCTTCAATTGAAAACCTCATAGTATTTTTGTCTTCATATCTCAAAAGCGACTGTAAACTATTGGAGAAAATATCTTGAATAAGTCTTTTTTTAAGATTGCTATTTTCAATTTCAAATTTTTCTTTTTCAAACTGATCCGAAAATTGACTGTTTAAAAGTTCGGTTGATGAGAGAGAATATGAAATTTTTTCTTTTATATAGCGGGTAATAACATCAAGAGAACATAAGGACTCTTTTAACAACGCAAAATATTTTCCAGTTTTCCAAAGTTGTTTTAAATAAACAAAATAATAGGGTAAATAACCGGCCATCATTTCATCCGCACCTTGTCCGTCAAGAAGAACCTTGACTTTGCCTTGAGCTTCTTGCATCACTTTGTATTGGGCATAAGGACCGGTTGAAATAGTCGGCTCTTCCTGGGTTCTGACAAAATCTGTAATTTCCTCAAAAAACTTTTCCGGAGTCGGTCTAATTTTGTAAAATTTTATATTTGCTTGCTCTTGCCCTAGTTTATCGATATATTTCTCTTCGTCGTTAGCTCCGCCCGGAAATACAGCTGAAAAGGTCTTTTGAACATCTCCTACAGATTGTGCTTCCTTGACCTGTTCGTTTAAAAGTTTGTTGACTATGGATACAACAGTTGACGAGTCTAAACCTCCGGATAAACAAGTACCAACAGGAACATCGGCAATCAGCCTATATTTAATTGCTTTTATAAGTTCTTGCTTAAATAATTCTACAGTCTCACTGTCACTATGGTGATTTTTTTGTTCCTGGGATAATTTAATTAAATCTTCTTTAAAAGAGGTGTAACTTTTCACGACTATCTTCTCATCGGTAATTTCTAACAATTCACCTGGTAATAAACGGAAGATATTTTTGAAAAAAGTTTCTTTTTGATCGTCATGAATCCGATATTTCAAGTAACGGTAGATTATCCGATCGTTTGGCTGTTTTTTGACTAATCCACTGTAAAAAATAGGTTTTATTTCAGAGGAAAAGATAAGTTTTTGATTGTTGAGAATTGAATAGTATAGTGGTTTGATGCCAAAATGATCTCTTACTAATAATGTTTTTTTCTTTTTTTTGTCATAAAGGGCAATGGCAAACATGCCGTTAAATTTATCAAAGCATTTATCCCCCCATTCTTCATAACTATGAACAATTATTTCAGTATCAGTTTTAGTGCTAAATTTGTGCCCTTTTTCAATAAGACTTTTTTTTAAGTCCTCATAGTTATAAATTTCACCGTTATAAACAACAACGATTGATTTGTCTTCGTTATAAATGGGCTGGTCACCGCTTTCTAAATCTATTATGGCGAGTCTTCTATTAAGAAGAGTTGAACTATCATCTATGTAAAATCCTTCGCCGTCTGGCCCTCTATGTTTTAATTTCAGGGAGATTTCCTTAATCAACTTATCATCTCGAAAACCATAAAAGCCAGCTATTCCGCACATATTTACATGTTTTTCAAAATTTTAATTCTCTCTTCAATCGGCGGGTGGGTGGAAAACAGGCTGACAAACCAAGAGGAATTTTTTTTCTTGAATGGATTATCAATAAAAAGATGAGCGGTGGATGATGCTGTGCGATTCAATGGTTGAGTATTTTCTTTTAATTTTTGGAGCGCCCGTGTCAGTCCTTCCGGATAACGGGTCAAAAGGACGGCTGAAGCATCGGCCAGATATTCCCGCCGTCTGGAAATAGCCAATTGGATTATTGTGGCAATAATCGGGGTTAAGATTAAAGAGACTATAAACAAAACTAAAATTACCGGATTACGGTTGCTTCTTTCATTATTGTCAGATCCTCGACCCCACCACATGCTTCTTATAACCCAGTCGGAAATTAAAGCTAAAGTTCCGACGAGAACGGCTACAATTGAGGCCAGTAATATGTCAAAATTTTTTACATGGGAAAGTTCATGGGCAATAACGCCTTCAAGTTCGGTCCGATCCATAATTTGTAGTAATCCTGTCGTGACGCAGACAACGGCGTGTTTAGGATCACGGCCAGTCGCAAAAGCATTGGGTGAGTGATCATTAATTACATAAAGATTTGGCATAGGTAAACCAGCGGCTAGGGTTAAATTTTCGGTCACGGTATAAAAATTAAAAAACTGTTTTTTACTGGCCGGTTGTGCACCAGTTGTTAAAAGAACCAATTTATCACCGTAAAAATAACTTCCAACGGAAGAAGCTAAAGAAATAAAAAACCCCAGGAAAAAGTATCCCCAGGGAGAGTCAAAATACTTTCCTAATAAAAAGAAAAATGAAGAAAAAATTAGGATAAAAAAAAACATTATCAAAAACGTCTTTACTTTGTTTTCGGAAATTTGGTTATAGACGGTCATTCAACAAATTGACCTAATTAACCTAATTGACCTAATTACTAAATAAATCCCAAAAAAACATTGGTCATTGATTAGATCAATTAGAAATTAGTAATTAGAAATTTACTCAAATTTGACTTTGATGCTCTTCTTTGCTTCCTCTTCTGCTTCAAAGAATTCAAAAGCCTTAAATGCAAAAGCATTAGCTATGAAATTAGACGGAAACATCTGGACTTTAGTATTAAAGTCCAAAACGTTTGAATTGTAAAACTGACGGGAATAAGCGACTTTGTCTTCAGTATCTTCCAGTTGTCTTTGCAAATCTCGAAAGTTGGTATTGGCTTTTAGATCAGGATAAGCTTCGGCAACGGCAAATAATGATTTTAGGGCACCGGTCAACATATTGTCAGCTTGAGCTTTTTCTTGTGGAGACTGAGCTCCCATCAAGGCAGTTCGGGCTTTGGTGACTTCGGTAAAAACTCCCTTTTCATGTTTGGCATAGCCCTTAACGGTTTCAATGACGTTAGGAATCAAGTCGGCCCGTCTTTTTAATTGAACGTCAATGCCGGACAGCGCTTCCTGAATTCGGGTTTTTAAAACAACAAAGCCATTGTACTGAGCGACCAGATAGATAATTAGTATTCCAAGCAAACCGAGTGTTATAAACATATATTATTTTTTAATTAATAATAGAATAAGTATAGCAGAATAGAATAAATAACAAATATTAAATAACAAACATCAAATGAATAATAAATATTAAATAATAAATTATAAAAAAGTTTTTTTAATTATTTGTTATTTAAAATTCAATTGTTATTTATCATTTGTTATTTATTATTTTTGTGTTATAATAAAACTAAGCTTTTAAACCTGCTTGAATTTGACTACAGTTTGAAAAACTTAGCACTTTTCTTGAAATTTCGACAGTCATGAACATCTGATGTTAGAAGGACTTAGCTCGAAAGGATCGCAACATAAATACTTACAGTTTTATGAGTGTGGTCAAAGAAGAAAAAATTTAGGCGGATTTAAAGTCTTTTTTATTGTGTAAAAATCCTGTAAATTTGGTAAAATGTTATTCTTGCGATCATAGCTCAACTGGCTAGAGCGCTTCCCTGTCACGGAAGAGGTTGAGGGTCCGAGTCCCTTTGGTCGCGCTGAAATTTTTGTTCACTTCATGTAATTAATCCTAAATAAGCCATAGCCCGAAGACCTTTTCTGGCGGAAATATAGCCAGGCAATTCATTTCTAATATTTTTAATGCTAATTTCATAGTGCCAAAATTGACCCAAGGCTAATTCGCAGGCGGACTGATAATCCTTACCGTTTCTTTTTACGAAACCAGATCTTGTGACAAATTTACCGGCATAGTTTCTGAAGTCGTCGATAACCCTTTTATTTTCTGATCTAACTTCAAATTTTCCTCCTGGCTTTAGCAGAAGACTCGCCAATTGTAATGCTTTAAATAAAGGACCACGCCCATCTTTAGTATATGGGCTATCTGGATAATAATAAGTAACTAAATCGGCTATAGGGAGAGGTTCTTTAATTTGTTGAGCGGCTTTTTCAATAGTTGAATCTATAAAAACAAGTGGGCCTTGATTAACTTCTCTTTTTTTCCAGAGATCCCTATAAATAGTTCTTAATTCTTCTGTGAGTTCTGAGTCGCTAAAAATTTTTTCAATAATAACATTGTAACAATCGCGTTGATCTTTATCATCATATAAAAAATTTAAAACGGGCGTGTCTGAAGTCAGTTCACTAATTATATTTCTGGCAGCCCGCTCATTTGGATCAATTACTATACATGACCGACCTAGACTCAAAGCTCTTAGAGAAGTCAGTAAGGTCGCATCGCATAAATTGATTTGTGTAAATTTTCTAAAATGTTCTAGTTCAATTTTTCTTATTGAAGACGCATATTCCATTACCCTATTATACTATAGGTTTTGAATTAATCAAAAAAAGTCTAGATTATAAAAGTTCCGACTTTATCCCGGAAGCTCCGCAGAATTAGCGAGCTTCGGCTTTTATCTTTGCCCATTTTTTTTCAATTTCAAGCGGTTCATCCTCAATCTTTTTGACGGGCTTATATTTATCTATAGGACAATGATCGTTAAATTCGCATGCCTTGTAAAACTTAAACGGTCCTTTGTTATAAAGCATTCCAACGCAAATATATTTTAGTCGGCTTTGATCAGGCGGTGCGATTGGAAGTTCCAGCGAACAGGTTCCGGTCGATGGATTATCACGAGAGGTAACAGGTTGTTCAGCCCATTCCGTCAAAAAAGAAAAGGCGGCATTAATATTTATATCCGGATTGAGTTTTTCCATTTATCCCTCTATAAATAATTGTTATTGTGTAATTATATATTTAATTTAAAAATTTATCATTGAAAAAACAATCTTCATTTTATATAATTTGGGCGTATGATACGCGCTTATAGGAAAAAACCAATAAAAATCAGAAACATAAATTATCAAAAACTTTTGTTGTTAACTATCAAAGAAAAATATTTTAGCTTATTTCTAGGACTATTGGCTTCATTAATTATCACTTCATTAACTTATAAAATATTCTTAAAAAATATTCGAATTAATTTAGCATTTAAAATGCCAACATTTAAATTTGGATCTAAAACGGTAAAAAATAAAGTCGTTGTTCAAAAACCATTAAAAACTTATGTTGTTGCTGAAGGAGACGACCTTTGGAATATTGCCGAAAAATTTTATGGATCGGGTTTCAATGCTTATGATATTTCAATTGCCAATAAAATTTCCGACTCTTCAAATTTAGAAATCGGGATAAAATTAGTTATTCCCCAGGTCACGCCACGTCAATCGACCGTTGGAGATATTTCGACCATTGCTTCTTCTCAGGTAACTTATGTTGAGAATAAATATATCGTTCAACCCGGAGACTCGCTTTCTATAATTGCCCAAAAAGTTTATGGTGATTTATTTGCTTGGCCAGGAATAATGAATGCAAATAATCTCTCAACTCCCGATGCTATTGAGCCCGGTATGGTTTTGATTATCCCCCGCTAATACTTATTGATGTATAATTTATCAAGCGGTAGTAGTTCAATGGTAGAATGCTTCCTTCCCAAGGAAGAGGTTGAGGGTTCGAGACCCTTCTACCGCTCCCTTGCCTTTTTAGCTCAACGGTAGAGCAGCGGTATCGTAAACCGTAGATGTCAGTTCAATTCTGACAAAAGGCTCAAAATTATGTTATAAATTAAATATAAAATGGGAAGATTAGAAAAAGTTCAGGAAAAAAAACTCAAAAACAAAATCGTAGTCTACCTCGTAGTATTTTTTTTGGTTGTTTATTTTATTTTTACTTTCGGCATAAAGTTGTTATTGAATACTTCAAGTTTTATTTCCGGATTATTTCCCCAGCCATCGACCAAACCATTATCCAAAACTGAAGATAGCTTTAGCTCGATAGACATTTCATCTATTCCCCAAGCTACAAACAGCGCAAGAATTATTATTTCCGGTTCAACATTAAATTTTGATGTTTTAGAATTTTATATAAACGCAAAAAAAGTTACGGAAATTGAATTTTCTTCTGATACATTTAGCGAAGAAATCGGTGATTTAGAAAAAGGTGATAACAATGTCTATATTAGAGCAAAATCAAAAGATAATAAAATAGAAAAAAATACCATCACTTATAAAGTTTTTTATAAAGATGAAAAGCCAAAATTAGAAATTACCGAACCTTTGGACAACCTAACAACAAACAATCAGGAAATAAAAGTTAAAGGTAGTACGGATAAGGAGACCTATGTTCGCGTTAACGATCTGCCAGTCGTGGTTGATGCCAATGGAAATTTTGAGACAACGGTTCGCTTAAAGGATGGAGAAAATCAGATTACGACGACGGCGGCTGACATTGCCGGTAATGTAGAGACTAAAATGATCAAAGTCACGTACCAAAAGGAATAGGGATTAGACAGTTAGGGATTAGGGGTTAGGGAAATAAATAACAAAAACAAAATAAATGGGTGAAGAAGAACATTGTCAAAAAGGGAAACGATACATAAAAATATCAATAGAATAGGCGCTATTTTGTTTGATTTACTTAAATTCCATAAAGTCCAAATAAAACTTAGTAAGCCCAAAACTCCGGAAGACACCAGTATTGTAAGAAAACTAGAACTGAAAGCAGCTCCCGAATGAACAGAGTCACTATTTTTTATATAACGAATACGATTATAACCATAACCGAAAATCGGTTTTTTTTTCCAGAGATCAATCCCCTGCCGGTAATCTTCCGCGCGCGAAGCAATCGAATAAATTCTTTTTAAATTAACTCCCTCACCAGCCGGTTTAGGTATAACAAAAATCAAAGTAATAAAAAATAATAAAAATAAAACTATTTTTTTAAGTTGTTTTTGACGGATGAATAAATAGATTAGCGTTATTGAAAAACCAAGATAAATAGAACGGGAAAAACTTAAAGCAACTAATACTAAATAAATCATTTTGACAATAGGTTGATTAATAGTCAGAAAAAAAATTCCAAAAATTGCAGCCGCGACTGAGGTATCAAAAAAAACTCCAAAAGTCCGGTATAGATGAGGATCCCAACCTTGGTAAAATAAATTCCTAAGATCCGGATAAAGAAAATATTGAATAACTGTTGAAATAATCGTTAGAACAGCAATAATAAAAACCCCATTTTTAATAACTTTCGAAAATTTTTTATCTATTTTGACGTGATATCTAAGGTAAAAAAAATATGTGGAAAAATATAAGACGAGACGGAAAAAGTATAGAGAGGCAACAGTATTTTCAAATAAACTATATTTTGCCCAATCAATTAATAGGGAAATTAATAGGATTATTAGAAAAAAAAATAATGGTTTAAATTTCTTCCAGGCTTCTTTGATTGGTTCAAAACGATATTTCCAAAAAAGAATAAAAAGATTGAATGTTAAGGCAACTTCATATAAATAAAAATTTACTTGTTGATTAAAAAAAGAAACTCTTCCTAATTGGCCTAAAGAAAATAAAAGAGCAGTTAAATAAAAAAGAATTATCATTGTTTATTTGTTAGCTGATAAAGTTTGGACCGAACCAAAAATGAGTGAAAGCTCATCATAAAGGAATAAGTAAAACCGACTGCCCCGTCCAGGAATCCCAAATTAAAAAAATAATTGTAAATAAATTTCCCAAAAGGTAAGAAAATAATTTCAAAAACATTAGTTTTTGTTCCCCGATTAAACAGTTCCTCGGCTCTTATGCTTGAATAATTATTAACGTCGCTAATAAATTCTTTTAAGGTTGGATGGGGATAATGATTTATATAATTATTTAGTTTTGCGATTTTTAATTTTGAATTCTTAATTCTAAATTCTTCGTGAACATTTCCCATCCAAGTCCCGGAATTTTTTTTAAGTAAGCGGATGCGAACTTTTTTTATTTCACCAAATTTTAGTTCATGATTCCAAAAATAGTCTATACGCCTTAAATAAAAGGCGTTCTCCTTAACAATTGAACCATGAAACAATGAAACAATTTCTTTTTTCAATTCTTTACTTACTTCCTCATCTGCATCAACAAACAAAATCCACTCATTATTTGCTTTACTCAATCCAAAGTTTCTCTGCTGGGCAAAATCATTGTTTAATTGCCTTTTATGTACGGAACAAAGATTTTTGTTCCCTACATTATTAATAATTTCAATCGTCTTATCTGTAGAATAATCATCAACAATAATTATTTCGTCACAAAAATCCAAGGATTTTAAACATCTTTCAATGTTTTTTTCTTCGTTTTTTGTTAGAACTATTGCTGATATTTTCATGGTTAATATAATTTTACTAAATTTTTAACATAATTTTTCCAGTTGAATTTTGTGTACAGTTGATTAATCGATTGTACATCTGGTTTTTTAGAAATATTTTTCATTCGTTCAACAAATTCTTCAATAGTATTTACCACATTAACATAAGGTTTTAATTCCGGAATGACGGCTGGTTTTGATCCAATAACCGGACAACCTTGAGATAAAGCTTCAAGAACAGGAAAGTTAAAACTTTCGTAACGCGAGGCTGTTAACAAGGCTGTAGCGTATTGATAAAGTTTTCCTAGTTTTTGACGTGTGACATTTTTTGTCAGAACATAAAGTTTATAATCATAATATTTTCTATCTTTCTTGAATTCATTAAATGCTTTTTTAATAAAATTTATATTTTTTATCGGATGATCCATACCTACAAATAAAAAATATTTTTTTTTATCCGCCGAAGCCTTGGCGTAGGAGGACATATCAAATGGAATACCAAAGGACAGTACGATTATTTTATTTGCGATCGATCGATCGATCGAGATCAACTCACTTTTTATTTTTTCCGAAGAAACAATGATTTTGTCAGATCTTTTAACCATCTCACTTAATTGCTTATTCAAACGAATATTGTCTTTTTTTGAATAATATTCTGGATAATAATGATATGAAAGTCCGTGGCAAAAACTAATAATTTTTCCAGAAGCATATAAGGGTAGGGCTTGATTTAATGCCAGAAAAACATCTTTCTTTTGCTTAAATTCTTCTAAACTAACTCTTCCTTTTAACCAAAATAATTTAGGTTTTAAATTTTCAAATGTATAAATATAATATTGATTTTTATTATCGTAAAGTTGCAAGGCTTTTACTAAATTTTCAGAAAAAACGGCTGTCCCAAATCTCTGGTTATTTTTTGGGTTTAATGCTCCTCCATCAACGGAAATTTTCATAAGACAATAGGGTCTGACCCTCCGGGAGGGTCAGACCCTGTATATAAAACTAACCTTAGAATGATAAAGGTCAGGATTGTGTTTAACAGTTCCCCACCAAGTGTAATATACGCTGAGGCAAAAAAACTGAACCTTGGAATGAAATATAAATTTAGACCGATGTTAAAAATTAATTGAAATAAGAAAATATAGATGACAATTTTTGCTTTCCCCAAAGCATATAATGAGTTTAAAAAAACCGATGTCAAAAGAATTAATGGCAAAGCAAAAATAATTATTCTTAGAACTTGAATTGATTGGAAATAGGTATTTTTATATACGAGAGGTAAAATAATTGGACCAAGAAAATAAAAACCTAACGCAACAAACATACCAATCGCAAAAACTAAGATAACATCCTTTTTAATTTTATTAATAAATATATTCTTCTTTTTTTCTTTAGCGAATTTGGAAAACAATGGCATTGAGGAAACGTTATAGGCGGTAACGATAAACATCAAAGCGTCTAAAAATCGGTAACCGGCTGAGTAAATTCCGACGGCCTGTTTGCCTTTTATAAAGTTTAAAATAAGAACATCAACTTTAGAATAAAAACCGGCCAGTAAACTAATAAGAAGAAAAACAAAGGATTTTTTGATAATAATTGACCATTGTTTCAAATCAATTTTTAATGACAACCTTCCAACTTCCTGCTTAACAAGAAAAAAGTTTATTAAGGAATAAAGGTTATATAAAACAAAAGTAATTATAAAAATCGGCATCAATTGCTTGGTTATTAAAACTCCGGCAATTAATGAGATTACCAAGCATATTTGAAAGATCATGGAAACAATTGAGGAAAGATAAGATTTTTGTTTAATTGAGGTAAGAATTAGGTAAGTGCCGGAAAACATATTGGCAAAGATGACAAATGAAGTTAAAATAATCGGAACAAGAATGCTGCTTGGATATTTAAATAAGATAGCCAGAATAATTGTTAGAGCGAAAGTTATTAATGACAAATAGAATCTCAATGAGAAAAGTTCCCTAATTTTTTTATCAACAGAATCGTTAATATGGATTAGTCCATAAGAAGTGGTTCCAAAGTCCAACAACGGTAAAAGAAGCCCTACTTGAGTCCAGGCCAAAGTATATACAGCGTATTCTTCCGGTTTGAAATAATTGATCAGGATTAAAAACAAAACAAAATGAAGTATTTTATTAACGATTGAGGAAACGTTTAAACTAAAGAAATTTAAATAAAATGGCCGTTTTTTAATTTCTTCATAAACCGTTTTTGGCAGTCTGATAAATTCTCGGATTTTTTGTTTAATTGATCCATACTTCCACAAAAATTTGAAACGATTTTTTAATAAATAAAATTCCTTTTTAGGATTATCTTGGGATGTTTCAAAATGCTCATAATTTAATTTGGAATCCACTCCAATCTTAAACCCGGCGGTTTTGGCTCGATAACAATAATCAACTTCTTCATAATACATAAAATAACTTTCATCAAAAAAACCGATTTTATCAATGACTTTTTTTTTGATAAACATTAAGGATCCCGAAACAAAATCAGTTTCTGAAAATCGTTTAACCGGTTTCTTTTCAATCAGTCCGCCGCTCATTCGCCACTTATCAATAATCCCACCATAGTAAGTTTTTCCCTGTTGCTGCATAGCAAATCCAAAGATGTCAAAGTGTTTCAATGAGTCTAATAGGTCTAATTTGTCCAATTTGACCAATGTAATATCCGGATTTGCTATAACAAATAATTCACAACCGTCTCCAATTGCTTTTCTTAGACCATTATTAACACCAGCCGCATAACCCTGACCATTCTCAGAGTTATTAATAAAATATAATCCGTAATCCGTAATCCGTAATTGTTTAATTTCCTTTTTCAATCGATTGATTTCCGATTGGGATGTTTTAAAGAGTACGAAGATAAAACCAACTTTTGAATTTTGACTTTTCATTTTGACTTTTGATTTTTGCCTTTTGACTTAATGACATTGTAATATAATAATGAAACATAAGTTATGAACTCCATATATGCAAAACCCAAATCTAATGGTATTCTAAACAGTCCATCTTCATAACCTTTGTCTTCAAAAAATCTAGCCCAAAATATGTGAGTCGGGTAAATAAAAATTTTTTTAAAAGAAGATTTTTCGCCGGCCAAGTATTTTTCTTTGGCCATTCGAATTCCGTAATCAGTAAATTTTCCAAACATTTGCGGAAAAGAACGATATGAATGATGAAATATTTTTCCTTTTAGACAACCTATTCTTTCGTCTCTAACTTCAATTTTATTATGAACTAATGAAGGTTCTATATATAGTTTTACACGCCTAAAAAGACGAAGCATTTTATAGTCTTCTCCTCCATATTGAAGAGGTTTATTTAAAAAGAAATTTTGATAAGAAATATAATATCCATTAATTTTTATTCTTGCATTCTCTATTTTTGATTTAATTTCTTTCATTAATTTTTCGGAGACTATTTCATCGCAGTCTAAAATCAAAACCCACTTACCTGTTGCTTTTGATAAACCAAATATCCGCTGTTTGCCAATATCGGTAAATTCTTTGACGTAAACTTTGGCTAAATAATTTTTAGCTATTTCAACAGTCCGGTCTGTTGATTTGCTATCAACAATAATAATTTCATCAGCGATTTTTTTTACCGAGGCTAATGACTTCTCCAAAGTCTCAGCCGCGTTTTTTGTGATCATCAAAACTGATAGTTTTGCGCTCATGCCTATATTATACACCGTCTTTTTAAGTGGTATATCGAGAACATTAACGCCTTATAACAATGCAAATATATGGTTTTGTAGGTTATAACCAACTGCAATAAAAGTTCATAAAGTTTATAAAGTTATAAAGTTCGTAAAGTAAGAAACAAAAATGAAGAAAATATTTTTAATTGCATTAGTTATTCGATTAATTTGCCTATATTTATTCAGAAATGTAACTAATTATGATCTTGACTCTTATCTTCAGATTGGTGAATTGACCTTAAAAGGAATAAATATTTATCCGGATGTAGCCAATCTCCATTACCCGTACATGCCTTTTTTTCTTTATCTAGAGGCGATAGCTTATTGGTTAGGCCAATCGAAAACAATCATTATAATGATTATAAAATTTATAACTGTTATATTTGACTTGGGAATTCTCTATTTAGTCTACTTGCTTTCAAAGAAAAATTTAAAAACAATTTTTCTTTATGCTATTAATCCAGTAACGATTTTGATAACAACTTTACACGGGCAATTTGACGTTATCCCTGTGTTTTTTATTCTTTTGGCTATTTATTTACTCAAATTAAAAAGAGAACTTCTTGGTATTTTCAGTTTTTCATTTGCGGTCCTGACAAAAACCTGGCCGATTTTATTTATTATTCCGATTTTAAGGAGAATTAAAAATAAAAAATTAACAATTTTAATTACATTCTTCCCTATATTATTTACAGTGTTATATATTTGGTTTTTCAAAAGCTCTATTCTTGACATCGGAAAAACATTAGTTAGTTATCAAGGATTGTGGGGTATCTGGGGCCCATGGGCTTTATTAGGAAAACAGCAAATTTTATTTCAAAAGCTGACAACGATAATTTATTTAATTAGTTTTTTTGGTTACTCTTGGTTTATTAAAGAAAAAGATTTAATAAAAAACATTCTTAGCTTATTATTTTTCTTCTTTGTTTTCACAACAAATTTTTCCATCCAATATTTTGTCTGGATAGTTCCCTTCTTATATTTAATTAAACCAAAAAAATATTTGTGGTTAATTATTTTAATTAGTTTGTATTTATTTTCTTTCTATTGTTTATGGTTATTTAATTTTAACTTGACTAATATCCAAAATATTCTTGGTTTAACCCTTTGGCTCAGCTTCATAAAAATCGGGTATCTATCGAGGAAAATATCTTGATTTAACGCTCTAAAAATATAGTTTTGTAGGTTATAAGCGGTAGACTAACTTCAATTAATAATTAAGAATTAAGAATTAAGAATTTTTTTACAATATGAAAAAAACATTTTTAATTTTTTTTACATATTTATTTTTTGTTCATAATATTTTTGCTTTTGAATTTGTTAAGTCTATAAATAACCCCTTTCCGGTTTCTTACATTAATAATTATGTTTATCAACAGCAAGCGAGTATTTTTAAGGAAGGAAATGTTTATAAAGGAATTATTTCTATCCATAGACCTCCGGAACTATACCATGCCTTGGGTTATTTTGAATCTACAAACGGGATTGACTGGATAATGAAAAAAGAAATATTAAATACTGGGGATGATTTATCAAACCCAAGTGTTGTAAAAACGCAAACAGGATATATATTATTTCTTACTCGATATGACAGTAATACAATTTATAGAATTTATTCCAGTATTTGTGACTTTGATTTCAACTGTTCATCAAATTTTTCTCCAGTAATAGTTCCAGATACTAGTAACAATTCTGAAAAAAATGGTGTTTTTGCCGGTCATCCATTTACACAGGATGGTCGAACTTATCTTTTTTTTGGAGCTTGGGGTGGAGATGGGTTTAAAATAAAATTAGCCTATTCTGATGATTTGGTTACTTGGCAGCGTTGTTCTAATGGATTTTTGTATGGAGGTGACGGCCCTTTTCCTTATAAAGAAAATGAAGATATTTATTTATTTTTTCATCGATCGGATAGTAGTGGAATTAAATTAGCTAAAAGCACCTTGCCACTAAACTGTAATTCGGTATTTACGGATCAGGGATACTTATTGACTAAGGATAAACCTTATGATGAAAAACATTTAATTTTTCCTTCGATTTTGAATGATAATGGCGGTTTAAAGTTATATTATTCAGGACGAGGAAGTGATAATAATTGGCGTTTAGACATGGCTTGCACGGGTCAAGCATGTTTACCTACTCCTACACCTACCTCTACTCCAACACCGACGCCTACTCCAATCCCCGGAAAAACACCCATCGTCATCATTCCCGGCTTTATGGCTTCATGGAATCGTGATGCAATTTTACACAACCAAACTGTTGATTATTCCGCTTGGAAACTCCAAAATTTTGTTAAGGAATATGATGGTTTGATAAACACCTTAAAAAATATTGGTTATCAGGAAAACGTTAATCTATTTTTATTTCCTTATGACTGGCGTCAATCTATAGAAAAAACTACCAATGATTTAAAAAGTTATCTTCAGACGAAAATATGGAATGATGAACCAAATCAAAAAATAAATATTGTTGGCCATTCCTTAGGCGGTTTAGTAGGCCGGATTTTTACTCAAAAAAATATTGATAAAGTAAATAAAATTATTTCGATAGGTTCACCTCATTTTGGGGCAGTTCAATTTTACAAACCATTAGAAGCCGGAGAAATTGACAGGGCTAATACTTTTTTATGGCTAGCGGAAAAAATTGTTTTGGTTTTGAATAAATCAACTCTTGAAAGCGATCGTGTAACTATTGCCAATAAATTTCCGGTAGCAAAAGATTTATTTCCAACCTTTAATTTTTTGAAAGATTCTCAGGGTAATGAAATTTCAATTGATAATTTAACGATTAAAAATAGTTTTTTACCGGTCTATAATCAAAATTTTTCAGATATTTTTTCAATATTTAAGGCAATTTACGGAGAAAAAGATAATAACACCCCAGCTGGCTATATAATTGAACCTCCGGATAAACTTGATCAATTATTAGGAAATTATTCAGACGGAAAACCTCGAGAGTCGTATTTTGATTTAGGTGATTACACGATTTTAAGTAAAAGTGCGTCTCAAGATACCGATTCGGAAAAATTTTATTTTGATCACGGTGAAATTATTTCCAAAAAAGAAGCAATAAAAAAAATATTGAGTTTATTGAATATTAACTTCAGTAATGATCAAATCGAAGAAGGAAAAATAACTAAAATTTCATCATCATTGATTTTTTTGATTAAATCACCAGCGACGATGACGGTCGAGTTTGGTGGTAAGGTCTATCCAGAGGACGAAGGGATAATATTTATTCCTGACGCTCAAACAGGTAGCTATGATTTAAAAGTTCAAGGTGTTGATCAAGGCATATATGAAGTAGTCGTTGGCCAGATTTCAGAAAATAACGATCTTTGGGAAAATATAGGCGGAGAAATTACCCAATCACCAGCTTCATCTCAAATTGACAACTATAATATACTATATAACAATCAAACGGCTCTTTCGATATTTCCAACACCAACAATCATGCCAATAGTAACCCCAACGTCTGTTCCAACAGCCACTCCACAACCTGCCAATTCATCATCATCAACTAATTCTTCGACGAATAATCAACCGACTCAGTCATTAGTTAGTAACCCTTTTTTATCCAGAGACACTTCGTCTGATGTTTTAGGAATATCATCAAGTCAAGAAGAATTAATTAGTCCGACTGTTAAAGTAACTAAGCAAACAAAGACAGATAACAAAATTAAAAAATCTTCAATTTGGGATTATATTTGGCCATCGATAAGTTCGTTAATATTAGGTGGAATTGGTTATTTATTTAGAAGGAAAATTTTGAAGAAATGAATAAATTTAATTTCAATCAGAAAAAATTGATAGCAAATGGAATTATGAGTCTGTCAGTTGCCTATGTTTCTATAACAACAATTACACCTATAATTTATAAATTTAAATTTGAAATGAACCTATTGTTATTAATTTTTACAGTGGTTATAATATCTTTACTGATGTCCATTTATGCAATAAGTTTGCTTAAAAAATAATTATGCAAAGCACATTTGTTTTTACTCCAATTTTTTTTTCAATGTCATTGATTTTTATTACTATTTTAATATTTCATTTTAGTACAAAAAAATAATATGGATTTATTTCAAAAAATATTGCCCTTCTTTACTTTAGGTTTGGCAATTTTTACTATGACAGTCATTTATTTGGATGATAAAAAAGACTCTGCTAAAAAATCTCCAAAAAAATAATTTCTAAAATTATTTTCCAACAAAAAGCAGTACATTAGGCAGATTACGTCCTGGGCCGGCTTTGTATCCCCCACTCCAGAGAGCAGTTGATCCGCCATCATCTAAATTTAGAGCGTTTTGAATGCCCATTGTATGGATTACATGGGCAGCTTCGGCGACAGTTGCATTAAACACGACACCAATATAAGCAGTTGAGCCTGTTGCACCGACAAAACTTCGACTTCCTTTACTACCACGCTTTGGTTCCCCGTCGCCATTAAACGCAATATTTCCACCGGAAACCAATAAAGGCTGCATCGCCAGTACCGCATCAACCCCTGTATCTCTCCCCCATTCAAGTGATTGTTCAACAAATCTGGCAGAGTTTCCAGAAAAGATAACTGCTGGAACTGTACTATAAACATTGTTGTCTGAATTAATATATTTCTTATTTTTATTCATCGCTAAAGTATCAAAGGAATTTTTTTTATCTGAGCAGCTAGGATAATCTGCTGGGCAAAAGTAAGAACCATTAATTCCGGCAAATGCTCCTGAACGTGAAACATAATCCCCCAATGACATAACAGGACAGTCGTTTTTACAATCGGAATCGGAGGTTGTATCAACAATTACCCGGGTAGAATTAAGATCTGCGGAAATAATACCAACCAAAAAGTCGCCAACATCAGATTTTACAACCTGACTTGAGTAACCACTCCCTGGCGGCGTGTTTTTTTCCGGAACATTGGCCGGGATTTGAAATGAAACTAATATTTTTTGTTTTTCTGTGTCAATTTCTTTTTCAAAAACTAATAGATATGCTTCTGCAGAGGAATAATTTCTTTCAGAAAGTAAGGTTAAAATATCTGCAAAAGAGGAATCAAGCTTTTCGGTCTTTTTAGTAACACTTTTTAGATCAAGCAATTTCTCGTAGGCTGAAACAGCTTTGGTGTAGGTTGTTTCTATGTTTTTGACTTTACTTTCAAGATCCTTATTTATTTTATACTGATCTTGAGATTTTAAATTTTTTAAATCAATTGAAGCAGTTTTTAATGCTTGATCAAGTTTAATCTTATTCGATTGCATTAATAAAATTTGACTGGTAGTTTTTTTATAATAATAAAAAGCTCCTATGGATATCGCCACAAAAATAACTACTAAGATTGTCGTTTTTAAAATCATCTGATAATTTTTCAATAGCTTTTTCATCCTGTTTTCAGTGTAGCAGAAATTAAGTGGTCGCTAATGGATTTGAACCATTAACCTCTTCAATGTGAATGAAGCGCTCTACCATTGAGCTAAGCGACCTCACACTAATTATATAAAAAATCGCTTGTAATACTAAGCTAATTTTTTTAAAATGGTTACTTATGAAGATAGTCAAGCCAGTTATTGATTTTGTTATGGATATCTTAGAAACAGTAGTTTTTATCGGATCTCTTTTTATTGTTGTTTATTTATTTATATTAACCCCTAATCAAGTCAAGGGTGCTTCAATGGAAAATACTTTTCGTACTGGGGATTATATTTTAACCAGCAGGGTAACATATAAGTTTAGAAAAATTGAACGCGGTGACGTTGTTGTCTTTAAATCTCCAAAAAACCCAGATATTGAATATATAAAAAGAATCATCGGTTTATCCGGCGATGTTATAAATATTTCAAATGGTGTAGTTAAAGTAAATGATACTCAGCTAACAGAAAATTATATTGCGGCTACCACTAATTTATGGGAAGGTGGCTGTATTAAAGACAATGTTTCCTACACTGTTCCTCCAGATTACATTTTTGTTATGGGAGACAATAGACCTAGATCGTCTGATTCCAGAGAATTTTGTGCCGTCACAATAGAGAGCGTTATAGGTGATGTTTTTTATCGCTATTTTCCTTCAAATGTTATAGGAGTAATATCCAATCCCCTACCAAAATCCATTCGTTAAATTTAGTCTAATAATCGGGCTAGGAAAATTTGTTTTAAGTCGTACTTCGCCCCGCGAAGTCAGACTACTTTCTTTACAAATCGAAAGAAAATAAGAAAGGAGGTGATCCAACCGCTCCTTCCAGAACGGTTACCTTGTTACGACTTAACCCCCATCGCCGGTAATATCCTCCCCCTCACCTTTTTCGATAATTATTCATTACAAAAAAAGGTGAGGGGTTCAAATATCATCGACTTTGTTGGCTTGACGGGCGGTGTGTGCAAGAGGCAAGAACGTATTCACCGCGGCATGACTGATCCGCGATTACTACCAATTCCGTGTTCATGAGGTCGAGTTGCAGACCTCAATCCCCACTGAGGATAAATTTCAGGGATTTGCTCCGAATTGCTTCGTGGCAAAACCCGTTGTTCTTATCCATTGTAACATGTGTGTAGCCCAGGGTATAAGGACCATGCTGACTTGACGTCTGCCCCGCCTTCCTTCCCGACTAAGTCGGGACCGTCTCTTGTGACAAATATAACACAAGATAAGGGTTGCGCTCGTTGTCCCACTTAAGGGTACTCCTCACGGAACGAGCTGACGACAGCCATGCAGCACCTGTGCTATCATCCTTGCGGATTTCCCACTATTTCTAGCAGAATGTACGATAGCATGTCAAACCCTGGTGAGGTTCTTCGGTTTGTTTCGAATTGAACCACATGTTCCACTGGTTGTGTGCCTCCCCGCCAATTCCTTTGAGTTTCAACCTTGCGGCCGTACTCCCCAGGTGGCTTGCTTAACGGGTTACCTTCGCTACACCTCCCCCGCCAGGGGAAAATGCGGCTAGCAAGCATACGTTTAGGGCTAGGACTACGCAGGTCTCTAATCTGCTTCGCTCCCCTAGCTTTCGTGTCTCAGTGTCAGTCTGCTTTCAGAAACTCGCCTTCGCCACTGGTGTTCCCCAGGGTATCAACGCATTTCACTACTCCTCCCTGAGTTCCAGTTTCTCTAAAGCAAACTCTATCTTGGTAGTATCCTGCCCTTTCCTATGGTTGAGCCACAGTATTTAAAACAGGACTTATCAAGACACCTACACTACTTTTTACACCCAGTAAAACCGGATAATGTTTGGGGCCCACGTATTACCGACGCTTCTGGCACGCAGTTAGCGGCCCCTTTCTTATAGAGTACCATCAATCCCGACTAAGTCGGGACTTTTTTCTCTATCACAGTAGTTTACGCTCGTTAGAGCTTATTC
>Ga0209212_1002004_pt1 | contig 30563 bp, 27 predicted proteins | sample RifGroC2_FD_183996 | JGI IMG/M metagenome (GOLD analysis project Ga0209212, IMG submission 183996) | Groundwater microbial communities from Rifle, Colorado, USA - Groundwater C2 (SPAdes) (version 2) | ecosystem: Environmental > Aquatic > Deep subsurface > Groundwater | place: Rifle, Colorado...
ACCGTGAGCCCTGCCGGGAGGAACAATGGAAAGAGGACCGCGGACATGAACAGAAGACTGATCAGCGGGACACCCCGTATCAGCTCGATATAAAGAATGCAGAGCGTCTTTATCGCCGGCATCTTTGATCTACGCCCCAGCGCAAGGAGTATCCCGAGGGGATATGCCGCAAACATCCCGAAGACCGAGAGCATGAGCGTCAGGGGCAGCCCGCCCCACTGGTCGCTCTCGACCGCAGTCAATCCCCAAATACCTCCTCTCATCAGAATACCCATGATAAGGAGTCCGGCAATCCATATGTAGCCGAGGGACGTATTCCAATGGTTCCTGTTTTTGCTGTAAAAAAGGAGGCTGATCAGCATGATCATCGCAACCGTCGGTCGCCAGTGCAATTCGTAAGGATAGAAACCAAAAATGATGAACCGTATGTTGGCCGGTATGATCGACCAACAGGCGCCGTCGCCGGCCCGACACTGATCGGCGGTGGAGAGCCAGAGGCTGTCGATGAACGCCCATCTCACAAAGGGGGGAATAATCTTGTACAGGAAAATGCACACCAGTATTGTGACGACGGAATTAAAAACGCCGTTGAACAGGTTCGATTTTAACCACTGCCATGCCCCGATCCTGATGACCGGCGCCCTTAATCGGTCCGTTTGATTGTTGTCTCTTGGCAATTGAACCATGGAATCCGCTATCTTTCTATAAGGGCCATTTTTTTATTGTACCAGTTCATGAAAAGCGACGTCAGCAGGCTGAAGCAAAGATACACCAGCATGATGAGCGAAATTCCCTCTATGGCCTGTCCGGTCTGATTGATCGTCGTACTGGCGACGGAAACAAAGTCGGGAAATCCTATGGCCACGGCGAGCGAGCTGTTCTTCGTCAGGTTGAGCATCTGGCTCGTCAGAGGCGGAATAATGACCCTCAATGCCTGGGGCAATATGACGAGATTGAGGATCTGCCCTCGCTTCAGCCCGATCGCCATGGCCGCTTCCGTTTGCCCCTTGCTGATGGCCTGAATGCCCGCTCTGACGATCTCTGCCACAAAAGCGGCGGTATAAAGGACGAGCCCGAGCAGGAGCGCTCCGAATTCCGGACTCATGTTCAAACCGCCCTGGAAATTGAACCCTACGAGTTGGGGAACGCTCATCTTGTGAGGCGCCCCGGCCGAGAGCCATGTGACAAATGGCAAACCGATGATGATTCCGAGCGAGAAAATGAACACGGGGAAGATCTGTCCAGTTCTTTCCTGGCGTTTTCTTGCCCATTTGCGCAAAACGTATGCGCCGATACAGCCTGCAAGTCCTGCGGCGGCAATGTATGTATAGACCGGGTGCCATTGCGGCACCGCAAAAACAAGCCCGCGGTTGCTCATAAATACGCCCGCGAACGGTTCTATCGCTTCTCTTGGTGCGGGCAGGATGTCATAGAAAAAGGAATACCAGAAAAAAAGCTGGAGCAAAATGGGGATATCCTGCATCACTTCGATATATACCGCCGCAAGCTTCGCAACCAGCCAGTTCGTGGAAAGTCTTGCAATTCCAAGAAAGGTTCCCAGAACGACTGTCAGGACAATACCGACAAATGCCACTTTGAGCGTATTCAACACACCGACCAGCAGTGCCCTTACATAGGTATCGGCAGCGGAATAATGAATCAGGGACTCGCCGATTTCAAAAGAGGCCTGCTTGTTCAAGAATCCAAAACCGGTGGCAATGGCTTGCCTCTGAAGGTTTGCTACGGTATTGCTGAACAGATAATATCCGAGAAGGCCGACCATAAAAAGCGCCGCGATCTGGTAGGCCACCGCGCGTATCTTCCGGTCATTGAAGAAAGAGATCCCTTGTTCGGTATCGGGAGTTGCATTTGAGGAGGCGCCTTTTTGCATGTATTCCCCGCAACCCCTCCCCCTCACGCAAAGAGGAGGGTGTGAGGAGGAGGGTGGACGGTATTTTCGAAAGAAAGATCTATGGGGGTCTCAGTATCTCATCACCGGAACGGTGGGGAGTACATCAATCCGCCGTTCTTCCAAAGGGCGTTCAATCCGCGTTCGAGCTTCAGAGGGGTGTTTTTCCCGACATTGCGCTCAAAAACCTCCCCATAATTTCCCACCTGCTTGATGATATTGTATGCCCATTTTTCATTCAACCCCAGGGCCTTTCCGTTGCCGGGAGCAACGCCGAGAAAACGCTGAACGGCGGGATTGGCGCTTTTGAGCATCTCATCCACATTTTTAGAGGTAATGCCCAGCTCTTCCGCTTCGATCATTGCCAAGACCGAATAGTTGACAATGTCTTTCCACTGATTGTCGCCGTGGCGCACCGCCGGCGCAAGCGGCTCCTTGGAAATGATGTCGGGAAGGATGACATAGTCATCAGGTTTCGGCGCTACAGCCCGGATTCCGGCCAATTGCGATGCGTCGGAGGTCAGGACGTCGCACCGCCCGGCAAAAAAGGCCTTGGCCAGTTCCGCATTGTTTTCGATGACGACCGGTTTCATCTTCATCTTGTTCACTCTGAAATAATCGGCCACATTGAGTTCCGTTGTCGTGCCGGGCAGCACGCACACCGTTGCGCCGTCCAATTGTTTTGCATTTTTGAGTTTCATTTTCTTGGGGACCAGAAAGCCCTGGCCGTCATAGTAATTGACCTGGGCAAAATCAAGGCCAAGCTCCGAATCGCGCCCGAGGGTCTGGGTGGCATTGCGGCACAGCACGTCAATTTCTCCCGACTGAAGCGCCGTAAAACGCTGCACCGCCGTCAAAGGGATAAACTTGATCTTGCTGGCGTCGCCGAAAACCGCTGCTGCAATGGCCCGTCCCGTATCCACGTCGAGGCCGCGCCAGATGCCTTTTTCATCGGGCTTTCCGAAACCGAATAAATCCCCGTTCGCACCCGCCTGGACGAAGCCTTTTGCCTTGACATTGTCCACGGTCTGTCCGGCAAAACCTACCCCGGATAATAAAACAATAGTAATAATCAACAATAATTTCATTAGCTTCATCTTGGTTTCCTCCTTTTTTAGTTGGTCGTTATCGGTGAAAATGTGAAGACCCCGCAAAAAAACCGCCATTCCCAACAACGTGGGATCGATAAACAGCCGTAAATTCCAAGTGAATAGAGCGATGTATCTCTTCATCAGGTTGAACGGCACGACGTAAGACAGGATTGTGTAATTCGATTTCTAGGCTCCTCTATTTATTCAAAAATGTCAATAGGATTTCGTAGTGGCTTCCGTCAACAGCGCCTTGAGGAATATGACGCCCTCCCTGAGCTGCGCCACGGCGATATGTTCCTGCGGCGAATGGGTGTCGGCGATACCGAGGCCAAGACCCACGCAGGGGAGGCCTCGAGAATTGAAGACATTGGCATCCATGCCTCCACCGGTAGGCTTGAGCCGGGGCATGATACCGATCGAGCGGGCTGCGCGAAAGGCGTTGGTTACGGCGGGATGCGTGTCCTGGATCATGAAGGCCTCGAAGGGCGCCTCCTGCAGGACGGTCAGCCTGGCGCCGGCGGCGGCCGCCGCTTCATCAAAGGCTGTAAGAACCGCCTGGACCTCCCGCTCCAGTTTTTCTTTATCGGTGCTTCGGACCTCGATGGCCACTTCCGCCCGGTCGGGGACGATGTTCCGGGCCTTACCCCCGCTGATGACACCGACATTCAAGGTGGTCTGCGCGTCGATCCGGCCGTCGCGGAGACGGGCAATGGCCGAAGCCGCTGCGACGATGGCGTTGATCCCCGTCTCGGGGCAGACCCCGGCATGGGCGGCCTTCCCATCGAGAACGAAATCCAGATCCACCTTGGACGGCGCCTGATTGATGATGCTGCCCACATCCTCGCTGCTGTCGAGGATATAGCCGAAAGCGGCGTTCAAATGGGCATTCAGATGCTTGGCGCCGAAGAGCCCCACCTCTTCCTGGACGCTGAAGACGATCTCGATATCGCTGTGGGGCGCATTCTCCGCCTGCAACTCGACAAGAGCGGCCAGGATGACCGCGATCCCGGCCTTGTCGTCCGCCCCGAGAACGGTTTCGCCATTGCTGTAGATGACGCCGTCGCGGAGAACCGGCGTCATTCCCTCGGTGGGGCCGACGGTATCCATGTGTGCGCCGAGCAGAATGACCGGTCCGGCTGTGTTTCCCGGAACGCGGACAACGATGTTGCCCGTATCGCTGCCGGTCAGCGGGGCCGAATCGTCGACCAGCGGTTCCATGCCCAGCTCCCGGAGCCTTGCAATCAGATAGGCGGCCACCGGAGCCTCCCGGCGGGAGGGACTGTTCAATTTGGCCAGGGCCATGAACTCTTCCACGATATCGATTTTCATAGACTCTTCCTTTCCAGGCACCTTAAACAACATCATGGGCCTAAGACGCACGTATGGGGGCCCCCCTCCATTGTCAGTTATAAGGCCGATCGAGCAATATCACCCCGATCAACGAGGCTTGCTGACTTGGTCGATCTGTTGGATCGCGGCGGCATCCAGCTTTATCTCCGCAGCGCTCGCCAGCTCAGCGAGCTGCTCTAGGTTAGTCGCACTTACGATGGGTGCTGTTATGCTGGGTCGTGCGATCAGCCACGCCAACGCGATCTGGGCCGGCTTGGCACTATACCGCACCGCGACCCCGTCCAGCGTCCTGATTACGCCTAGGCCGAAGTCGTTCAGATATTTCTCCACCAGCGGGCCACGCAGACGACCCTCCATATCGGACTTAGACCGATACTTTCCCGTGAGAAATCCACTGGCCAGAGAGAAGTAGCTGATTACACCGACCTTCTCCTGGAGGCATAATTCTTCCAACGGGCCTTCGAATCCGACCCTCTCAACCAGACTATATTGCGGCTGCAGGCTCTGGTAGCACGGATATTCTCATGCGAGTTGAAAGTCAAGCGGCAAATAGACACCGTTTCAGTCGGATTTGAAGATGTACACTCGAAGTTAAGCATTCTCAGCAAGCTGACAATTCCGAGAACCCCAGCCCCGCCCCGGGGGGTGGGCTACACAATGAGGACTCCAAATTCAGGCTCGATGGGATGGGTAGAGTGGCTCCCCTGGGGGATAGGGTAGGAACTTAACCTTCCTTTCCATTGACACCCGGAATTGATCGGGTTACAATTTGCGGGAGATGATATAGTTGTTATACAGTAAATATTGCGGGTTTGTGGTTTTATATCGACCCGTATAAAGTGCGCCAAGCGAGACAGGCCATGATACGCAGATGTACAGAGTCAGATCTTGATGGGATGTACGCGATCATCAATGACGCCGCGCAGGCATACAAGGGACTCATTCCTGTTGATCGCTGGCATGAACCATACATGCCCATGGAAGAAATGGAGGAAGAGATACGCGATGGAGTAGAGTTCTGGGGGTTTGAGGAGGATTGTGAACTCGTGGGCGTGATGGGAATCCAGGACAGAGGGGAGGTCACGCTTATGCGCCACGCCTATGTGCGGACAGCCAGACGGAAGCGTGGCATCGGCACGCGGCTTCTTCGACATCTTGAAGGGCTGACCGATAAACCCATTCTGATCGGCACATGGGCTGCTGCGATCTGGGCGGTTCGGTTCTATGAGAAGAATGGGTACACCCCTCTCTCAAGAATCGAGACAGAGCGCCTCTTGAGGTTGTATTGGAGCATCCCCGAACGCCAGATAACGACATCAGTGGTGCTGGCGAACGCGGATTGGAAATCGTCCAACCAAGAGCTGCACTATATCGTCGCGTAGACGGGGGCTCTCCCAACCCCTGCCAGGCGGAATGCGGGACCTGCACCCTCTTCGGCGTGAATCGCAAGCGTGTCGAGGAAATCCGTGCACGATTTGACACCCTTAACACAGAAAATCGGTGAGATGGTTTCATCGGGAAAAGGTTATGCTGTCGGTTTGCCTTTATTTTTGCGGGTTGCTGCGGAAGGAATGAAATGGAGAAGTCCAGATGCGAATGGTGCGGCAGCGATCCGCTATATGTCGCTTACCACGATGACGAGTGGGGTGTTCCTGTGCACGATGATCACCGTCTGTTCGAGAAGCTGGTTCTTGAGGGTGCACAGGCAGGCCTGAGCTGGCTGACGATCCTCAGAAAGCGAGAGAATTACCGGAGGGCGTTTCACGGCTTCGATCCAAAGGTCATTGCCGCCTATATACAAGCCGACATTCAGCGGCTAATGGAGAACGCCGGCATTGTGCGTAACCGCCTCAAGATAGAATCGGCCATCCATAATGCCAGAAGGACGTTAGACATCATACAGGAGCATGGATCGTTCAGTTCGTTCCTCTGGCGTTACGTTGACAATATCCCCCGGCAGAACGCCTGGACCTCAATGAGCGAAATACCAGCACGAACGGTGCAGTCGGACAGGGTGAGCAAGGATCTGAAGAAACTCGGATTCAAGTTCGTAGGCCCGACTATTTGCTATGCTCTCATGCAGTCGGTAGGGATGGTCAATGATCACGTTGTTGACTGCTTCAGGCATGCTGAAGTGAAGGGAATAGCATAATCGTGTTGCCTGGGGTCTTCAGCCTCACAAAGAAGCTGGGTTTTAAACCAGAATCTGATCGTATTACAATGGATACTGTAACAGGAAATAGGGGAGATGCCGCTGATCTGCAAGGTCTGCTGGATGCTGTCCCGTCCGATAGGACGGTCGTCTGCCTGCCGACCCACGAATTCCTCATCCTGCACGACGGGGATAAAGAACTGGGCCGTATCCCTCTGGACGGCGTGGTCGATGTCTCGATCCTCGTCGATTCCTCGGTCCAAAGACGCTACCCCGTAAGCCGATCTCTGCTTCTGGGACCACTGGTTCTGCTGTTTCCGAAAAAGACCGTTCGCGAGACCTACCGTCTTTCCATTCAATGGAAAGATCTAAAAGGCGACTACCACTTCACCTACATCCGCATCGCAAGACGGATCATGGCCGACCATATGCTCAACACCATTAAGCGCTCACTTACCTCTGCGGTCCGCAAAGAACTGGCTCAAAAGGCGTCTCAAGGTAAAAGCCAGGCCGCATCCTTGGAAAAAGAACAACACCGACCCCCCGCCGAGACCTTGCCGTTTATCACCTGTGGGCACTGCTCCATGGAATTTAGGAAAACCGACCTGCCGCCCGGCGGCAAGTGTCCGGTGTGCGGACGACGGCTCAATGTCGATTAGGGCTGATAACAGTGCTCTGGTCGTTCTGATTTCAAAAATGATTGACCCGCGGGAGTTGCATGTAAAACTATCCTTCTCTGCTTTAGCGGTGAGACCTTGCGAGTAAATCATCGGAACGCGGCGGTCTCCATCGCATCCCCCCCTTAAAACCATAAGCGCGGTAAATGAAAAAGGTCTTAACCGGCATTTTTTGAGCTACGGTGTCCGATAGCCATACGGATGGCCTGAAAATATCGAGCCTTACCGGAGGGTCAACATGGTCAAAAATCTCTTCTAATCCCTCCAGGTGGGTTCGCCCCTTAAATGTCACACCGACGGCGTCCCAACCCATGAGATCCTCATCCTGCAACCAATACTCGTAAACATTGGGGCGGGACCAGCGATTGATCGAAATCGTCGGGGGATGAGTGGGTGTGTAAAAAGCGAGTTCACTTGCAGGCTGATATTCTAAACCAAAAAGAAAGGTTTTCGACGGATTCGGCATGCTTTGCAGTAGGTCATAGGTTTTTGAACCTAAATCCCGCCAGCCGCCAAGTTCGGTGGCTGCTCGGTCCATATGCACCGGTATTGGCAGCAGTGGCCATACCGTTTGCGTCAATACCAGGATCGTGAGGACATAGGAACTGCCCACGGCCCAAGGGAACAAACGGCGCCCGAAGCCGAGTCGCTCTTCCGGAAGCACCGGCGCGGGCTTCGGCCCGTACAGAGCCGCCACAATCACGGCAGTGGTCAAAAGTCCGGCCCCCGGCCAGTTGCCGTAAACACGGGTATGGAAACTCAGCAGTGCAAAACCGGCAAACATGGGAAGGGAGATATAAACCAGATAAGGATAAATCCAATTTCCCGCAGGATAGCCTTTCCTGATCACCGTAAACCAGGCCATCAACGCCAGAATGAAAACGAGTGGCGATAATAGCCCGGCCTGGGAAGCCAGGTAGTCTCCGAAAAATGTCCAATGTATCGCAAAGGCTTTGTCGGCGCCGCCGAGATCGGCGACATGGCGCAGCGAATTCCAGTTGTGAGCGGCGTTCCATGCAATCACGGGCACAAACATCAGCACGCCGGTCAAAGCACCCACATAGGGACGAATGCTGGCAAGCCGCCTGCGGTGCAACGCGGAAAACAACCCATAGCAGAAAGCCGCCGGCAGAAAAATGACCATAGTATATTTGCTGAGCATGCCCATACCAAACCAAAAACCACCGGTTAGCCATTGAGTCCAGTCATGATCTTCGTAGGCCCGGGCTGCATGATACGCTGCGCCTGCCCAGGCGGCGGCCTGCAACCCATCGGGAGTGGCCAGCAATGCGCCCACATTAAATTCAAGTATCGCCTGGGAGATCAGAGCCGTATGGAAAGCCGTGCGGCAGTCCAGCCAACGGGCGGCAATGCTCACCAAGTAAAGGACGGCAATAGCCATGGCGATGATGGAAGGCAGACGCACCGCCAACTCGGTATGTCCTAAAAAATAGGTACTGAACCGAATAACCCAGGCGATCATGGGGGACTGGTCATGATAGCTCCAGTCCAGATGGCGGCTCCACTGCCAGTAATTGGCCTCATCGGGCGCCAGCGGAAAAAAATTGGCGTAGATCAGTCTGAAAAGGGTAAACCCCAGTACCCATACCCAGGCCAGGATAAGATAGTTCTTGTCATCTTTTACAGGCATGGTACCACCGAGAATGAAGTCAAAACGCAGATCTGGATCGCCATTTCGGTTTATGCTCTCCTGGCCGTCACGATATTCTTAACCTATGCCTATCAAAAGGAGCATTCGTATCGCTTGCCGAGGATACGTTTCTTGTCGCTCATGCCATCGATTGCTCCATCCGATGCTATCGCCCCCAGCATGTGTTGCGATCCGGCCGTTCAATATCGTGATTGAAAGCTGCCTGTCAAGGATCTTTCCGGAAAACCACATTCAGTCCGGTTCGGGCAGAAAAATTGCCTTTTCGGTAGGTTGTTCTTCCCGGACACGATGATTGACTGATTCTCAGAACCGTGCGAGAGTATAAGCGGTAAGTGTCTGTGGTAAATGGGTGGCGCCGGGAAACCAGGCGTCACGGAGAGAAGGAATATCGGTTAGATGTATTGGAAGAAACCGGTCAATGCGGCTCAAACAGCAACCAGCCAAACATGCAAAGGCGAAGACGATGTGGGTCATATATCATCGTGATACGGGTGTCGCGCCTGAACTGCCGATTCCAATCGTGTGGTGGAACCGGTCGACGAAGCGTCGAGAGGACGAGCCGAGATGAGCGAAGTGTGCAGCGCCGAATCCATCCGCGCCAGGACCCACCATATCCTTACCCGCGAGGAAAGGGGGCCCGGCGGTCAGGTGATCCGGGCCGGGCTTGTACTGCTGATCATCATCAGCGTCACCACGGCAGGCATCAAGTCCATACCGCATATCGGGCGTCGGTACGGCGCCCTGTTAGATTTCGTGCTGCTGCTCGCCGCTTTCGGGTTTGCGGTCGAATACATCCTGCGCATCTGGATCGCACCGGACAACCCTGGCTCGGCCGGCGCGGCGCGCGAACGCCTGCGTTACATATTTTCGCTCCCCGGACTGGTGGACCTGATAGCGGCGGTTCCCTTGGCGCCGCACGAAGGTCTGAACCTGTATTGGCTCGACATTGTGCCGATCTTCAAGCTGCTGCGATATACTGCGGCGTTCCAGTTCGTGGTGGAGGCGCTCTACAGCAAATGGCGCGTGCTGACGAGCGCAGCGGTACTGATGCTGGTGCTGCTCGTTTTCCAGTCGAGCGTGGTCTATTACTTCGAGCGCGAAGCGCAACCCGACAAATACGGCAGCATTCCCGAGGCCATGTGGTGGGGTATCGTGACGCTCACCACGGTGGGCTACGGCGACGTAACGCCGGTCACGCTCTGGGGACGGATGGCGGGCGGGCTTACAGCGGTACTGGGCCTTTGCATGTTCGCCATCCCCGTCGGTATTATCGCCTCGGCATTTACCGAGGCGGTGCGGCGGCATGAGTTCATAGATACGTGGAATCTGGTTGCCAAGGTACCGCTGTTCCGCATGCTCGATGCAGTGCGCATCGCAGCAATCTCGGGAGTGCTTCGCTCGCGCAGGGCCGAGCCCGGTGAACGGCTGTTCCGGAAGGGGGATAAAGGCGATTCGATGTATTTCATCGTTTCTGGCGAGCTCGAGATCGATATGGAAACCGCCGCGTCCAAGGGGCGATTCGGCGCGGGCGATTTCTTCGGCGAGATCGCGCTGATTACCGACTCGGAGCGCACCGCGACTATTACCGCACTCACCGCATGCAAGCTGCTGGTGCTCTACAAGGATGATTTTGAGAGTTTCATGAACGCCCACCCGGACCTGAAGCAGGTGGTACTCAGCGCCGCGAAGCAGCGCCTCGACGAAATCAACTCGCTCTGACGCCGCGACGCCTCCCCGTCAGCGAGCTATACATACAAACGGTCTTCGTATACTTCTACTGTAAAAAGGCACGTTCTTATCGGTTAAATCGGTCGGAATACATGTCTATTCAACCTTAAACTCTTTTGTCGATACCAGTAAAGCATCTTTACTGTCATAGCTGAGCGCCATCGAAGTGTGAGTGCCCTTGTTCAAGGGTATCTGCGCTGATATTTGCCAGCCGCATTTCAGCCAGTTATCGTTTTTAAAAACGCCGACCACATCCGGCCTATTGATTGTGAATCTCGCTTCTCCTGCCTCTTTGCCGTCGACGTATACCAGGACTTTCTTGAGGGAGACGCCGTCTTCCTTGTCAGCAGACCAGCCAATGCCTGTAAATATGCCTTTTTCGTATTTTGCCACATCGTAACTGCCCAAAGGGGCATCATTGGGTGTAATGAAATTCTTGCTGTAGTCCTTTTCCTGCGAGCAGGCACCGATGAATATCGTTGCACCTATCAATCCAATTGCGATCATCTTTGCGATACTTTTCACATCCGGCCTCCGTTAATTTGTTTTTTGTAGGAAATTAAGTGTAAACAAATTGACCCCGAGTGTCAATGAAATAATGAAATAACGGCTGAATGAAATTATGGTCGAAAGATAAAAAAGCGAGCACTCTAATGCTGCATAAAGACAACCCCGATTGCCAGGGAATCCGAAGCCGCAGAATTTCCGGCGACCGGCTTATGGCCAGCAGGGTGTTGGTCAAGGGGGGAGCGAAAATCCCCCGTCACTACCACGAGGCAGAGCAGATGGTTTTTATTTTGAAGGGCAAAGCCCATGTGTCCACCGGAGATGAACCCGTCCGGACCTTGGGTCCCGGAGACATCTGGGTGGTTCCGTCCTAAGAAGTGGCCGCTTCCTTGCCGGAAAGTCCCGCCCTGTGGGCGGGGAGCTTCACGTTCATGAAATGTTTACGCGTGCTGGTCGATGAATTCGTAAATTGCCTGCTGGGTGCAAACTTCATAGTATTTTTTTGAGGTTGGACCGATCACATCCATGGTTTCCGGCTTGATCTCGAGTATGGCGGCTTCTCGAATCACCAGACACTGAACCTTTCCGCTTAATGTCGGTACCTTGCCGGTATAAAGTTTAACTTTTTCTTTATCTTCTGTCGGATACTCGATGCTTTTCAGGTTGATTTCCCTGGCGAGCTTGGCAAAACCCTCCTGGTCAAGTTCGATCCCGTTGACATTGTATCGCAACGAAAGGTCGTCTGCCGCAGCCCCGGTGTCTCCCCCCTGCAGATTCTGAAAGACAAACAGATTAAACATCCGATTTTGCTTGAGCTTGCGCAATCTCTTGTCGCAGCCGGACAGCCGATCTGCCAGATTGATTGCCTCGGATATCATGATCCTGGAATCTCCATCGAATAGAAACGCCGGAGGGCTCGCTTTGTAACAGATACCGATTCCCAGCTCCAGAACCGGCAGATCGTGCTCTCGATTTTTAACATTATATTGCCGAACAATATTAAGCATGTTGACTGCCAGTCCGCATGCCCGGGCCACACTGTAACAGCCCTGCGTCGGGTCTTCGTTTTCGAAGAGGGACAGAATGATCGCATCGCCTTCGATAAACACCTTGGACGCATTATAGTCACCGAGGATCTCGGAGATCGGATCAAAAAAGTTGAGGCTGAAATAGGATGCCGGGTTGAGTCCCCTGGTTCTCATCGTGTGCGTGATACCCACCGAGCCGCGAATGTCCGCTTTGATAATGACATGGCTGGTGATGGGTTTTTCTTCCTTGATCCGTTCCTCCGGAAGCAGAAACTCATACAACAATCGATTTTTCTTCGACAGTAATACTATTTTTTCATCCTTAACAAGGTTGATTGCACCCATTGCCTGTCTCAGGAGTCGGCCATTTTCAAGGTCCCTGTGATAGCGGAGAAAATCTTTGAGAAAATTCAGCAGGTGTTCCTTCTTTTTTCGAGCAAAACTGCGATTTATCCTATGGACCGTTTCATGAAGCGGTGCAAGCGAAAAGTTGCCGCCGCTGAACGATTTCCTGCGCTTCAGTTCTCGAACAATCGGTTTTCTCGATCCTCGTTTTACAAGATATTCCTGGATCTGCAATGGTCGAAGCGGGGGGCAGTAATCGCGGTATATGTCTTTCATTTCATTCGCTGCCACGATAAATTTTATCAGCCGAGATTTTTTGAATTTTTTATAAAAAAGATTTAGCAGCTTCGCCTGGACCTGCATTCGTGATTGCAAGTCAAGAAGAATATCTTTTGACGCTTTCGTCGTTTTGGCCTTTTTATACTGTTCCTTAGAATCAAAATAGTTGAACATCAGATCGATATTGCTGATTTCCATCAACCAGGGATCCAATGCAGCGCAATCGGCGGGTAACATATCCGCTTTCTTTGTTTCGCTGTTTTTATTTTCGCCCCCGGCGGCGCTCGGGTGTCCTAAATCCGTTTTGCTCAACAGAGCATAGATGATGGATATAAAAGTGCTGTAATTATCGGGGTCATCAGACCGCTGGCCCAAGAGTGCATACGAATCCATGAGAAGAAAATCGTCTGCAACATTATCGGTATGGAGTGTCGGATTGATGAAAAAGTTGTCCGGGAGAATATCTTCGGGAGGGAAATTCGACTCCCGGATATTTTTCAGATTCTTGGCGTGAACATCAGCCAATACCTGAAAGAGTTCTTCGCCCACCAGTCGAATAAGCCGTTTCTGATTGTGTTTGATTTCGGTCAGTTTCTCTTTTATTTTAAACAATTCCAACGGGTCATGTTGTCGAGATAATTCATAGGTTCTGATGAGTACGCCAAATTTTGTGACCAAATTTCGATATTCTTCATCGATTTCTTCAATCAACATCTTCGCAAGAGAAAACTGTCCCAGGAAATCGATTTGTATTTCAGACTCGGATTTGGCCCTGTTGATTACGTCCCGCAAGACTTCGGTGCAGACATGCTTTAAAGCGAGTTTTTCATTTTCACGGTGTTCTTTCTGATCTTCCTCAAAGAAATTTTCACAGCGACTGTGCCTGATCATGGAAACAGATACAGCCCGCTTTACGACGGTGTTCACCTGGGCACTGAGGCGGACATCGATATGGAGGCTGTCCACCCCCAAGACAAGCCTGTTCAAAGAAAAATCGATGAGGTAACGCTTAAGGGAGAGCGCTTTAAGGCTCGGCGGTGTTGAGCAGGCACAGGGGAAATGTATCATGGCATTATGGTCGGCAACCGACGGGCTGTCGTTTATTTAATGATATCAATTGCATGATTCGATCGCACCGACAGTCGTTGAATCGAGTGTCGGTGCGCATTGTAATAACATGAGCTTGAAAAAGCAAGGCCGGTCGATGAGAATTATTCTTCTATCGCTGAACCCTTCCCGAACCTGCGCCCCCGACCAGGTCTTGAACCTCCCCCGGCGAAAGCAGCGGCAAATCCCCCGGGATCGAATGCTTAAGACACGAGGCGGCGACCGCAAACTCCAGCGCCTCCCGGTCCGATTTCAGCGCGTGAAGTCCGTAGATCAGCCCCGCGGTAAAGGAATCCCCGGTTCCCACCCGGTCTACGATCTTCCGGATGTCGTATTTCCGCGATACCAGGAATGCCTCCCGGTTGTTCAGGACCGCCGACCAGCCGTTGTGATCCGCCGAATGGCTTTCCCGCAACGTCACCGCGATCTTCCGGAGATCCGGAAACTGTTCGAGTACACTGTCCGTCAGCCTCCGGTAGCGATCCGCTTCCACATTCCCGGATTCGACGTCCGAATGGGCGGAAACTCCCAGGGCCTTCTGGCAGTCCTCCTCGTTGGCAGTGACGATATCCGTGTGTTTTACGATTTCCGTCATCACCTCCTGCGCCGTCCGTCCGTATTTCCAGAGGTTCTTCCGGTAATTCAGGTCACAGGAGACGGTCAGCCCCTTCTCCTTCGCGAGGAGGACCGCCTCCACGCAGGCAAGGGCGGCGGATTCGGAGATCGCCGGCGTGATCCCGGTGATGTGAAACCATCCGGCCCCGGCGAAGATCCCATCCCAGGGGATCTCACCGCGGATCGCCTCGGCGATCGCGGAATGCGCCCGGTCATAGATGACGACGGAAGGACGCTGGTTGGCCCCGGTTTCCAGAAAATAGATGCCGAGCCGTTTCCCCTTCCGGATGACGTGAGAGGTGTCCACCCCGTGTTTGCGCAGCTCCGCGATGCAGGCATCACCGATCCGGTTCGAGGGGATCAGGCTCACAAAGGCGGCATCCATTCCGAAACGGGCTAGCCCCACGGCCACATTCGCCTCCCCGCCCCCGAAGGTCGCGTCCAGCGACGGACTTTGGAGAAGCCTTTCGCTTCCCGGCGCCTTCAGTCTCAACATGATCTCGCCGAAGGTAATGATCTTTTTCATCTGAAAATACCTCTCACCCTCCCCCTAGCCGCCTCCCGTCGAGGGAGGGGATGGATCATTTGTTACCCCCTCTGCCGAAGATGGATCGTGAATCCGGCGATCTGCCGATCCAGGTCTACGATGATCGTCTTTCCATCCTCGAGCTTTTGCGTTCCCGCAACGGGTCGGACGCCCTGCCGGCCAAGGTAGAAGAGCGCCCTCCCGACGTCGTTTGTCGCGATGGCGAGGCGCCCTTTTTCACCGCGACCGGAGCCTTTGAGGACCTCGATCTCTTTTTCACCGAGGAAAAAGGAGCCCTGAGCCTCCGCAACCGGCAAGTGGAACAAGCGGGAAAAGAGTCCTGCGCTTTTGCTTGCCGCTTCGCTGCTTTCCTCATTGATGCCGACATGGGCAAGTGCAAAACCGAGCAGGACGCGGACCGCCTCCCTGGTCCGCCTTGTAATCTCCTCGAATTTTCCTGCCGAGATGAGTTCCGTCTTCACCATCCAGCTTCCGCCGCAGGCGATGACGTTTTTCAATGAGAGATAGGAGATCAGGTTCGCCGGGTTGATGCCGCCGGTCGGGATGAATTTGATCCCCTCGTAGGGCGCCGCGACGGCCTTCAGAAAAGAGGCGCCCCCCGATTCCTCCGCGGGAAAAAACTTCATGACACTTAGACCGCATTCCATCGCCGCCTCGATCTGCGTCGGCGAATTGACCCCCGGGATCACGGGAACGTCCTGCTGGCGGCAGAAGGATACAACCTTCGGATTGAATCCGGGCGAAACGATGAATCTCGCGCCCGCACGGATCGCCTTTTGGGCCTGCTCGATCGTCAGAATGGTCCCGGCGCCGACGATCATCTCCGGCACCCGCTCCGTCAGGGTCCGGATCACCTCCTCCGCCGCCGCGGTCCGGAAGGTGATCTCGGCGAGCGGCAGATCTCCCTCGCAGAGGGCATTCCCGAGTGGAAGGGCATCCTGGGCCTTTTCGATCCTGACCACCGGAACAATGCCATAATCCTCAATGACTTTCGAGATTTTATCCATCACGCCTTTCCTTCCCGGGTTTTTCAGATCCGGCTTTCCCAAAAACCCAATCGCCGTGGTTCAAGCGAGAAATGGCTGGCTATCGCATCACAACCACCGCCTTGACGGCATGGGCAGCCGGGTTCAAAAGCGTATCAAAACCAAACTGCATCTCCTCCAGAAAATGACCTTCTTGGCGTTCCGGCTGATCGATGGTGCTGACCGCTTCCTTCAAAGCCTACGACCTTCACGTCTGTTTCTCCTGGCCAGCTCCCCTTGCTCTGCCGGTATACGATGGCCGATATACGATGGCCGATATACGATGGCCGATATACGATGGCCGGTATGGAATGGATGGATAAGCGCTTTCTTCGTGCGGTGAAGATAAGAAAAGCGGCCTTGCATGTCAAGGGTATTTTTTACAAATCTCCTTGACAACCAAGACCGCTTTCCGTATCCTCAACACACGCACAAGCGAGTTCTTAGGTTGACAAAATAATCAGAAATAGAAGAACATCATGGACATCAGCATCGCAGTCGTACCCGTAGCCGGGTTGGGCACGCGCCTTCTGCCCGCAACGAAATCTCAACCCAAAGAAATGCTGCCGGTAGGGCGTAAGCCGGTGGTACAGTATGTGGTGGATGAACTCGCGCGCATGGGAATGAAGCGACTCCTGTTCATCACCGGTCCCGGCAAAGCCTCCATCGAGAACCATTTTGATCTGAATGAGGAGCTCATCCGTGTACTGCGCGAGAGCGGAAAGGAGGAACTGCTGGCAGAACTTGAATACGAGCGCGCCGCGGTCCAGTACTTCTACACCCGTCAGCGCCAGCTGTTGGGCCTCGGCCACGCGATCCTGTGCTCGGAACCGTTCGTCGGCAACCAGCCGTTTGTCGTTGCGTTGGGTGATTCCATCATCGGCATGCATGCCCAGAGCGACATTGTGCAACGGATGAAACAATGCTTCGTCGAGAAACAAGCGGCTGCCGTCATCGCCTTTGAGGAGGTGGCCCGGAGCGAAGTGAGTCGCTACGGCATTGCCAAGCCCAAAAGCGGCGGGGACGTCTTTGAGGTTGAGGATCTCATCGAGAAGCCATCGATTTCAGAAGCTCCCAGCACGCTTGCAATCGCTGCGCGCTACGTTTTGGCGCCCACGATCTTTGAGGCTATCCGAAGCATCCCACCCGGCAAAGGCGGCGAGGTGCAGATTACCGACGCCATTCGCCTCACGATCCGGGAGGGAGGCAGGGTGTATGGCATCCGCTTGCGTGGGAACGAACGGAGGTATGATATCGGAAACTTCCAGGCATATTTCCGTGCGTTCGTGGCGTTTGCCCTGGAAGACAAACAAGAAGGTCCTTCCCTCCGCAAGTATCTGGAGACATTGCTCAATGGTCATCCTTCGTAAGCGTGCGTACGCGCGGGCGGGACTTCTCGGCAATCCTTCCGACGGCTACAACGGCAAAACCATCTCGGTGATCGTGCGCAATTTCTGCGCGGAGGTCGTGCTGTACGAATGGGACTCGGTGGATATCGTGCTTGCCGAGCATGACCGGGCCCGCTTCAGGTCCGTCTACGATCTTGCAAGAGACGTGAAGCTGCATGGCTACTATGGCGGAATCCGACTGATCAAGGCCACGATAAAGCGCTTTGTGGAGTACTGCCAGGATAATGACATCGCTCTCCAAGAACGCAACTTCTCCGTGCGTTATCAAGCGAATATCCCCCGCCAGGTCGGGATGGCCGGATCGAGTGCGCTGATCACTGCCACGCTGCGATGCCTCATGGAATTCTACGGCATCGACATTGCACGCGAGGCACAGCCATCGCTTGTGCTGTCGGTGGAGAAGGATGAGCTCGGCATTGGAGCCGGATTGCAGGACCGGGTCATTCAGGTGTATGGAGGCGTAGTGTACATGGATTTTGATCCGGCCTACGAACATCCCGTGCAGGGATTGACGGCGTACAAATACGAGCCGATGTCTCCGGGCATATTGCCGCCGTTCTACATGGCCTATCACGGCAACCTGAGCGAACCGACCGAGGCGTTCCACAATGACATACGTGGTCGCTTCAATCGGGGGGAAGAAAAGGTCGTCAACGCCATGAAGCATTTTGCCGAACTTGCGGCATGGGGGCGCGAAGCTCTGCTAAACCACGATACGAAGGGGCTGGCACAGCTCATCGACGAGAATTTCGACACGCGTCGCAGCATATACAATCTGCCGTCCTGGCAAATTCAGATGGTGGAGGTTGCGCGGCAATGCGGAGCCAGCGCCAAGTTTGCCGGATCGGGGGGCGCCATCATAGGCACGTATCGAGACGAGAAGATGTATGAGGATTTGAGTACGAAACTGGCGGCCATCGGTTCTTGCGTTTTCAAGCCGGAGATCGAATAACGGGATTCACTAACGACAGAATATTCCTTGACAAGCAAATACAGCCCCCTTATCCTTTGGCCGGCGAAAACTATATCTTATCAAGAAATAGAGAGGTATTTATGCCCGGACTCTTTGACCCCATAACCATCAACGGCCTGACCTTGAAGAACCGCATCGTGATGCCGCCGATGGCCAACCACATAGCCAACGATGACGGCGACGTTGCGGAAAAGCACATTCACCATTATGCCGCAAGGGCCCGTGCCAGGGTGGGCTTGATCATCGTCGAACATGCCTATGTCCAAAAAAGCGGCAGGGCAGGGGACTTCCAGCTCGGAATCCACGATGATGCCCGTGTCCCGGGGTTGTGTCGTCTGGCGGAGGCTATACGGGCGGGGGGCTCGGCGTCGGGCATACAGATCACCCATGCAGGATCCAAAACCACCCGTGCCGTGGTTGGCCGGCAGCCGGCGGCCCCTTCCGACGTCACGGATCTGACCTCCAGCGAGACACCGCGCGCCCTGACCGCGGATGAAATCAGAGCCCTCGTCGATGCGTATGCCGACGGCGCTCGACGGGCGGCAGAGGCGGGTTTCAATGTAATAGAGCTGCACGGAGCCCATGGATATCTTCTCGGCCAGTTCCTCTCGCCTTTGACCAACCGCCGGACCGACAGGTACGGCGGCGATTTGAACGGGCGTCTCACGTTTGCTCGTGAAGTGATCGGTGCTGTCAGAAATGAGGTTGGGAAGCGTTTCCCGCTTTTTTATCGACTGGGGGCTGATGATTACACACCGGGCGGCCTGACGCCGGAAGATGGCCGGCAGGCCGCGGTTTATCTCGTCGAAGCGGGGATTGACTGCATTGATGTTTCGGGCGGGCTCATCGGCACAGGACGCGACCGATTTACGGAACAGGGCTTTTTTGTCCCCCTTGCCGAAGGTATCAAACGGGCGGCCAATATCCCTGTCATCGGTGTGGGGAATATTCGCGACGCCGACTACGCGGATCTCGTGGTTCGTGAGGGCAGAATCGACCTCGTCGCCATCGGAAGGGCGCTGCTGAAAGACCCCGATTGGGCGGAAAAAGCCGCTCAAGCACTGGGAATATAAAGCGGACCTAAGCGTTCTTCAGCAGGGCGAATGCCCCGCCGAAGCGGGTACCGGCTTCATCGTGCAGGGGCTTCACGGCATCGACGAAGAGCGCCCGCTCCGCGGGCGTCAGTTCCACGATCTCACCTCCCGCTTCTTCGATGGCCTTCCGTGCGATCGCCTCTTCGCGCACGGCCATCTCCCGCTGGGCAAGGACGGCCTCACGGACGGCCGTCGTCATCGCGTTTTGCAGCGCCGGGGACCAGCTATCGAAGGCCGCGCGGTTGCAGTAGATGCCCCGCGAGAGGTAGATGTGGCCCGTGAGCGTGTGATAGCGATGCAGTTTGTGGACGGAGTAGTCAACGGTGTTGGCCAGTGGATTCTCCTGGGCGTCGATCTCGCCGGAGGTGAGCCCCTCGATCGCGGGCCGGAGATCCATGACGAGCGGCACGGCGCCCATGAGCGCGTATGCCCGTGCGTGCATCTGGCTCGGCAGTGATCGGATCTTGAGGCCCTTCATGTCCCCCGGGGTATGCACCGCCCGGAGACGGTTCGAAACATGGCGATAGCCGTTTTCGAAATAGCCGAGGATGCGATACCCGGGGATACTCTCCTCGATTGCGCGGGTCATGTAGGCGCCGAGTGCGCCGTCCATTGCGATCCGCGCCTGCTCGAGGCTTTCGAACAGGAAGGGAAGGTCGATGAATTCGAGTTCCGGCACACGGTTCGTCAGGTAGCTGGTGGATTGATAGGCGATGGTCAGGATACCGCGCTCGCTCATCCAGAGCACATCCTCGGACTTGTATCCAAAGTCCATCACATTCCATAGGTACTTGATGTCCAACTCTTTGCCGAATTGTGCGGCGAGCCTGTCGCCGATGATCTTGAGCGCGCGGCTGTGGGTGGTCGTCGCTGGGCCGTAGCCCCCCATGCAGATTTGTATCGTCATTGAATGCTCCCTTCGAGTTTGGTCGATAGGATATTGTTTTTCGCGGTGGGAATATAAAGGGATCGGGACTGCTTGTCAATGAAATACGGATGGGCGTGTCGATACATAAATGTGATATTTCCCGCAATACAAATCTAAGGTGAATATGGCTGACTTGAAGAAGAAAGCGGATCGTACGTTCGGGTTTGCAGCGCGGCAGCTCCGCAATCTGATCGAAACGCACCCCGATTATTTCCCGATGTACACAATGGACGGCCGCTGGAAGCACGGCGGCGAAGCGTGGACGAACTGGTGCGAAGGGTTCCTCGGCGGGCAGTTGTGGCTCCTCTACGAGCGGACGCGGGACAGCTATTGGCGGACCAAGGCGGAACACTATTCGCGTCTCATCGAGCATCGCAAGACCGACCGCAGCGTCCATGACCTTGGGTTCCTGTTCTGGTCGACCTGGAAACGCTGGTACGATCTGACCGGCGATCCCGCGCTCCGCGCGGTCGTGATCGAAGCCGGCCGGACGATGGGGCTCCGCTTTCGTGAGAAGGGCAGATACCTGCGCTCCTTTGTCGCCGAAGAGAGCCTCTTCATCGACATTATGATGAATGTCGGCATCGTTTTCTATGCGGCCCAGCAGACCAACGATGCGGCATTGCTCCACAAGGCGGAGGAACACTGTCTGACGACGCGCAAAACTCTCATCCGGGGCGACGGCAGCACGTCGCACGAGGGGATCTTCGACACGAACACCGGCGAATTCCTCCGGCAAACCACGCACCAGGGCTGGCGCAACGATTCGTCCTGGGCGCGCGGCCTGGCCTGGGCCCTGTATGGTTTCGGCACAGCATACGGTTTCACCCGCGACGGCCGCTTCTTGCGGACAGCGGAGGGGTGCGCAGATTATTATATCGGACACACACCCGCGCACGGCATCCCGCCGAACGATTGGGATGAACCGAACCCCGCACTGCCATTCGAGAGCTCTGCCGCAGCGATCGCCGCAAGCGGTATGTTGAATCTCTCGAAGCTGACCAGTGACGCGGCGCGCACACGGCGCTACCGCGATTACGCGCTGCAGATCCTCGATACGCTGACCACGCCTGAATTTCTCGCGGAGAACGCGCCGGGATGGGAAGGCATCCTCAAACACGGCATGTACCACCAGCGCAAAGGGCTTGGGGTGGACGAAAGCGTGATGTGGGGCGAATACTTCTTTCTCGAAGCATTGAGCGGGGTGAAGGATGACGAATGAAAAGGTCGCTCTGATCACGGGCGCCGCGCGCGGCATTGGGCGAGCGATCGCCGTCGCACTGGCGAAAGAGAGGTGGCATATCGTCGTCAACTATCGCGCGAACGAGGATGCAGCCAGAGAGGCGCTGAAGCTGGTGGAGGGCGCCGGAGGGAGCGGCATCGTCGTGCGGGCCGATATCGCGGACGCGGCGGATCGCGACCGGCTGGTCGCAGAGGCGCTGGAGGCGTTCGCGCGGATTGACCTGCTCGTGAACAACGCCGCCATGGGGCCGCGCCGGCGGGTGGATCTGCTCGACATGACCGAAAACAGTTACGACGAGCTGATGGCGACGAATCTCAAGGGGCCTTTCTTCCTCACCCAGCTCGTCGCACGCCGGATGATCGAACTCAAGACCGAGAATGCCCGTATCATCAACATCGGCTCGATCAGCGCCTACACGAGCAGCACGAGCCGTGGCGAGTACTGCCTCTCCAAGGCCGGGATGGGGATGATGACGGCGCTTTTCGCCCACCGCCTGGCGGAGTGCGGAATCAACGTTTACGAGGTGCGTCCAGGCTTCATCCGCACCGATCTGACCAGCCCCGTATGGGATAAATACGACCGGATGATCGCGGAAGGGTTGACGACGATTGCACGCTGGGGCGAACCGGAAGAGGTCGCACGCGCGGTAGTCGCGATTGCCCAGGGTTGCTTCCCGATATCCACAGAGGAGGTCATCAACGTGGACAGCGGTTTCCATCTGCGCCGGTTGTAGTGTTGTCAGGCATTTTATCTTTGCCGCGCTTGCAAGAAGTGAAATTGCCCGCCCACAGAGCGGGGCTTCCCGGTCACAAACGCCCTCATCAGCTTTTTCAGTCCGGTATAACCGTGGGTCCCCATGATGATCAGCTCCATGTCATTTTCCTCGGCATATTCCCCTTGGCTGAAGTCGCACCATGCGGAGCACGGTTTTGCGGTAAAAGCAGATGCCGCGCCCCATCACTTTGTAGCGGCCCCTCTTCCGGAAGACGCGCCTTTGGGATATGCCGCCTTGAGGTATCGGTAGAAATCGCTGTCCGTGGTGAGTATCGCTACTGAGTTTTTGTTTGATCCCTCTCCATAGACCTCCAGGGTCCGCAGGAATGCATAGAACTCGGGATTGCGGCTATAGGACTTGGCATAGATACGCGTCGCCTCCGCGTCCGCCTTGCCGCGGATTTCCTGCACCTGACGGTAGGCAGTGGAACGGATGCGCCGCAGTTCTTTTTCCATTGTTCCGATGATTTCCGCACTTTGCCCTTCTCCCTCGGACCGGAACTGCGCCGCGATGCGTTTCCTTTCGGATATCATCCGGGCATAAACCTTTTCCCGGACGCTCTCCACATAATCGAGACGTTTGATGCGCACGTCCACCAGTTCGATCCCGTACTGCGGGATGATCCTGCGCGCCTCCGTGAGAATCGTGCGGGTGATTTCCTCCCGCCCGCGGCTGATCTTCTTCTTGAGCTCCTTTTCCAGCTCAGCCGGGACTTCATGCAGGACCGCTTCACCGGGAACTTTCCACGACGAACTGCGGACGAGCTCGACCAGTTCGCTGCTCGAGACCTGGTCGCGCACCACGGAATCGATAATATCGTTCAAACGGGACTGAGCGCCCGCTTCCGAAGCGACGTTCTCCAGAAATTTCCTCGCATCGGCTATCCGCCAGCGTGCCGTGGTGTCCACCCAGATAAACTCCCTCCCTTTGGTCGGTATCTGATTGGGGTCCCCATCCCAGACAAGAAGGCGTTTCTCGAAACGCCTGACATCCTGAATAAAAGGGATCTTGATATGCAGCCCCGCCTCGGTCACTGTTTCCCCCACGGGCCGGCCGAACTGCACGATCACCGCCTGCTGGCCCTCTTCCACTATATAAAAAGTGGAAAAGAGGCTGACGGCAACAGCCAATACCAGGATAACTATCACTGTTTGTTTTGCGTTTTTCACTTTTTACCTCCTTCGACAGGCGGCACGACAGGCGGCGTTGCTCCGGATTTCATGGGAAGCCAGGGTACCAGGGCTTTCTGATCGCTGTCGACGATATAGAGATCTTTCAACCCCGCCAAAAAGCCGCTCATGGATTCGAGGTACATTCGCCTCCGCGTGACCTCCGGGGCGCTTTCATAGTCGGCCAGGATGGCCAAAAAGCGGTTGGCCTCTCCTTTCGCCCGGTTGATCCGCTCCAGGGCGTAACCCTCGGATTGGCTGATACTCTGGGCCGCTTCACCGCCGGCTTTGGGGATTTCACGGTTTGCCTGCTCCTGGGCCTGATTGATCGTCCGTTCCTTATCCTGGCGGGCCTCGTTGACCTCGTTAAAGGCAGGTTTCACGGTGTCGGGGGGTGTGACGTCCTGGAGTTCGACGGTAACCAGACGAACCCCGGTTTTATACTCACTCAGGATCTTCTGGATCTCCTCTTTCGCCTCGCCGGCCACCTCCACCCGGGCGACGGTGAGCACGTCGCTCCCGAGCCGGTTGCCGACCACCCGGCGCATGACCGCCTCGGTGATGTCGCGGATTGTCTTCTGAGAGTCCCGCACATTAAACAGAAAGAGAATCGGATCTTCGATCCGGTACTGGATGATCCACTGGACATCGATGACATTGAGGTCTCCCGTCAACATGAGGGATTCGGTTTTAAACGACTTGCTGTCGGCCGAATACTGCGTCCGCTGCCCCGGGACGGCGGTCAGCGTCCGGAAGCCGAATTCTTCTTTAAGAACCCTGGCGGTGGGGAGCGTACGGACTGTTTCCACCCCGAAAGGCGCCTTAAAGTGCAAACCAGGCCCGGCCGTGCGGACGACCTTGCCGAATCGCTGAACGATACCTGTCTCTTCCGGCTGGACCGTGAACCAGGCTGTCCAGAGAGAAATCAATACCACCGCGATGGGAAGCAACATAAGAATCGGGGAGCCTTTAAAATTAAATGACTGCCATTGCTGCTGAATCTGTCGGATGATCGCGTCTAAGGACGGCGGCTGTCCGTACGGACCAAATCCTCCTTCCGGCGTCATAGTCTACCTCCTTTCAATTCCAAAAGACCTCTGTCACCATAACCAAACGGTCCTCTCTATGTCAGCTCCGTTTCCGTATTTCATCTCCCCGGCTTTCATAGGGCTCTTGGAACCGGATAGTGAAACAATCGTCGGAGAGGTCTCCGGGCGATTCCCGAACGGACCTTCATTCGTATAGTGACCAGGATCATACGGACTGTTAGTGCAAGCGACTTGCCAACAGGCACGAGAGAACCGGAAATTGTGTAATACTCCTTTGATGACAAGTGGTTATATGAGCAGCAGAGAACAGCATGAAAGTATGAATGAATGCATTTGCCCTCAATATTTGGTGGAACCTCAACATATTGAGGGATACTTTTTGTCTTGACAAGCAAGAAATGACCATTGTAAATGGCAAGATACAATGGCGCTTTCCGCGTACCTGCCGGGACCTTTGAATTTCCGTCCCGCCTGTGATTGCGAGATTATGGATTATTCTATTTTAATTCAAATCATTGTTGTAGGTGTGGCCACCGGCGGTGTCTATGGCCTGATCGCCCTAGGGTTTGTTCTCATTTATAAGGCCACCAGTTTTCTCAATCTGGCTATGGGCGAGTTCATGACCCTTGGCGCCTTTATCTGCTTCACCGCCCTGACCGTGCTTCATGTCCCTTTTTATATCGCTTTTTTCATCACGATTGTCTTTGCCGTCATTCTCGGGATCGTTATCGAACCTCTCATTTTAAGACCCATGATCGGTGAGCCGATCATTTCGGTCATTATGGTGACCATCGGCCTTGGCGCGATCCTGAGAGGCCTCATGTATATGATCTGGGATCCCACATACCGGACCTTCCCGCCCATATTCCCACCCAAACCCCTGAACCTCGGTTTCGCGGTGATTCCTTCGGGACTCCTTTGGGGGTTCATTTTCGCGCTGATTACGACCATTGTCTTCATCGTGATCTTCAAATTCTCCCGAACCGGTGTGGCGATGCGCGCGACGGCCAATGACCAGCAGGCCGCGCTTTCCATGGGCGTCAGCGTGAGGGGGGTCTTTGCCCTTTCCTGGAGTTTCGGCGCCGTTGCCGCCGTCATCGGCGGGATTGTGATCGGCAATATGAGCGGCATTGACATCTACATGGGGGATATCGGCCTCGCCGCGTTGTCCGTCATCATCCTGGGCGGGCTGGACAGCATCGGAGGGGCGATCCTGGGGGGGTTCATTGTGGGCATATTGCAGAATCTGGCGGGCCTCTACATCGACCCGCTGATCGGCGGGGGGGCGAAAGAGGTGGCCCCGTTTTTTATTATCCTGCTCATCATCATGATTCGGCCTTACGGGCTATTCGGCAAGGTCACCATCGAAAGGGTATAGATCGCTGCGCGGGGAGAGAAACCGAAGGTGGAAAGCGGTCAAGGCGCTTCGGTCGCGACACCCGCCGTTACGAACGATGAAATAGGTTGATGCCTGATGCGCTGTGGCGATTTCAAAGAAAATTACATCGACGACGAAGCGATCTTTCCGTCCCGTTTTACCAGATTCTGGTTGGCCCTCTTCCTGATTTTCCTGATCGCCTTTCCATTCATGGCCAATCCCCACCTTCTATACATCGCCAACATGATTGGTTTTGCGGTGATTGGGGCGGTCGGGCTCAACCTGCTGACCGGATTTACGGGGCAGATATCACTGGGTCATGCCGCCTTTATCGGCGTCGGCGCCTATACTTCGGCCATCCTGGTCACGCGCTACGGGATCTCATTCTGGTTGTCCATTCCGCTGTCCGGTCTGGTTTCCGCACTGGCCGGCATGGTGATCGGCATCCCCTCTCTACGGGTCAAAGGGCTCTATCTCTGCATCGCCACGCTGGCGGCCCAGTTTATTTTTGGATTCACCTTCGTGCATTGGGAATCGATGACCAAGGGGATCACCGGCATTCATATCCCGCCGCCGGCGGTCGGCGGTTTTCGCTTCGATACCGAAAAAAGCTTCTATTGGATCACCCTTCTCTTCGTGATCCTGGGCGTAGGCTATGCGCGGAATCTGGTTCGTTCCAAAATGGGACGGGCCTTTGTGGCCATCCGCGATCGGGATCTTGCCGCGGAAATAATGGGAATCAATCTCTTCCGATACAAATTGAGCGCCTTTGCGATCAGCTCCTTTTATGCGGGTGTCGCGGGGGCCCTGTGGGTCAGTTTTTTAAAGGTCGTGACCCCGGAGCACTTCCCCTTCATTCTCTGCATCCAGTATCTGGCCATGGTGATCGTGGGGGGGCTGGGAAGCGTGATCGGATCCATTTTCGGAGCCGTTTTCATGACCCTGATTCCCGAAATTCTCAATGTGCTCTCCGACATGGTCAAGTCCCATGCGCCGGGAATGGGAAAGCTGATCATACCGTTCAAGTCGGTTGTCTTCGGATCCATGATTGTCGGTTTCCTCATTTTTGAACCCAGGGGGCTGGCCGAAATCTGGAACCGCGTCAAAAAGTTCTTCACGCTGTGGCCTTTTTCCTACTGAAGGCCATTTCGTGAAAGAAGGTGATTTCCAGCTCGTTCTGAAGGAAATCCAAATGTGCATCAACGTTTCTTTATTTTAGGAGGGAGCCGATCATGAAGAAAATGAGTTTTTGTATCCTCGGTCTTATCTTGTTTCTTGGGCCGCTGAGCATCGCCTTCGCCCAGCAACCGCCGACCATCGCCGCGGTTCACCCCTTTACGGGCCCCTTTGCCTTTGCCGGAATCGAAGGGAGCGCCGCCATGCAGGATGTGGTCGACATGGCCAATGAGGCGGGAGGCATCAACGGGAAAAAGATACAGTACTATTGGTCGGACGGCGAGTATAAGAACGATGTCGGGATTGCCGCCTTCAAGCGCCTTTATGCCCAGTATACCCCGCAGGTGATGTTCGGACAGAGCACCGGCATGACCAAGGCGCTGGGTCCCGAGATCAAGAGCCGGTACAAGGTTCTCTACTCCGCGTACACCATGACCAGCGAGGCGGCCAATCCAAAAGAAAATCCGTATCTTTTCATTGCCGCCCCGACATATGCCGAGCAGTTCGGCGTTCTGTTGAAATACATCGCCAAGGAAAAGCCCGGCGCCAACATTGCGTTCTTCTACGGCGACTCGGAATTCGGAAGGGAACCGATTCCGGCAGGCCGGGAGATGGCCAAGAAAATGGGGCTTAAAGTAGTCGCTGAAGAGGTTTCCCAGGTGGGCGGCGTCGATCTCACGACGCAGATCCTCGATATGAAGGCCAAGAAAGTAGAGTACTGCATCTTCCAGGGATTCGTCAGCAACCCGATTGCGACCGTGATCAAGCAGAGCAAGGATTATGGCCTGAATGCCAAGTTTATGGGAACCTTCTGGTCGACGGAAAAACAACTCATCAAGGAGTTGGGCCCTATGGCCGGCGAGTATGTCGGGGTTTCCGCCTACTCCTTCTTTTACCAGGATGACCTCCCGATGGTGAAAAAGATCAAGGAGTGGACCAAAAAGAAATATCCGACGATCGAGTACCGCTCCCAGGCCTATATGCAAAATTTCCTGACCGGCCTCCTTTTTGTGGAGAGCTTCAAACGCGCCGACAAGATGAAAGGCGGGTTTACGCCGGACAACATGGTCAAGGGATTACAGTCGATTAAGAATTATGACGTCGGCGGCCTGATGCCGCCGGTGACCATCAAAGACAACAGCATTCCGGTGGGAAGGGTCTATCGCGGCAATGCGAAGACGATGCAATTTGATCCGATCTCCGATTGGATCCGGATGGATTAACCTTAAACTCGTTGCTGTTCCTCCCTTTTCAAGGAGGGGTCAGGCGGGGATGGGGCCTGCCACCCCATCCCCGCCCTGTCCCTCCCCTTGAAGGGGGGGGAGGATATAGGACAAAGCCGATCGTGGACATTTCAACGCTCCCGGGATTATTGAGAAGAAACGCGCTTCGGTTCGGGGAGAAGAGGGTTGCCCTCCGCGAGAAGGAGTTCGGAATCTGGCAGGCGATCACATGGCGTGATTATTACGAAAATGTGAAGCATCTTGCACTGGGTCTCCACCTGCTCGGATTCCAAAAAGGGGACAAGCTCGCGGTGATCGGCGACAACCGGCCCGAATGGTTCTATGCGGAACTCGCCGCGCAGTCGCTGGGGGGGGCGGTTGTCGGGATCTATCCGGACAGCCATCCGGACCAGGTCGAATACAACATCAACCATTCCGATTCCACTTTCGTGATGGCGGGGGATCAGGAGCAGGCCGATAAGATCCTGACCATCAAAAACAAATGTCCAAAAATCAGAAAAGCGATCGTTGATGATCCCAAAGGGATGAGGGGCTATGACGACCTCATTCTGGTTTTCCTGACGGATGTGCAACAGAGCGGCCGGGCGCTGGCGAATCGGAACCCCGCTCTTTTCGATGAGCTGATCGATCAACTCTCCCCGGATGATGTGGGGCTGATCATCTACACCTCGGGAACGACCGGCCTGCCCAAGGGGAGCATGATTACCCACAGGAACATGACCAGCATCGGCCGATTCCTGGATGCGGTCGATGAGGCCAGGGAGACGGACAATTATGTCTCCTTTCTGCCGCTTTCCTGGATCGGGGAACAGCACTTTGCGCTCTATTGGAGCCTGACGAAGGGCTTCACGGTCAATTTCCCGGAAAAGGTGGGGACCACCCAGCAGAACATACGGGAAATCGGTCCCGATCTGATGCTGGCGCCTCCCCGGATCTGGGAAAAGATGTGTTCCGACATCCAGGTCAAAATACAGGACGCCGCATGGATCAAGCGGATCGTCTATAAACTCTTTTTGTCCGTCGGTTACCGGGCCACCGATTTCAAGCTGAGCAAGAAAACGCCCCCCACCCATTTGCGGTTATTCAAGTGGGTCGGTTACTGGCTCCTTTTCCGCTCGCTGAAGAATTACCTCGGACTGGCCAGGGTCCGCCATGTCTACACGGGAGGGGCGCCGCTCGGTCCGGAGATTTTCCGGATGTTTCAGGCGCTGGACATCAACATCAAACAGGCCTACGGCATGACCGAACTCTCCGGGGGGACGCTGATTCACCGGACGGACGACATCCGCCTGGACACCGTGGGCAAGCCCCTTCCCGGGATCGAGGTGAAGATCTCCGACGAAGGGGAGATGATGATCAGGGGAGATACGAACTTCAAGGGATATTACAAGGACCCGGAGGCGACCCAAAAAGCGCTGCGGGACGGCTGGTTTCATACCGGCGACGCGGCGATCATCGACGAAGACGGCCAGGTCGTCATCATCGACCGGGTGTCGGACGTGATGAAGCTGGCGGACGGAGGGAAATTTTCTCCGCAGCTGATCGAGAACAAGCTGAAATTCAGTCCCTATATCATCGATGCGCTGGTGATCGGCCAGGACAAGCCCTTCATTACCGGAATGATCAACATCGACATGAACAATGTCGGCAAATGGGCTGAAAATAATCAGATTCCCTACACCACGTTCGCAGACCTCTCCCAGAAAGAGAGCGTCTATCGGCTCATCGAACAGGAGGTGGCCAGGATCAATACAACCCTTCCCCGGGTTGCCCGGGTCAATCGGTTTGTGCTGCTTTACAAAGAGCTGGATGCCGACGATGAGGAGCTGACCCGGACCAGAAAGGTGCGAAGAAAATTCGTCGCGGAAAAGTACCGGCATCTCATCGATGCCCTCTATGGGGACGAGAAGGAACTGGAGGTGGAGTCCGATATCCGCTACCGGGACGGCAAGGGGTTCCAGATGAAGACCATGATCAAGGTGCAGCATGTCGGGAGTTGAGGCGATGACGCAACCCGTGGCGGAAGGGATCCAGCTCCAGGTGGAGGAGATCCATCTGAGTTTCGGCGGTCTGAAGGTTCTGGCCGGGGTGAG
>Ga0209212_1002009_pt1 | contig 30530 bp, 23 predicted proteins | sample RifGroC2_FD_183996 | JGI IMG/M metagenome (GOLD analysis project Ga0209212, IMG submission 183996) | Groundwater microbial communities from Rifle, Colorado, USA - Groundwater C2 (SPAdes) (version 2) | ecosystem: Environmental > Aquatic > Deep subsurface > Groundwater | place: Rifle, Colorado...
TGTCTATGAAAAAGGCTGCCAGCCTATAGGCGCTGTGGAAATAGCCGATACCTGACCCCCCGTTGTAGGCGCCGGCATAGTTGATCGTGACATAACTGAGCGCCGAAGCTCCGGCATTTGGGGAAAGGTAGATTCCGGTCCAGTCGCCGGCGGCAGGAGACGTTGCCCGCGTGGTGAAGGTTATCGGCAGAAGGCTGGTGCCAACAGCGCTCAAGGTGCCGTCGATGGAAAGACCGATATTTCCCTGGGCCTTGACGGTGACCCCGGGGTCAATGGTGAGGGTGTTGGCCGCGGCAACGGTGACCCAGCCGTTCAAAAGATAGGGGAAACTGGTTCCCGGCATATCCCAGGTTCCGGAAGTTGTGATATAGCCTCCGGGGATCGCTATTCCGTTTTCTCCGCTGCCGCTGGTGCTGTTGCCGCTCATGACCGGGAATGTGTCCAGCGTGTCGAACACAATCGGGTAGTAACCGCTGCCTCCGGTACTGATAATGCCCATGTTGCTGAACGTATTGGAGGAGATCTGGGCGTGGCTGCTCCAGAGTTCAATTCCGTGGGTTTCGCTGTTGTTGATCTGGCAGCCTGTAACTTGTGGACTGCATGAGTCCAGATAAATACTGGTCAGGCGATAGCCGCTGTTGAAATAACCAAGTCCTGAACCTCCCATGAAGGCGCCGGCATAACTGATGTTGCAGTTGGCAAGCACCGATAAGCCAGCCGTGGGCGCCAGGTAGATGCCGCGCCAGTAACCGGCCTGGTTGTGGGTGAAGGTAGCTCCGCCGGCATTCAGGACTCCGTTTATGTAAATCCCCAAGCCATCATTTACCTGTACCACTGTTCCAGCTTCGATTGTCAGCGTAACACCTTCCGCCACTGTAACCGTATTTTCGATGATATATGGACCTGCCGCCGCCGTCCAGGTTGTGCTGGAATCAATCAGCTTGGGATCGTAGGTGTAATAACTGTTGTCAGGTGGGTTAGGGTCCGGATCAGGATGAAACACCTGGTTGACCCTGACGGTTGCTCCAGCAGTAGCGCTCCACAGGCAGATAAAAGTACATATCACCATTACGAGCTTCGCAATTTTCATGACAAGCCTCCTTTTCCGGATGCAAATTTGTGGACATTGGGTGGCGGCGGGTAAACGATCTGATTAAGTATATTGCAATGATAAGAATATTATCATAACAGGGACGATAATCAATGCTGATATTTTTAGTGAGATATTGAAGGTTGTTATGAATGCGGTCCGGTTGAACCGATGGAGTCAGCGCCGGAAAAGCCACATGATCAGCGAAAGTATCGCTGATATGATCAGGCAGGTCACGATCGGGAAGTGGAAACTGAAGTTTTCGCGTTTGATGGAGATGTCGCCAGGCAGTCTGCCGAGCCAGGTGGGGAGCTTGGGGGCGAAAGTGAGCAACAGGCCGATTGCAACCAGCAGCAATCCCATGATGATCAACGGACGACCCAGGCCGTTCATGCCGTTTTCGCCTTGGGCAGATAGCGTTCCTTTTCGCTGTAGATGCAGCCGCAGTACTGCTGGCGGTAAAGTCCCAGTTCCTTGGAAAGCCGGATACCCTCCTGCCAGCCCGGGCGGAAATCCTGGTAATTAAATGCCACGCCCATCTCCTGGCCGATCTGCTTACCCAGTTCCCTGATCTCCTCATGCCGCTGATAGCGGCTGTAGAGTAGCGAGGCGCTGAACGCGTCAAATCCCCCTGACGCGGCTGTTTCCGCGGTGGCGCGCAGGCGCGAGGCGTAGCAGTAGCTGCAGCGCCGGTCCGGCTGCGCCGCAACGTTGGCCAGGAATCCTTCCAGGTCGTATTCGTCGCGCATGATCAGTGGCAACTCTTCCAGCTCGGCCATTCGCAGGACCGCATCGCGTCGGCGGGTGTACTCCTGGTAGGGGTGGATGTTATGGTTGTAAAAGAAGCCGGTCACGTCGTGACCGGCTGTACGAAGAGTTCTTAACGGATAAAGGGCGCAGGGGCCGCAGCAGGTGTGCAGAAGGATTCGCATCACAGGTTCTCTAGGATGTGCCCCATCTTTTCGCGTTTGGTGGCAAGATAATCGCGGTTGGTGTCGGTCGGTTCCGCCTCGATCGGCACCCGTTCCACGATGTCGATGCCATAACCCTGCAGTCCCACCAGCTTCTTGGGGTTGTTGGTCAAAAGCCGCATCTTGGTTATTCCGAGCGCCAGCAGTATCTGGGCGCCGATGCCGTAGTCGCGCAGGTCGGCCTTGAAACCCAGCTCAATGTTGGCTTCGACCGTGTCGCGTCCCTTGTCCTGCAACTCGTAAGCCCTCAGTTTATTGATCAGGCCGATTCCGCGACCCTCCTGGCGCATGTACAGGATTACGCCGCTTCCGGCGGCGGCGATCTGTTCCATGGCGCGGTGCAGCTGCTCGCCGCAGTCGCAGCGCAGGCTCCCCAGCACATCACCGGTCAGGCATTCGGAATGGACCCGCACCAGCACCGGCTCTCCCTTTTTTAACGTCCCTTTTACCAGGGCAATATGCTCAAGTTTGTCGATATCGTTTTCAAAGGCGATTGCCCGCCATTCTCCTCCGAAAGAGGAGGGGAGGCGCGCCTCGGCTACCGTGCTCACCAGCCGTTCATTCCTGAGGCGATAGGCCACCAGGTCTGCAATCGTACAGATCTTGATGCCATGCTTTCTGGCGAAGACCTTCAGCTCCGGCATGCGTGCCATGCTGCCGTCGTCGTTCATGATCTCGCAGATCACCCCGGCCGGCTTCAGCCCGGCCAGCCGGGCCAGGTCCACAGAGCCCTCGGTCTGGCCGGAGCGCACCAGGACGCCGCCTTTCCTGGCCCGTAGCGGGAAAATATGGCCGGGGCTGACCAGGTCGGCGGAACTGGCGCCGTCGGCAACCGCCGTCACGATCGTCTGGGCGCGATCGGCGGCCGAGATGCCGGTGGTCACGCCATGCTTGGCCTCGATCGAGATCGTGAACGCGGTTTCAAATGGCGACGTATTGTCGCGCACCATCGGCCGCAGCCCCAGTTCATCGCATTTATCGGCGGTCAGTGTCAGGCAGATCAGGCCGCGCCCGTATTTTGCCATGAAGTTGATGTTTTCCGGGGTGGCCGCTTCGGCGGCCAGGGTCAGGTCGCCTTCGTTCTCGCGGTCTTCATCATCCACCAGGATGACCATCTTGCCCTGACGGATATCTTCAATTGCCTCTTCTATCGTTGATACGGACATGGCTCGCCTCTCGTTCTATAAGAATCCATTTTCTGCCAGTGTTTTGATGCTCAAGCCCCCGCCGGACTTCCAGGGGGCGGTCAATCGTTCCACGTATTTACCGATGATATCGGTCTCGATATTGACAGTGTCGCCGCTTCTAATCTGGTTCAGCGTAGTGTTCACCAGGGTGTGCGGGATGATGTTGACCGAAAATCCGTCCGCTGTGACCGAGTTGACCGTCAGGCTGATGCCGTCGATCGCCACGGAGCCCTTTTCCACCAGGTAACGGGCATGCCCGGAAGGAAGCGTGAACTGCAGCATGTGATTGCCGGAGCGGACTTCACTCCTGGATAATTGGGCGCAACAGTCGATGTGTCCGCTGACAATGTGTCCGCCCAGCCGGTCCCCCAACTTCAGTGCCCGTTCCAGGTTGACGCGGCCGCCACTGTGCAGCTTTCCCAGGGTGGTGCGGTCCAGGCTTTCCGGGGATACCTCGAAGGTCAGCGTGCCGCTGGCGGTTGCGGTGACTGTCAGGCAGGCGCCGTTAACCGCCACCGAGTCGCCGATGGCAATTTCCGCGGTTGGCAGCGAAGTCTCCACCGTCAGCAGACCGGCTTCGCCGCGACGGATAAAGACGGACACCCGTCCGGTGCTTTCAATCAGTCCAGTGAACATGGCGCTTTTTCTGGGTAGGCATGGATGATAACATCCTGTCCGATGTGAGCGATCTGGCCAAACCTCAGCTTGACGGCGTTGTCCATGCTGGTTATTCCTAGCAGGGTAAACGGAGCAAATCCGTCGCTTCCAAGGATCTTGGGGGCAATGAATACCACATACTCGTCGATCAGAGACTGCTTGAGCATATCGCCGGCCAGCCGGCTGCCCCCTTCCAACAGGATCGATTGTATGCCCATGCCGCCCAGTTTTCTCAACAGATCCGGCATGGACACCCTGCCGTCATACTCATCGCAGACGATGATACTCGCACCCTGCCGCGTGTAGCGCCGATGCACCTCGGTGTTATCCTCGATGGTGGCGATTACGGTTTTCTGTGCCGAACCGCCATCAAGCACGGCGACACTCTCCGGTGTCCTCAGGCGCGAGTCAACAATGATGCGCAGTGGATCATCCCCCTTGACGTGCCTGACGTTCAATTGCGGATTGTCAGCGATGATCGTATCGACTCCGACCATGATGGCATCGTTTGCCGCGCGCATCCTGTGAACGTGGAGTCTGGATTTCTCTCCACTGATCCAGCGCGACTCGCCGGTCACCGTGGCGATGTTGCCGTCCAGCGTCATTGCGCATTTGAAGGTGACAAACGGCAGGCCGGTGGTTACGTGTTTGATGAAGGAACGGTTCAGGGTACGGCAATCGTCCTCCAGTACACCGCAGGACGTCGTGATGCCGGCCTGTTCCAGCGCCTTGAATCCGCTGCCGTTGACGCGCGGATTGGGGTCGCTCATTCCGGCCACAACACGTTTAACTCCGGCGGCGATCAGGGCATCGCAACAGGGAGGGGTCTTGCCGGTATGGCTGCACGGTTCCAGCGTGACATACACATCGGCGCCGCGAGCGGAGTCGCCGGCCATCCGCAGAGCATGCACCTCGGCATGAGGACCGCCGGCGCGCTTGTGCCATCCCTCACCGACAACGGTTCCATTGTTGACGATCACGCATCCGACCGCCGGATTGGGGGAGGTCTTGCCTGCGCCCCTGCGGGCCAGTGCCAGTGCGCGCTTCATGTATTTGACGTCTGTAGGGATCATTTTTTAAGCAGCTCCTGCAGCTCCTGCATGAATTCGCTGATATCCCGGAAGGAGCGGTAGACCGACGCAAAGCGGACATAGGCCACCTCGTCCATGCCGTGCAGCTCTTTCATCACCCACTCGCCGATGGTGGTGGTGGAAATCTCACGCTCGGTAGATTCCTGGAGCCGTGCTTCCAGCCGATCCACCACCAGTTCGATGTCGGTCTTGGATATGGGGCGTTTCTCGCAGGCCTTGACAATGCCGTTGATGATCTTGATCCGGTCGAACGGTTCGCGCCGGCCATCTTTTTTACAGACCTGCGGGAGCATTTCCTCGATGCGTTCATGGGTGGTAAAACGCTTGGAACACTGCTCGCATTCGCGCCGGCGGCGGATCGCGGAACCACCCTTGTCCGGTCGAGAATCGACCACTTTGCTGTCCAGGTTGTTGCAGAAAGGGCATTTCATCAATCAAGTCCTTGATTATCCGGAACAAAATGAATCACCTTGATTCCGGTCTCACTGATCATCTCACGGGCCAGGTCGTCGGCGTATCCTTCCGCGTAGACGACTTTGGTGATGCCGGCGTTGATCAGCATTTTAGTGCAGATGATGCAGGGCATTGTCGTACAATACAGAACCGAGGCTTCGATATTGATACCGTGCCGGGCCGCCTGGATGATGGCGTTCTGTTCCGCATGCAGCCCGCGGCAGAGTTCGTGGCGCTCTCCGGACGGGACCTTGAGCCTTTCCCGCAGGCAGCCGGTCGCATCGCAGTGGCTGATTCCAGAGGGAACCCCGTTATAGCCGGTAGCCAGGATATTGCGATCCTTGACCAGGATGGCTCCGACCTGCCTGCGCAGGCAGGTGGAACGGGTTGCCACCAGTCGGGTGATGTCCATGAAGTACTGATCCCAGGAAGGGCGGTGCATATTTTGTTTTACCTCGACATTTTCTAACGCAGCCTGACAAACTACCCTAATTTGTGCCGCAAGGTCAATATTTACCTGAATTGCCGGTCATGCTCCCGCACCAGCAAGAGTAGTATGCATTTGATCTGATTGCAAATGCTAGTTAGTGACAAGATATAAAAGTGTTGCTATAGTATCCCAAATTATCAAGCGAGGTTCGGGATGAGAAAAGTTTTATTGTGTGTGGCTGTTCTGTTTGCGTTCAACTCCGTCGCGGTCGCCGCCGCGCCTCAACCGCTCCCCAAGGGGTATGCCGCCTGGCAGAAGAGCGAGAGAAAAGTAGTTACCGACAAGAAATCACTCTTTTACGGTATTCACTACATCTATGCCGACAAAAAGGCGATGCAGGGTTACAAGGCCGGAAACAGGTTTCCGGAGGGAAGCCGTATCGTGGTCGAGTTTTTCAACATCAAGGACAATCCCGCCGTGGACGGACCCAAAAACATGGTCGTGCTGATGAGGAAAGACAAGAAACGCACTGAAACCGGTGGCTGGCTTTTTGCCGGTTTCGGGTCCGATGGCAAGCCTAGCGGCATAGACCCGGTCAAAAACTGTTTCGACTGCCACCTGAAAGATGCGGCCCGGAAGGATTACGTTATTTCGACGATCCAAGATTTCAAACGCTGATCGAGTACCTTACATCATGTCAACCCCCCACCATAAAACAGATCCGGCCGCGGCGCGTCTGCTGGCTGTCGATGACGAAACTGAGATTCTTCATGTTGTGAAACTCTTCATGAAAGACGCCGGAATCAATGTCAGCTGCGCCAAAAATGCGGAAATTGCCTATCGTCTGCTGAAGGAAGAGCGTTTTGATGCCATCATCACCGACGTGAGGATGCCGGACGAAGACGGCATCAGCTTCCTGGCCAGGGTTCACCGGGAGTATCCGGAGGTTCCAGTAATACTGATGACCGGTCATGCCCAGCTCCAGATGGCTTTGGATGCCATCAAGAACGGCGCCTTTGATTTCATCCAGAAACCGTTTGATTTTGAGCTGCTGGAAAAGGTGATCGGCAGGGCGATTGCTTTCAGCAACCTGCAGCGCGCTGAGAAGAGCCGGCGCTCCGAATTGGAGAAAACGCTGGCCGCACGTACCGCCGAACTCGAAGACACCCGGGTCAAACTGGATTTTGCCAACGCCAGGATGCTTAAAGCCGTTTCCGCAAAAAATGAATCCGATAACCGGACCCGGGCTGAAAACGATTCATCGGGGACCGTTTGCAAAATATTCAGCAGGATAGTTTGAAAATCCTCACAGTTCGCACCTTGACACCCCGGAGCTTTTAGGGTAGCTTATCACGTCCTACCGCAGGACGTCTGACACCATCGTCATTATCCCCGCTAAACAAGGTTGACCGGCATGAAGATTACAGCGGTAATACCCGCCCGTTTCGCCTCGACACGTTTTCCAGGCAAGGCCCTGGCCGAAATCGGCGGCAAGGCCATGATCCAGCACGTATATGAGCGTACATCACGGGCAAAACTGGTTTCGCGCACCATTGTCGCCACCGATGACCCGCGCATTGCCGATGCGGTCAGCATGATCGGCGGCGAAGCCATCATGACCTCCACCAGCCACGAGACCGGCACCGATCGTCTGGCCGAGGTCGCACGGGGCCTCGACTCGGATATCATTGTCAACGTCCAGGGGGACGAACCGCTGATCTGTCCGGACATGATCGACCAGGCCATCCAGCCGTTTCTTGAGGATTCCTCACTGCAGATGGGAACCCTCAAAACGCGCATAAAGTGCCTGCACGATTTTCTTTCCCCCAATGTGGTCAAGGTGGTCACCGACAACTTCGGCACCGCCCTCTATTTTTCCCGTTCTCCATTACCGTTTTTTCGCGACAAATGGAAGGATCTGAAGGATGACTCATTCTGCTGCGGCAAGCTGCTCTGTTACAAGCATGTCGGACTGTACGTGTATCGCCGCGATTTTCTGCTGAAGTTTGCGTCCATGCCGCCCACATTCCTGGAAATTTCCGAAAAGCTCGAACAGCTGCGCGCCATTGAAAACGGAGTGAAAATCCATGTGGTCGAGACCGAATTCGAATCGATCGGTGTCGATACTCCGGATGATCTTGCCAAGGCCCAGGAGCGCTACCGGCAGCTGGCGTCTTGAAAAGCGGCTGAGCGGTTGCCGGATTTCATCTTGGGCATCTTCACCGGCGTCGAGTATTGCCGATATTTGCCGTCGGGTCATCGCCAAAAACATTTTAGTTGTTTCATTTACAGGAGCAGATTGACATGAAAACCAAATTTATCTTTATTACCGGCGGCGTTGTTTCCTCGATCGGCAAGGGTCTGGCGGCCGCTTCTCTGGGCGCTTTGCTGGAGGCGCGCGGATTGCGTGTCACAATGCAGAAACTTGACCCGTACATTAACGTTGATCCCGGTACCATGTCTCCGTTTCAGCATGGCGAGGTGTTCGTTACCGATGACGGCGCTGAGACCGATCTGGACCTTGGGCATTACGAGCGCTATACCAGCGCGGTGCTTTCCAAGAAGAGCAACTTTACCACCGGCCAGGTCTATTTCTCGGTTATTACCAAGGAACGGCGCGGAGATTACCTGGGGGGCACGGTTCAGGTCATCCCGCACATCACCGACGAGATCAAGCACAAGATCATTGAAAACGCCAGGGGCACCGATGTGGCGATTGTCGAGGTCGGCGGTACCGTCGGCGATATCGAGTCGCTGCCGTTTCTGGAGGCGATTCGCCAGTTCCGTTTCGATCGAGGTCATGGCAACGCGCTTTACGTGCATGTCACGCTGGTTCCCTACATACGCACCGCGGGCGAGCTGAAAACCAAGCCGACCCAGCATTCGGTCATGGAGTTGCGCAAGATCGGTATCCAGCCGGACATCCTGCTGTGCCGCTGCGAGCGCGACCTGCCGGACGATATGAAAAAGAAGATCGGCCTGTTCTGTAATGTCGCCGAAAAGGATGTCATCCCGGTAGTGGATTCTGAGCATATCTATGCCGTGCCCCAGGCCCTGCACAAGGAGCATCTTGACGACCAGGTGGTCGAGAAACTGAATATCTGGACCAAGGCGCCCGACCTGACCCACTGGCAGGATGTTGTCGAAAAACTGCGCCATCCCAGCCACGGCGAGGTGCGCATCGCAATCGTCGGCAAGTATGTCAATCTGACCGAATCCTACAAATCGCTGGCTGAAGCGCTCACTCACGGCGGTATTGCCAATGATTGCCGCGTTTACCTGAAGTACCTGGATTCCGAAAAGCTTGAGTGCGACGGCGTGGCGGGACATCTGGACGACGTTGACGGCATTCTGGTGCCGGGGGGCTTCGGCGAGCGTGGCACAGAGGGCAAGGTAATGGCGATCGAGTACGCCCGTACCAGAAAGATTCCATTCTTCGGCATCTGCCTAGGCATGCAGATGGCAGTGATCGAGTACGCCAGAAATGTCTGCGGCCTGGAGGACGCCTGCTCCAGCGAGTTCCGTCAGGAAGGGGGCCAGCCGGTGATCCACCTGATGGAAGAGCAGAAGAGCGTCAGTAAAAAAGGTGGAACAATGCGCCTGGGGGCTTATCCCTGCTCGATCTCCAAGGGTTCGGTCGCGCATCAGGCCTACAATGAGACCGATATATCCGAGCGCCACCGTCACCGCTACGAGTTCAACAACGCTTTCAGGGACCTGCTGACAGACAAGGGGCTGGTTCTGTCCGGATTGTATAAAGAAAAAGACCTGGTCGAAGTGGTGGAGATCGCCGATCATCCCTGGTTCCTGGCGTGCCAGTTCCATCCCGAGTTCAAGTCCAAACCGCTGGTGCCCCATCCACTTTTCCGGGCTTTTATCGGCGCGTCACTGTTGCATCGCAACACGAAATAACAGCCTTGCCGGCTATAAATATTCACAGTCGGTTGAGCTGCGAATCTCAATCTGAAAGGCTTTTATGAAGGTCATTATTCTCCTCGGCGACGGCATGTCGGATGAAATCTATAAAGAACTCGACAACAAATCCCCTCTTCAGGCGGCAGTAACACCCAGTATGGATTTCATGGCCCGGCACGGCCTGTGCGGACTGGCCCACACTGTTCCTGACGGACTCCCTCCGGGTAGCGACGTGGCCAATCTTTCGGTATTCGGTTATGACCCGCGCAGCTGCTATACAGGCCGCTCTCCTCTGGAAGCGGTCAGCATGGGGGTTACGCTCGGTCCCGATGATGTCGCATTCCGCATGAATCTTGTCACCCTCAAGCCAAGGGGCAGCTCGATCTATATGCAGGATTTTTCCGCCGGGCACATTTCCACCAATGAAGCCCGCGAGCTGGTGGAAACTCTTCAGCAGGAAATGGGCACTCCGGAGATAGAATTCCACCCCGGTGTCGGCTATCGCCACCTGATGGTCTGGCGTGGCGGCAAGGACGGTATGAAGGGCACACCGCCCCACGATATAATCGGCAAGGCGATTCTGGATTACCTGCCGAAAGGAGAGGGGGCCGATACTCTGATCAACCTTATGAACCATGCCCAGATGGTGCTTCACAATCATCCGGTTAACAAACTGCGCAAGGAAGAGGACAAGCTTCCTGCCAACTCGATCTGGCTCTGGGGGCATGGCAAGACTCCCCGCATAGCTCCCTATAAGGAAAAATTCGGACTGACCGGAGCGGTTATCTCGGCAGTGGATCTGATCAAGGGTATCGGTATCTGTGCCGGCCTGGATGTGATCAACGTGGAAGGCGCCACCGGTTACATCGACACCAACTACCTCGGCAAGGCCCAGGCGGCGCTGGCTGCCCTGGAACAGCACGACTTCGTCTATGTCCATGTGGAGGCTCCGGATGAGGCCTCCCATGCCGGCAGGATGGATCACAAGATCCAGTCAATCGAGGACTTCGACCGTCAGGTGGTGGGTACGGTGCTGCAGGGAATCAAGAAGTATGGCGACTACGCGGTTGTCTGCATGCCGGACCACCCCACGCCGGTCAAGCTGATGACCCATACCTGCGATCCGGTGCCGTTCATCATCTATCGCGGCGGGGAATCCGCCGGCAACGGCGCTGCATCGTACGACGAGGTTCAAGCCGCTTCCACGGGACTGGCGATGGAAGGGCATGCGCTGATGCCGTTTGTTCTGTCATAGTTTCCATAACATCGAGCTTAGCTCAGCAGCCGTTATCATGCATGTAATGAAATGAATTTAAGTGAGGTGCATTGATGAGCCGACTCCTAAAGACGATAATTTGTTTCCTGATGCTACTCACAATTTATCCGCTTTCATCGCTGCCGGCCGCAGAACTCTCCTCCCCGTCCATTTCAGAAACAAGACCCAAAGTTAAGCCGGCCGCGAAAGTGCAGATTGACGGGCATCGCAAGGAAATCTCGGTCTTTGCGCTTAGCAGGGACGGCCTGTATGCGCTGACCGGTGATGAAGATGAAAACAATTTCCTATGGGATGTGAAGTCCGGCAAAAAGCTCCGGGAAATCGGCAAGCCTGACCCGGTGCGGATCTGGGTGGTGGCGGCAGCATTCTCGCCAGATTCCTCCACACTGGCCTGGTCGCGCTATCGCAAATATACTCCGGTGTTGTGGGACGTAAAGAGCGGAAAAAAGCTCGGCATTCTGCTGTCCAGGGAGAACGGGCACAAGGCCGAGGTCGTCTCGCTGGCTTTTTCCGATGATGGCCGTTATCTTGCCAGCGGTGACATGCAGGGCGAAATCGTGGTCTGGAACATCAAGGACAGATCGGTTGTCCGCAGGTACAAGGCCCACGCCGGCGAGGTAAACCGGATCGTCTTCATTCCTGGAGTCAATGAATTTGCCAGCGCCGGCATGGATGGCGCGCTCTATCTCTGGAGTGTGGATAAAGACGGGTCTCTTGCGACCCTGCTGCCGCCTTCGGGTGATATCGTGACTTCATTGACGGTGTCTTCCAACGGTTCCGTCCTGTATGCCGCATCGGACAACCTGACGGTCAAGGGGTGGAATCTTGCGTTGAGGAGCCTGCGCAGCACGATTTCGTTCAAGGACCGGTTGATCAACAATATTGCGCTTTCACCCAACGGAAATCTGCTGGCAGTGATCGAGGAGGATGAAAGCGTCCTGCTCTGGAGCCTCCGCGAGGGCAAACCGGCTTGGGACAATCAGCTTCCGGATTCGGCGCTGACGGCCGTATTCTCGCCGGATGGAGCTTCACTGTTCACGTCTGGCGGCGACAACTGGGTGCGAGAATGGGATGTGTCAAGCGGACGGCTGCTCAGGAAGTTCGGTGGAGTAGCTGAGTAGATAACCTCCCCGTTTCAGCTGTAATCCTCTTTCTTGATGCCGTATTTCTTGATCTTGCGGTACATGGTGACCATGTTCATGCCAGCTTCCCTGGATGCGTTTTCGATTATCCCGCCATGCTTCTTCAGCAGTCCCTTCAACAGATCCGCTTCAAAACGCTCCAGCGCGGTGTTGAACGGCAGTTCGCCGAGATCCGCGGATCCGTTTTCCGTGGGAGTGTCACCAAAGCCGGCTTCAACAAACTGCGCCAGCGTCTCCCATGAGATATAATCGCCGGTCTCCATTGCCATGCAGGCTTCGATCACGTTCTTGAGCTGCCTGATATTGCCGGGCCAGTCGAAATCGCACAGCAAACGGACAGCATCGCTCTCGAACCCCTTTATTGCAGTGTCAAACTTCTGGTTCTGCAGGTGAATGAAGTGGGCCGCCAGCAGCGGGATATCGTTGCGCCGCTCACGCAGCGGGGGCAGGTGGATGTTGACCACGTTCAGCCGGTAGTAGAGATCCTCCCTGAATATGCCCTGCTTGATCGCCTCTTTCAGGTCGGAGTTGGTCGCGGAAAGTATCCGCACGTCAACCCGGGTGGGGGTGGTGTCGCCCAGACGGTTGAATTCCTTTTCCTGCAGGAAGCGCAGCAGGGTCTTCTGGACATTGATCGGCAGGTTGCCGACCTCATCCAGGAAAAGCGTGCCGCCGTTGGCCGCCTCCAGAAGCCCCTGGCGGCTCTCCTTGGCTCCGGTGAAGGCGCCTTTCTTGTAGCCGAACAGTTCGCTTTCCAGCAGGGTTTCCGGCAGGGCGCCGCAATTGATTGCGATGAATTTCTTTTCCCGGCGGGGCGAGTTGTAGTGGATGGCCTGGGCGATCAGTTCCTTGCCGGTGCCGGATTCGCCGGTGATAAGCACCGATGTGTCCCTGACGGCAACCTTTTCAACGCGCTCCAGTATGGTTTTCAGTCCTTCGCACGACCCGATGATGTTGTCGAAACAGAACTTTGCTTCCAGCTCGGCGCGCAATTCGCGATTTTCTTCGATCAACTGTGATTGCTGCAGCGCGTTTTTGACCCGGTAGATCAGCTCATCCGGCTCGAACGGCTTGGTCAGCATGTCGTAAGCGCCCTTGCGCAACGCCTGGATAGACATGTCAACCGTGGCATAGGCGGTAATCATGATCACTGGCATGTCCTTCTGCATTTCCTTGATTGCCTGCAGAACTTCCAGCCCGCTCATGCCCGGCATCTTGATGTCACTGATCACCAGATCCCAGGCCGTGCCCTTGAACTCTTCAACCGCCTTCTGCGGAGATGTGTAGGCCTTGGCCAGATAGCCGTGGTCGATAAGGATGCTCTCCATCATCCGGCAGAGACCCTCTTCGTTGTCAATCAGCAGAATGCGTTTTTTGCTGGTCATTTACAGTTCCTCCTGATCAACCGGCAGTATTACCGTCACGCAGGTGCCCTGTCCGATGACGCTCTCGATCAGGATCTCGCCATGATGCTGATCGATGATCTGCTTGGTGATGGCAAGCCCCAGGCCGGTGCCGCGCTCCTTGGTGGTGTAGAATGGCTCGAATATTTTTTCAAGGCTTTCCTGAGGTATGCCGCAGCCGCTGTCCTGGAACTGTATCCTGATCCGGTTGTTTGGAGCCGGTTCGGTCTTTACGCAGAGCTTGCCCCCCTCCGGCATCGCGCCGCCAGCATTCAGGATCAGGTTGATTGCAACCTGTCGCATCTGGTCGCCGTCAAGCTCAACCCGAGGGAGGGCCGGCGCGAAGTCGGTGGTGATTGTAACACCGCGCATATCGGTGTGGTTGGCCGCAAAATCCACAATCTGCTGCAACAGGTCGTTGAGATCGGTTGTTTCCAGCGTCGGGCGTGGAGTGCGGGCGTACGACAAAAGATCCTGGACGATCTTCTTGCAGCGTTTGCTCTCGCGTTTTATTTCGTGGATGTATTTGTAATTGGGGTCTTCTTCATTCATCTTGCCTTCGAGGTAGCCGGCATAGCCGAGAATGACACCCAGCGGGTTATTGATCTCATGGGCGACGCCCGAAGACAGCACACCCAGCGACGCCATTTTTCCCTGCTGGGCCAGGCTGGCCTCCATGTCCCGGTTGCGCCGGATTATTTCGGTCATCCGGTTGAATGCGCCGGCCATTTCGGCCAGTTCATCCTCACCGGATACTTTCATGCTTTCGTCCAGTTTGCCGCGTTTTACCCGGCGGATGACCTCGATCATATGCGTGATCGGGCTGGTAATGATTGTGGAGGCCCTGAAAACCATCATTGTTGACGTGATCCCGACCACCAGAATCAGCAGGATCATGCTGTACATGATGTGTGTCTTGATCTTGTTGGCTTCAAGGTAGAACTCGTCCTCATAGGAGCCGACCGCTATGATCCAATCCCACGGCTGAAAATATTCATAACGCACGATCTTCATCCGCGCTGCCTTGTCGCCGATGTTTTTCCATGGATAGCGGATCCAGCCGCTTTTCTTGGTACACATTTCCCGGATGAATCGATTGCCGTCCAGATCCTTGGCGTCGATCAGGTTCTTGCCCTCCGAATCCGGGTGGATCGTGAAGGTGCCCTTGCTGTCCATGCAGAAAATGTAGCCTGTCGCTCCCACCTTTTTATTCTTGATACTGTCCTTCAGCGCCGCGAATGATTTCCGCTCGAAAGCGGCCTCTTCCGAGGTTTCGTCCAGGTAGCCTCCGGCGGCGATGATCCAGTCCCATTCGCGAAAGTAGCGATAGGCAACGATCTTGTTGCGCGGGTGCTTGTCGCCCAGCACTTCATTGCGCCATGGGTAGGTGATGAAAAGCGTTTCCCCGTCTTTTGAAGCTTTTGCGGTCCTGCATATTTCCCGGATGAAGTAGCGGCCGTTTTCATCACGCTCGTCAAAGACATTCTCACCTTCCCTGGCAATGTGGACCTGCAGGTCGCCTTTGCTGGTCATGGCGTAGATATAGCCGGTTTCACCCACATTGACCTTTTTAAGGGCCTTTCTTGCTTCCTGCTTTGCCGCTTCCAGGCCGAACTGCTTCTTTTTGTACTGGTTGTGTTCACTTTCCACCAGATTGTAGGAGAGCGATGTCAGGGTCGCCAGTTCCTGGTTCAGGTATCGCAGACGATCCTGTTTGTAAACCTGGAACTGCTGGTAGTGGGAATTGAGCAGGTCCAGGCAAAAGGCCGACATGTGCTGAAGGTCGTCCTTGCTGGTCTTGGTCACGCCGCGATAGGCCTGTTGATTGGCAATATAGCCGATCACGCCAGCCACGACAAAAATAGGGCCGATCACCAGCGGCAGAACCAGCACCAGCAATTTTCCGCGCATCTTCAATGTTTTTAGCAAGTCGCTCATTGTGCCCCTGATAGTGTATACAAATCTGCGTCAACTGATATACCCGATTGGCGCAACCAAATCAAGCGGTGAGGCTTGGAGGCGGCAAAAGGTTATGCTATCATGCCGGATATTATGCGGTGGTTTGAATATGCCCACATATGGGCCGAGGGATTGGGCGTCACTCGATTACGTCCGCATGACCGGCAAAGCCGGGGGCGGTTATTATAAACCAAGAGGATGGCGATAAGTGATCTGCCGGGAGGCTGAGAATCGTTGCACAGCAGCAGGGGGCAGGGTTTGGACGATCAGGCCGCACGAGCTGGAGCAGGAAACCGTCAACGGTTTCCTTGCCTTATTCATCCTGCAGGATTTTCCGGTGTTCAAGGACGCTGTTTTCCAGCTTGACTTCGCGAATGATCTTTTCAGCCTCTTCGCTGGTCAGCCCCACGCTGGGACGGTTACCCATCCAGTGGGTGACATCGCCTTTGCAGGGGTCGAGCGGAACCGGAAGCGGGGGGCCGGGTATCGCCCTGCCGTCGATATAGAGGGCGGCTTGAAAAGCATCTTCATCGCGTACCAGGGCAAAGTCGGCCTTCAAGCCGTTCGAGAGAATTTTGCTGACAATGTTTCGCTTGAATATCATCTCTGGTTTCTCCGGTGTTGGGATGGTGAATGAGTACCATGAAACAGTATTTTGGATAGTTAACCCGTTGTTAAATAAAATTGCAAGAATTTTTGGAGGTTCAGGTGTCACCGTCAACCCGAAACCAGGTTTTTATCAAAATGCTGGAAACGCTTTCACGCGATTACCTGCAGGGCAAGGAAGAGGTGCTGCGTCTGTCGGCGATTGCGCTGCTAAGCGGCGGACACATCCTGATCGAGGATCTGCCCGGCCTGGGCAAGACGACGGTCGCTCTGACACTGGCCGCCATCACCGGTCTTTCCTTCGGAAGGGTGCAATGCACCAGCGACCTGCTCCCCTCGGACATTACCGGTCTCTCGGTATTCAACCGCGATGAAGGGCATTTTACCTTTCAACCCGGCCCGATATTCAACAACATCGTGCTGCTGGATGAGATCAACCGCGCCATGCCGCGCACGCAGAGCGCGATGCTGGAAGCAATGGAGGAGCGGCGTGTGACGGTGGAAGGTGTCACGCATCATCTTCCGGGGCCGTTCATGGTCTTTGCCACCCAGAACCCGTCCGATCAGAGCGGCACCTTTCCGCTTCCTGAATCTCAGCTGGATCGCTTCCTGATCTGCACCGACATCGGTTATCCGCCCAGGGTGCTTGAGCGGGGGATCATCGCCGGGGGCGGCATTCGTGAGCGCATCAGCGAAATGACGCCGCTGGTGACGCAGGACGACATCATGACGGCCCGTCGCGATGTTCATTCGGTTTACCTCTCCGACAAGGTACTGGACTATATCCATGCCTTGATCATTGCAACCCGCTCGGACGAGCTGATCCAGACCGGGCTTTCCACGCGGGCGGGCATCAACCTGGCGCAGGCGGCCAGAGCCTCGGCCTTCCTGGCCGGACGCGACTACGTAGCGCCGGATGATGTAAAAAACAGCGCTGCCGCGGTCTGCGCCCACAGGCTGGTAATGCGTGGCGGGGAGATGTCGGCATCTGAAAGGGGAATCGTTCTACGTACAATCATCGACCGCATACCGTTGCCTTTGGTCTGAAGATCACCAAGGCCGGAGGACTCTATATCGTCCTGACCCTTTTGCTGGGCTTCTCGGCGGTCAACACCGGCAACAACCTGCTGTTCCTGGTGGTTTCCGGGCTGCTGGCGTTCATGTCCGTGACCGGACTGGCGGGAATGTCCAATATCAAGGGATTGACTCCGGTTGTGCTGCCACCGGATGACATCTTTGCCGGAATTGCGGCTCCGTTCCGTCTGCGTGTGCGAAACGGCAAGCGTCATCTCCCCTCTTTCCTGATCAGCGTTGAGTGCCGTGACGACCGGTCGCGGACATTTCCGATCATCGACCGCCAGGCTTTCCGTGAAGAGAGTGTCATGCTGACCTTCGACCGGCGGGGACGTGTCCCGGTCGGCCGGGTCACGGTCAGTTCGACCTATCCGGTCGGTTTCTTCACGCGCTTCTGGACTTTCGACCTTGATACCGGATTGACGGTCTTCCCGCATCCGCTGGCCGGCGGCTATCCCGCCTCAGGAATCGACGCCCCCCGCAGCGGCTCCGGCCTGCGCAGGGAGCGTGGGCTCGACGGCGAGCTGGAGCGGATCGATCCCTATACCGGGGCGGAACCGTTGCGGATGATCCATTGGAAACTCTCGGCCCGCGGCTCCGATTTCCTGGTCAAGGGTTTCGGCCGACGGACTGCAACACCGCTCAGCATCGATGTTGATGATCTGCCGGGGCAGGGGCTGGAGGAACGGCTGTCCCGGGCGGCCTGGTTGGTGCAGCGCTGGGCGCCCGAACGTCCGGTCGGGCTGGTGCTGGGTGAGCGTGTGATCCCGCCCGGATGCGGCCGGCAGCATGGACGCATGCTGCTGACGGAGTTGGCGTTATATGGTCTCGATTAGATTCATCGCTGCCATAATGACCTATGCCATCGGCCTGTGCGGAATACTGCCGCTCTTCCCCTGGCTGACCACGGTTCCGCGCCTGGTGCTGGCTGTCGGCCTCCTGGCCGGATTATGGCAGGATTCCAGGAAAAGCTGGCCGCTTAAGTCCTGGATGCAGAACAGTGTGATTGTGCCGGTGTTTCTCTACTATGCGGTCCAGTTCAGCCGGGCAAATCCGATCCAGCCGGTGGTCAGCCTGCTGGCGATCATGCTGGCGGTCCGCCTGGCCGGAGAAAAGACGGTCCGGCACAGCCTGCAGATCCATGTGCTGGCGCTCTTCTGCCTGGCTTCCTCCTCGCTCTTCGATCTCAGCCCCATGTTCCTGCTCTATCTCGGCCTGATGCTGTTCCTGGTGGCGATCGCCCTGATTCTGCTGGCTTTTCAGAGCCATGAAAACACCATGCTGCTGTCGAGGGCCGAGCTGCGCAAGGTGCTGCTGGCCGGCTGCCTGATGCCGCTGCTGTCGCTTCCGTTGCTGCTGTTCTTCTTCCCTGTCTTGCCCCGCACACAACTGCCGCTCTGGAACTTCCTCTCCTCGCCGGCGGTGCGCACATCCGGTTATTCGGACAAGGTTGAACCGGGCGTGCAACCGAGTGTGGGTGAATCGCGCGCGCTGGCGTTCAGGGCCGAGATGGCGCGCCAGCAACAACAGCAACTTTACTGGCGCGGGTCGGTTTTCAACCGGATGCAGGAGAACCGCTGGGTGCGGGTGGAGGGCATCCCCTCTGAACAACCCGTATCTGGTGGAGATTCCATCAATCAGCTGATATACCCGGAACCCTCCGTTTCCCGTGTGCTGATCGCGCTGGACCGCCCGGCGGAAATCCGCCTGATACGCCTGAAGCGTTCCCCGGATGGCGTCTTCGAATATACCGGCCCCTTGGGCCGTCGCCTCAACTATCAGGCCAGATCCGTGACATCCGGAACGGCGCCGGCCAGCGGCCTGTTGAACAGGCGCTTCTATCTGAATCTTCCGGAGGGGATCCCGCCGCGCATAACCAAGCTGGCCGGGGAAATCGGACGGCTTGGCAAAAATGACCTGGAAAGGCTGACGCTGCTGGAAACACATTTCCGGAACGGCAACTACCGTTATTCGATGAGCGGGCTCCCGACCGGTGAACGTGCCCTGGAGCAGTTCATCTTTGACGGCAAACAGGGACATTGCGAATTCTTCGCTTCGGCCTTCGCGGTTTTGCTGCGTGGCGCCGGAGTGCCGTGCCGGCTGGTCGGCGGCTATGTGGGAGGCGATTACAACCAACTGGGCGGCTATTACCTGGTCAGCGAGGATATGGCCCATGTCTGGGTGGAGGCGTTCATCGAGGGGCGCGGATGGCTGCGGATCGATCCCAGCAGCTTTGCCACTAACGCCGGGGAGGTCTGGAATCCTGAAAAATCCCGGTCCCTGATGCTGAGAGTGCGATTGACGCTGGATTATTTGAATTACCAGTGGAATCGAACTGTTATCGTATATGACTTTGAGCAACAATTTGAGTTTGTCCGTCGGGCCGGCAAGCGTCTGCACGGGATCGATCCGGCCGGGATCATCAGCAGCTGGCCGTATCCTGTTACGATATTCCTGCTCGGCGTTCTTTTGTACCTGCGCCGCACCTCCCGGCGCCGGATTGCATCGGAGTTCGGGATCGATGCCGGCCAGGGGCGGCTGGGACTGTTCGAGATCGCAGGGCTGGTCGGGAACGAACGGGTAGGGGAGTTTGCAGCGATCTATTCCGGGGCCGTCTATCGCGACCGGCGCCTGACCGACCGGGAGTACCGGCGTCTGCAACAGATCCTGCGGGAGGGGTTTGTCGTAAAAGCATCGGTGCAGTAAACTGCTTCCCATCAACCATTCCGCAGATGATCCAGCGCTGTTGCGAGCCTTTGCCGCTGCGGGGTGTCTCCGTGGGCGCTGGACAGGACGAAATCGCCGGTGCAGAGCACTTTTTTCAGTCGCGGTTTGGCGGGGAGGGTGTCGATGGAGAGGTAGCGGTCCAGGGTCTGGGTCCGCTCCCAGCCGTCCAGGTTGACGTAAACCGCCCATTGTCCGCTGAGGCGCGCCAGGTCGGCCTTGGCGGTGCCGGTGGCTTCGCTCCAGAGTTCCAGCGCCAGCTTCATTGCATCCACGATCAGCCTGCGCTGATCCTGTTCGGGAAGTTCCGGGGTCAGCTCCCGGCTCATCCTTTCCAGTGAGCGATCCACCAGGCGCAGATCTTCGATGAAACCGGGATGTCGCTCCAGCACCAGCGGAGTCAGCCCGTTGAGGGTCTCTTCCATCTGCTGCAGCCGGCGACGGTTCTGCAGAAGATCCTCGATCCAGAGCAGCGACGGCGTGACCACTTGCGATTCTCCCAGCATCAGTACCAGCAGACGCTCATCTTCCAGTTCCAGCGCGGCAGGTATCACTCGTCCCGACCAGCGGCGTCCGTCGCTGGTGATCATCTCCAGGATTTCACCGGCGCCGGCCAGATCTGCTCCGCTTTTATCGAGGACGTTCAGCCATTTTTGCGGAACCTCGGTCGATGCCCCAAACAGGCGCTCGAACGGTTGGCCGAGTAATTCATCGACTCCATAACAGAAACTCTCCTCGAAGACCCGGTTGCAGAAGGCTATTTCGCTGCTTTCGTTGATGGCTATGATCGGCTCCTGAACGGTGTTGAGCATCCCGGTCAGACGGCACTGGGTCAGGCGCAGTTCAGCCTCGGTCTGGGCGCGCAGCTCCATTTCCCGGCAGAGCCGGCTATTCTCCAGTGCTGTTTCGTGCGCCTCGCGCACCTTGAGCTGGGCCCTTACACGGGCCAGCAGCTCTTCGCGGGCAAAGGGCTTGCCCAGGTAATCGTTGGCCCCGTATTCCAGTCCCTCGGTCAGGTCCGCGATCCTGTTTTTCGCCGTGAGCATGATCACCGGCAGTTCGGCTGAATTGTAGCGTTTTCGCAGGCCGCGGCAGAGCTCGAAACCGGTCATCCCCGGCATCATCATATCCAGCAGTATCAGGTGGAAAATTTCGCCGCTCTCGATCAGCGCCAGCGCTTCTCTGCCATTGGCGGCTGTTATTACCTCCATCCCTTCCAGTCCCAGCTGGTTTTTCACTACCTGGAGGTTGACCGGGTCGTCGTCCACGGCCAGGATGCGGGGCGCATTCGCCGAAGGGGGCGTTAGCGCCGCCAGTGCGGCGGAAAACGTGGGGGCGGTCACGGGGAGCGGCAGCTCGTCATGGCCTCTATTGTCGATCGCGGCAGGTGCGGCATCCGATGGGGCGAGCGGCAGTGTGAAGCGGAAGATCGAGCCGGAGCCTGGATGAGCCTCGGCCCACAGCCGGCCGCCGTGCAGTTCGATCAGTTGACGGCTGATGCCCAGTCCCAGGCCGACTCCGCCGTGATTGCGGGCCGCTGAGCTGTCCACCTGCTCGAAGGCGTTGAAAATGCTTTCCAGCTTGTCCGGCGGGATGCCGATGCCGGTGTCACGTACCGAGATCTCGATTTCCGAATTGCCGGCAGCGGCTGAAACCGTCACCTCGCCCTGGCCGGTGAACTTGATGGCGTTGCCGACCAGGTTGAACAGAACCTGCTGCAGGCGGTCTTCGTCACCGTCAACCAGCGGCATACATCGTGAAATGTCGTTGACCAATGCCAGCCGCCGGCCATGGACCAGTGGTTTCGAGACCGCCAGCACGGTGTCGGTCAGCGAACGCAGATCCACGCTTTTGCGGTGCAGCTGGATGTCCCGGTTCTTGAGCCGGGAGAGGTCGAGGATGTCGTTAACCAGGTTGTTCAGGCGCCGGCCGCTTCCCGAGATCATCTCCAGGCTGGCCCGGGCCTGCTCGCTGAGCTGCCCGGCGGCGCCGGCGCTCAGTGATTCGGCCAGTCCGATGATGCCGTTCAGTGGGGTTCGCAGCTCGTGCGAGGTGTTGGCCAGGAATTCGTCCTTGAGACGGTCCATTCTGGAGAGAGCCAGGATATGCTCCTCCCGTTCGCCCGAAAGCTGTTCGACCGTGGAGAATGCCTGGGAAAAGCGTATGGACAGGGCGCAGGCCTGAAACAGGATGAAAGCGAACATGCCGGTGCGGAACATGTAAACCGAGCTGATCAGCTGCAGATCGTGGAGCATGTCGTTGGTGCCGGCCAGTCCCAACGCCAGAAAGCCCAGCAGAATGAAGGAGGCCCCCTCCCGCTTTCTTCGCATGGCCATGAACAGCATCACCAGGCTGTACAGGATCAGGACGATGGAAAAAATATAATAGGCGGGGATCACGGAAGTGAAAGCCATGGCCGGGGCGGCAATTCCCAGCGCTGCGAAGATCGCTGCCAGTGCCCAGGTTATCTGCTGCAGGCCGTGAGAAAACTCGCCGGGGTAGAGTGTGCGCAGAAAACTGTAAATGACCGGCACGGAGAGCACAAAACAGATCAGGTCTACCCTGATCAGAAACTGGACCGGAATCTTTGCGAAGTAAAGGGATGCAACCCAGCCGTTCGAATTGGAAGTCAGGAAGTATCCCATCCACAACAGGCAGTATATGCCGAAGTAGAGCGGCGCGCTGTTCTTCCTGCGGAAGCAGAACAACGCGATATGGTAGATCCCCATAACCGCAAGACTGCCGATGCAGAACATCGCCACTCCCCACTGCCTGATCTGCGCCGCCGCCAGCTGCTCCGCCGTCCCCAGTTTTATCGGGGAGACGATGCCTCCTTCACGGTAATGGTGATTGGAGATCTGCAGCACCAGTTCGAGCGGTTGGTCGCCAATGGTCAACCTTGGTTGCCGGACTGACTGGCTGGGGACCTCTGCCGATACATCCTTGCCGACCAGGCCGCTTTCCACAATCAGTCTGCCGTTTGACCAGAGTCTGTAGGCCGAGTAGAGGTCATCCAGATGCAGGGCAAGCTCGCGTTTTTCCGGGCCGGGCAAAATCCGCAGCCGGAAGGTGGCAAAACCGTCTCCCCCCAGTTTCTGTCCATTGAGCCTGACACCGTTCCATGCCGCAGGCAAAGCCAGAAAAGTCTTGCCGTTCGGAGCATTTGCGCGATGGAAATCATCAGGAACAAGCAGTTGCTTCCAGTAGAATTCCCACTCTCCGTTCAGATCGACGGCGCCGTTTCCCCGGAAATCCCAAGCGCCAAGGTCCAGCACGCCTTGCCTGGCAACCGGTGCTGAATTGCCGGCAGCCGCATCCGCGCCGGATGCGCAACAGGAAAACAGCGCCAGCGTCATGGCGAAGTAAACGCAGATGACCGTCCTGATTAACAAGGCTGAAAGCATCTCTGTCCTTGGGGGAGTTGAATAAAAGCGCGCAAATATAGCATGTTTGCTCGCAATGTGTATACGATATTGCTGCAAAGGTAACATGAATTATGGAATTTGAATCGTGGTGGGATCGGATGAAATTGGGATATTACCGGAGAAAATCGTTCAGGCTGTTTTCGGGTCTCTAATTCCAGTTGTTCGAAAGAGTTGACCATCTGAACTGTGTCGTGGCCAGTTGGTTCAGATCCTGGGCCAGCTGATTCCTGCCCTGTGTGATTACCTTGGGCTCGGTGTATGCTGCTTCAGGTTGGACGTATTTGGATTTGGTGGTGGTTTTATCGGTGGTTTCCACGATGCCGAGATATTGATTGACCGTGGTCAGGTCCAGTCCCATCTTGATCGAGATCATCCTGACGGTGTAGCCCTGCAGCTTCAATGAACGGGCCATCGCCGCGCCGGAAAGTTCGACACTGTATGACTTTTTTGCGGAGAGTTCGTCCGTTTTGCTGCTTTGTTTCGATTTAGCGACCCGGTTCGGAGACGACTCGCCGACTGCATATGAATTATATGGTGTAACTTGTGAGATCAACACAAGGAATCACCGCCTTCCTTGACTTCTTTACATTAAACCGCCTCAATATTATCCATGGATTGCCTTGATTGTGCAACAAAAATTTAGATGCATGAGCCAGTGTAGTCGGGTTAAGTTTCTGCTTTCAGCCTCTACTCCCGCCACCAAAAGTAGGTGCCTCCAGGCAAGGGTGGGGGAATCTTTAAGGCCACAGCAAAAACCCGGCTGAAATCTTCCGCCGGCCACCCTGTCAACAGAAATTCCACTCAAGTAATAACAGTATCTTATGGGTTTTAACGATAATTAACGAGATACATCTTTGCATGTAGTTCGGTTTTAGTGTGAGTATTGCAATGTTGTAACATTCAAACGTTACTGCCCGATGCTGGGCGCCACGGGGGCAATATGAATTTAAACAGCAAAAGGGTACGACTATTATTCATATCCGCCAGCCTGCTTGTCTGCAGCAACGCTTGGGCGGAAAAACTTATGACAGCATCCGTGCCGGGAAATTCCGGTTCCGCCGCTCTGGCGGTTATCGGCGGTAAACCGGTCAGCATTGAAAATTTCAGGTCCGAGATGGAGCGTCAGCGCGGGGTGTTCGATGAGGAACGCAAACAAGAGCTGTTGAACAGCATCGTGCGGAGCGAATTGCTCTTTGCTGCCGCCAGATCGGCGGGTTACGAAAACGACCCCGAAGTGATCGCGGCCGTCAAGCAGGCCATGGTCGCCAAATACCTGCGCGACAACCTGGAACCGAAACTGGCTGGGGTGAAGGCCTCGGACCAGGAGGCTGAAGCTTACTACCAGTCCCACCAGGCCGAGTTTGGAACGCCCGCCATGATACACGCCGCAATGATCAAGATTGCCGCTTCTCCGAAAACATCCGCTCATAAGAAGTCAGAATTGCTCAAACGGGCCGAGAGCGCCCGGGCGGAGGCGCTGGCGCTTGAGAAGGGGGTTCCGGCTTTCGGCAAAGTTGCGGTCAGCTACTCCGAGGATCAGGACAGCCGCTACCGTGGCGGTGATATCGGCTGGCTTCAGTCCGGTAAAGCAGACGGCAGGATCGATAAAAAGGTCTCAGATGCCATTTTTGCGCTCAAGACTTCCGGGCAGGTCTCTCAGGTCATCACAGCGCCGGACGGTTACTACATCGTCAAGCTGATCGAGACCAAAGCGGCCACGGTCAAAGCCTTTGCCCAGGTCAAAGACGGCGTCAAATACCAGGTTGTGCAGGAAAAGAGGCGGAAGATCGAAAGCGATCTGATTGAACAGCTGAAAAGTCAGATTCCGGTCACAGTCAACAGCGCGCTGTTGCAGACAGTCAGCCAGTCAGATGAAGTGAAGCAGGTCGGACCGCCGCCGCTGCCGAAACGGTGACTGAAATATGGTGATGATAGGTCAGAAAACAACGTCAAGAGCGGCTCGCGCAACCAAAAGTAGGTGCCTCTAGGCAAGCCGCCAAGCTCGCAAAGAAAGTCAGATCTATAGCTTTTGATTTAACCACAATAGATTTAATGATCTGTTGTTAAAGGTTTTCTTAGCGTGAGACCGATTTTGACGTTTTTTATACATACCAAAATATTGAAAACCACGAATTTGAGTTTTTATGCCGTACCGGAGGTAATCAATGAATACAAGAAAGCTGCTGGTCCCCGTTCTATGTATCGCGCTGTTTCTGGCCCTGCAGATGACCGCCTGGGGAGCCGCCGTGCCCACAGCGACCCAGACTTTCAGCCTGAACCCCGGCTGGAATGCCGTTTACCTGGAAGTTCAGCCATTGTCCAGCTCTCCAGCCGTGGTTTTCAAAGATCTGCCGGTCGGGTCCAGCGTGTGGGCCTGGCAAGGCAAACAGGGTTCGGTGCAGTTTATCCAGGATCCCGGCGAAGCACCGGTCAACAATCCCAGATGGCTGGCTATTTTTACTTCCGCCGCCGAATCCAGTCTCAACAACCTGTATGCGATAAGCGCCAACAACGCCTATCTGGTGCATGTGAAGGGTAGCTCGCAGGTAAACATAAATATAGAAGGGCGTCCCACCATCCGCCACAAGGAGTGGATTCCCGATTCCTTCAACCTGACCGGCTTTGGTTTTGCATCTACGCCACCCACATTTGCCACCTTCTTCGCACTGTCCAACTCCCACAAAAACCAGGCCGTCTACAGGTTGAACAACACATCCGGCGCCTGGGAGATCGTCAACAACCCGGCAACGACATCAATGCGCTCCGGCGAGGCTTTCTGGGTCTTCTGCCAGAGCGGTTCCGACTATCAGGGGCCGTTGACCGTCGAGGCTAACGGTTCCGATGGTCTCGATTTCGGGGCCGGAATCACGATCCTGTCGCTCACCCTCAAAAATGCATCCACCATTGACCGGACCGTGGCTGTTTCCCAGCTTGCCGCCTCCAGTCCCGTTGCCATGGACTATCGCAATTACGATGTTACCTCCGGTAAAATCCGGCTGTACCCGCTTTCCGGCATGCCCGCGGTCACAGTCAAGGCCGGCGCTTCCGCGTTTGTAAATCTGGCAGTCAGGAGGAAGGACTTCAGCGGTTCCGCCGCTTCGGTGCTTGAGTTCAGCGATGCCCAGGGGAGCCGGGTGCGGGTGCCGGTCACGGCGGTCTCGAACCCGGTCAACAGCTATCCCGGGCTCTGGACAGGCACGGCCACCCTCTCCAAAGTCAGCCAGCTGACGGAGAACGGATCAACACCCCCATTTGCACCCGGAGCAGCCAAAGACACCCCGGCCAAACTCAACCTCAACCTGATCCTGCACCAGGACAAAAACGGCCAGGCAAGGCTGCTGAAGCAGGCCATACTGATGTTCAAGGATGCCACCTACAATTCGGTCGGCACCCCCCTGACCAACGGGCGCCCGGTTGTGCTGACCAAAGACAGCCTGATCCCGCTCTATTCCGGAGTAACCCAGCGGGACGGCTCCAAGGTCGGCCGCCGTTTTAGCGCCGTCGGTTTCGATTACTCTCCCAGCGCCGAAGCAACCCATGGCACCGACTTCGATGCCACGGCGCTCAAATGCAGCGGCAGCATTTCGACAACGGTCAACTGCAGGATCGTGCTGGAGTCGTCCGCCTCCTTCACCCAGCCGACCAACCCCTTCCTGCACCGCTACCATCCCGACCATGACAACCTGGCGAGTGACTTCACCACCTACAAGCAGGAAGTCAACCGGATCGAGCGCGACATAACGCTCGTTTTTGACAGCACCCCGGTGGAAAATCCGACCATTCCGCCTCCGGGATGGGGAGTGACCGTGCTGGGCGGCACCTATACGGAGTTGATCAGTGATCTTGCCAAGGGCGCAATCAGGGTGGAGGGGAGTTTTACCCTGAACCTGGCGGCCGATGTCGATCTTTTGAACGAATGATTTGCGGAATGCGACTTCCGGAGGAGATAGCGATCATGAAATACATACGAAATATGCTGCTCATACTGATTATACTGGCCTTCTGGTCCGAAACGGCACTCTGCTCCCGAATCTGGCCGTGGGCACAGGACCAGCACGGCAATATCCTCGAAAACTCTGCCCATACCAGCCAACAATATGGCGGAACAGCCTGCAATGCCACGCCAACCTGGTATTCTCCCGGTCACTACACGTATGAACCAAGTTGGACTGGATGCGCAACATGTTGGGCTATTGAGACAGGCCTGTGGAGTGACTGGCCTGGATATATGGAGTGGCCAACCAAGGTCTGCGGTGACCGCTATACATTCAAATCATTAAGCGGTGCCATGTCAGGGGATGGCTATCGAGATTCAGTATGGAAACCCGTTTTGTATACCGAGACAGCTGCGATACAGGGCATGTGGGATGGTATATCACCTGGTGCCATATACGACCGGAATGCGCTCGTAATTCAGAGAACGGTAGTTGATTATGCTTCTCCGGTTGACAGCGCGTACAACTGGCTACCTGTCGGCAGCAATCTTCCGGCGTTGACCGCTCCAAACCGTGAAGCCCAGAATCAATTCTATTATGCAGTTTACAATCACGGGTCCTGGGGCTCGCAAACCGTTGTGACTCCTACCGGCGTAGTGGCTGAGATGGGAGGCGTTACCTCGGCCACCCCTTATTCCGATCATTATATCGACTGGCAATATCTCAACGGCAACAAAATGAACATGAGCAACAACCTGACCGCGCCGATCAAACTCCCCAACGCTCGCACCGCTCACACCGCAACCCTGTTGAAGAATGGAAAAATCCTGGTTGTCGGAGGCAGAGATGACGTCAACAGTGTCCTCTACGACCTGTCCAGCGACAGCTGGTCGAATGTGCCCACCGCTTTCAACAGTTATTATCACGCAGCCACACTCCTGCCCAACGGCAAGGTGCTGGTTACCGGTGGATCGGCAAACGCCACCAACTCATATCAATCGGCACTCACCACGGCCAGGCTTTTCGATCCGGCCGCAAACAGCTGGAGCAGTGCGGCGCCAATGACCACCGCCCGCATCAACCATTCCGCCACCATTCTGCCGAACGGCAAGGTGCTGGTGGCCGGAGGTGAAAACGCCGGCTCCAAACTTGGCAGCGTTGAGATATATGATCCTGCAACGGACAGCTGGAGCAATGGAACGAATATGCCCGGTCCACGCTTCGGCGCTGCCGCCATACTGCTGCCGACAAATAACAGGGTGCTGGTTAGCGGCGGACATGACGGAACCAATTATCTCAACAGCGCGCTCCTGTACGATCCGCTAGCCGACAGTTGGAGCACTACCACGAATCTGATGACGGCCGCGCGGTACGGACATTCCATTGCCCTGAGCGGTGAAAATGTGCTGCTGGTCGGTGGAACTCTGTCAAATATGGGTACCACCGAACGCTATTACCCTCCCAATAACAGCTTTTACAGCGACGGGCAGGGGACACTGATCGCGGGGCGCTATTTCTCTGCCGCGGTTACACTGCCGGATGGGAAGGTGCTGGTGATCGGGGGAAGCAACGGTACTCCTTTGGACAGTGCCGAGCTGTTCGAAGGCATGACCAACAAGACCGGCCAGTACAACGTGCAACTGAACCCGACCTTCTCGACCACCGCCCCCAGAACGGCGCCTTTCACCGGAACGAAGTGGGTGGCCAGGACGGATTTAAGCATGACGGCAAACAACCAGACCGCAGCCCGGGAAGACGCGCTCTGGATACCGGCGGGCTGGAGCGGTGGAACCGGTCGGGCGCCGGCCAGCGGCAGTTCCGGGACCGTCAATTTTACGACCATCTACAACGACAGCGCGATCAATCTGGCCTATCAGAAACATTACCGCACCACCGTCACGATCGACAGCTCGCTGGACGCCTGGATCAGGGACAGCTTCAAGGCCGCCGGCAGCGGCTACAAGGTCCAGAATGCCTCGGGCAACGCCATCGCGCCGATTGTCGCCAACGGAACGGAATACTGGACACCCGCTGCTTCCAGTACGATCCTGATTCCGGAAAAGATCTCCCGGATAGCCAGCAATGGCGTGGAAGAGCTCTGGGTGCTGGACAAAAATGCCCTGGTCCTCCCCGCCTGGGCAACCCTTACCTATGACGCTGCGCTCCGGCAATACAAGATCCAGCAGGGCAATCAGTTCAAATCCTTCAACTATGCCGTCACCTATAAAAATCTCTCGGTCGGCGTCAGCGGCGTGGCCGACAGCAACCTGCAGAAACTGCAGAGCCTGGAGGGTTTTGTTCCCCGGCCTTCCGCGACCAGCCTGACCTTGGGCCTCGCTGATCTGACCCTGAGCGCTCCCAATGTGATCTATGCCGAGGATGCGGGCATTCCCAATGCAATCAAATACATCCTCAGGGGTTGGAGCGGTACCGGGAGTATTCCGGCCAGTGGAGTCGCCTCGTCCGGCACCAACACCACCATCCCGGCGGCCATCACAGCCAACTCGTCCATTATCTGGAACTACGGCAAGCAGATCCGGGTCACGGTGACCACCTCCGGCGAGAAGAACCCCCTGCTGGTCAAGGATCTTCCGGGGGATACAACCATCACTTCCGATATGATCACCAATATCAGCACCTACTGGGATGATGCCTTCGACGAATTTGGAAACCCTGCTGTCGATGGCGACGGAAATCCTGTGACCGTCCGCAAGAGCCTGCAGACGGGGATGCTGGTTGTGGGCAACGGCATTGCCGAGGGGACCACCATCGCGGCTCTGGACACTACCTGGGTCAGGCTCAGCGTTCCGGCAACCCTGACCTATACCGCCGACAACGGCCAGCGCCTGACATTCGCTACCCTCAGGGCGAATGCGCTGCCGGCCGATACGACCGGCGGCTCCTATGTTGTCGGCAACGTGGATACCACCGGCCTGATGGCCGGGATGTCGGTTTCCGGCCCGGGCATCGAGGACGGGACCACCATAGCAACCGTCGATTCGGCCAGTCAGCTCACCCTCAGCAATATAGCCTCGCTGACGCTGACCGCGGCAAACGGGCAGCGCCTGGCCTTCGGCTCGGCCGACCCGCGCGAGTGCCAGACCAATACGGACTTTACCCCGGCCAACTGCCCGGTGCAGTCGGCTGTCAACTTCTATTCCTTTGACACCTCCACCACCTCTGCCGAACCAT
>Ga0209212_1002010_pt1 | contig 30523 bp, 30 predicted proteins | sample RifGroC2_FD_183996 | JGI IMG/M metagenome (GOLD analysis project Ga0209212, IMG submission 183996) | Groundwater microbial communities from Rifle, Colorado, USA - Groundwater C2 (SPAdes) (version 2) | ecosystem: Environmental > Aquatic > Deep subsurface > Groundwater | place: Rifle, Colorado...
CGGTTCAATGTTAAATGGTTCATCTAAAAGTATTTTTTCGCCATCAAAATGAGCTTTTAAATTAATAGTCTTCATAAAAATAATCTCCTAAAAAATTCAGCCATTTTTACTTTACCATATAAAAGCATTATAATCTTAGGATTTTATCTCCGTTCTCCAACAATATTGTTAAATCGTGATATAGGGAACCCGTAAGTTTGCCAACCAACTTCTTTTTATCCCTTTTAAGAGGAATAATGGAAAGCCCATTAATCAATAACTCTCCAACCGTAATTAGTTGTTCAAACATTTAATATCCTCTGCGAATCATTTATTGCATAACGGCAGGGCTCACTGGCGGGGATGGAGCGCAGCGGAATCCCCGTCCAGTGCAGCGCTTTGTTAGGTGCTAACCTTCCATCTTATCTATTACAGAACGAAGCTCAATTATATCAAGCGGACAATCTGGCCAATCATGTTCCCAACAGACGATCATGTCGCACAGCGATGGATCGTGGCCATGTTCACGGAAGTTGCTGCTACGGAATTCGAACTCGATGAGAACCCGTTGCCATTGGTCGTGCTTGGTATCTATGCACCTCTTGGCCTCGCAGTCTGGATACGCTGATTGAATCGCCTCCACAATTAGGCCGAGCTCCTCACTCACCATTCCGAATAAGTATACGACTCCCTGCTCGTTGATGGGAGCGTGACGAAGTCCGCGAAAATTAATGGGAGCTCCGAAAACAACAGACGACGTTTTGGTCCATTGCTGACCACCTTGTGTAACCTTGGTGATCGGGGCAGTAGTAACAACCTCATGCTTCGACTTGATCGGAATCAACTGGCGTTCTGGCGCGTCTGGGTGATATTCATCTAACCAAGTTCGGTAGCGTTTGAGTGTGCCTTGTATTCCGCCAAACCTTTTCTTGAAAACCGCAAATGAATATTCGCCCCGGGCGTCATATTGGGCACCAGTCGGAATCTGCTTCATCTCGCTGACAACTCGATGGAAATCATCCAGTAGTGTTTCATCTGGGGTCGGTTCGTTCTGAAAGGTTACTGATAGACCGGCTCCTTCAAGCACACCACGCCATCCATCATCTGGGAAGAGCTTTTGTATATGATGGGCAGTCAAGCCCGTTTCCCGAAAGAACTCCTGACGGGTTAAACTGTCTTTTCCCAGACGAGATGCGAGTTCGCGCGCTTGGGTGATAACCGATTCTCTTGTGGACTCAGCCATTCAGTATCTCCTGTACGACTAACATGGATTATACTGCCTATATGCAGTTGTTTATTACTGCTATTATGAAAACTTCTGTTGTAAATGTACAATAAAATTAGCTATTCCGTCAACAAGAACTTAATATTGACAGATGAAATCCTGAAAGTGATTCCACTCCATGAAATTGCTCGATTTAATTAGGTCTTCGGCGACTTTTTCAATGTAGCGCGAACTTCAGTTCGCTTACATCCTATGCGAACTAAAGTTCGCACTACAACTGCAAGTTTGAATTTCCTTAACATTTAACTAGACTCTGAGCAAAAAGGCGTGGGCGCAGAGTCCGGCGCCGAAGGCTACCATGACACACCAATCTCCAGGTGCAATACCGTTATCTAAAATTTTCTGGAGCACGAAGAATGCGGTTGGTGAAGACATATTGCCATACTCTGCCAGAACATTGCGGGTTGCCTGCAATTGTGCCTCAGAAAGCCCTATTTCATCTCTGACTGCGTTTATGACCTTTTCACCCCCTGGATGAAACGCCCAGTGTTTGATGTCTTCGACCTTTAGTCCGCTTGGGTTTAAAAGGTACATCACTACCCTTGCTACTGTTTTACCTGCTATTTCTGGCAAGGAGACGGAAAGCTGGTTGTGGAGTTGACCATTCTTGTAAATGTATCGTATATGATCGCGCGATTTCGGGTCGTAGCGGCTGGCTGAAGCGACGAGCGCCAATCCTTCTGGACGATGCCAGAGTACCGAGGCTGATGCACCATCTCCAAAGAGTGCATTCGAGATAATTAAGCTCATATCGTCTGCCATCTGAAATGTAGCGCTGCAAATTTCTACCGAAACACTAACTACCACACCATCGCCTGCTCCATGTAACATATCCTTACATATCTGTAGGTTTGGAACTGCCCCGCCACAACCGCTGCCGACAAGGTCATGGGCGCGTATCCGATCAGAAAATCCTAGTTTTTCTATGAGATAAGTTGATATACCAGGACAGATATATCCAGTGCAGGTATTGACCACCAGTCCGGATACATCATCCACAGTCAGTTCAGCCTGGGTGAGCGCCTTAATAATTGCCTGTGATGAAAGGTCGATTGCCCAGTGTGTGAAGCGGGCAATGCGGCTGTCCGGATGTTCATTGACAAGGCATTCGAGATTGTCAACGGCGAGATATCGGTTTTGAACACTTGGATGTGTAAATATCTTGTGCATAATTGCCAGACTTTTTTGGCTCAGTTTGTCGGAATAGTGTTTGACGAGAAACGCCTCAGCCTGTGCCTGATTTATGGTATAAGGCGGTGTAGCAGTTGCTATCGATGCTATGTGAAAATTTTCATTCATGGAGATCGAGGATAAATTTTTATTATTCGTTATTAAAGTCTTGTAGGGGCAGGTTTCAAACCTGCCCCTACTGATATGCGGTTCATACATCCATTCCCAAAGCCCTCAATCCACGCCGGATGAAGCGCGTGTGTCTCCAGAGAGGTGACTTAACGCCTAATTTATATCCCAGACGATTCATTGCAGGCAGAAAAGATAAACCAAGTGTATTTGAGTTGATATAGTTCATGTGTGTAGCCATAGTTTGGCGCATTGTTTCTGTTAACCAGTTCAGATCGAGGGCAGGAGAGACGTAAAATAGCGGTTCCAGCATTTCATCTGGTGAAACTGCCAGAACTCCTTCTTCCCGCGCCCTGTGTTCGAGTTCCGTTCCTGGATATATGCGTATCCCGATATTGAAAAATGCTACGTCTTTAGGACGTATGCATTGTTCTGCAAAACGCAGTGTTTCCCTGACGGTAACCTCTGATTCACCCGGACCGCCAAGCATAAATATCCAGAGGCATGGCAAATGGTGTCGTTTGATAATTTGTGCGGCATCGTAAACATCTTTTGCAGTAAAACCTTTTTGCAGCCCATCCAGGACAACATCTGATGCGCTTTCGACAGTAATGCCGATGCCAACGAAACCAGCCCGTTCCATTGCCGTAAGAAGGGTATCATCTATGAAAAGCGGGTTCAGTTCCAGGCTCTGGAGACGAGCGCCAGTCCTAGATCGGGCAAGGCCTTCACACACAGCCAACGCATGATCATACGGAGAATTAAAGACATTGTCAACGAATTCAATATTCTTCAGTCCTGAAGCAACAAGATCCTGGATGGTATTGACGACCCTTTCGGGATCGCACAAGCGATAGTCTTGTCCCTCAATTTTTCGGTAAGTACAGTAAATACACTTGAAATGGCATCCGAGTTTGGTTTGAATTGGTATCGTAGATAATCTCGAAAGGTAAGCATGAACATCAATCCAGCGATGGAAACCGGGGATCAGACACCCATTCGAAAAACGGGCTACATAGCCGGTGTTTTTCCTGAAGACACCATCCTCTAGCCATGCAATACCAGGGATATTATCAGAAAACTCGCCTTGAGAAAGTGCTGCTAACAAATCGGGGAAGACGACTTCACCGTCTCCCAGGACTGCCCAGTCTGCGACAGTATAGCGAAGCAATTCTTCAGGCATTACGGAAACCGCAGCGCCGCCGAGAACAACAGGAGCAGGTGTCTTGCTGCGAATAGTGTCCATCAGTGGCTTTAAATCCTTGAAAAACGCCACTGGGTGCTGCATGTCATTATTGTCGATATTTCGGACGGAAAGGCCTATGAAATCCGGGTTTGATGTGTTCAGTTCAGACTCCAGGGTATTTAAGGGATTTTGCTCAAACATCAAGTCCAATACCCTGACCCTATGGCCAGCCAGTTCTGCCGCCTCTGCGACCATGCAAGCGCCAACAGGCATAACAGGAATAGGGCTGCTATAACGATTGGTGACGACAATAAGGACATTCACATTATTTACCCTAGCCTTGTCAAGTCTGAAACAAAGAGGTTTTATAATTTTAAATTGCAAATCACAATTTACAAATCCTAAATAAATTTCAAATTACAATATCCAATAATCGAGACTCTTTGTTTGTAATTTTGAATTTGTCAGTTGGATGTGCTGTAGTAAACAATTAATACTTTCATAGAGCACATTCATCCTTTCGTTGTAAAAGTTAGGTTAGATTTGATTTGTTCTAGAATATTACATTGCAGTTCTCGAAGTAATAATGTTTTTAGTGAGTAAATTAAAGGGATGGTACTTGAATACTACTGCGGAAATGCTTTAAGGTCAAGAAAAAGTAATAGTAACTGCGGCTAAGATACTGGAACATTTTTATCTCTTAATGACCGGGGTTGCTAGAATCAATCTATGAAGAAGCGCTTTGTGACTCACTTTGACCATTGATGGGCATTTTTTGAGAAAAAGTGTATAGTTATTTATAGTTCAGACACGAATGATACCAATTTTTGATTTAGAAATTATATAAACTGCTCCCACTGGAATGAACACGGGAGATTATGACTGACATTATCATTTTGAGCAATTATAAATAATTATAAAATATTATTAAATTTGGTCAAATTTTTTGCTGGGTTTGTTTTCAGGATAAACTTGACAAAAATTGATGTGACACTTATAATTCCAACATACCTGAAATTGAAGAATTACAAATTAATTTATAAAGACATATAGCTTTTACAACCCACATCAATTTATTCTTATATCCTTGCTGAAAGCATACGTTATTGCTATATCTAAGACTAGAGAACCGTCCTCGCTAAACACCACTGACGAATAACCTATGTACTAATTATGAGTAAATTATTTAATAAAATAAATATTGGTCAGATGACATTAAAAAACAGGATTATCATGTCAGCCATGGACCTCGGCTTTACTTCAGATGGCACCATTAATGACCAAATAATCAATTTTTATATAGAACGAGCAAAAGGGGGGGTTGGTTTTATTGTTGTTGGTGGTTGTTATCCCGAGATGAATGGCAAGGTCTGGAAGAGTATAATTGGACTGGATAAGGATGAATTTATTCCCGGATTAAAAAGACTAACCGATGCCATCCATCGGCATGACGTTCGTGTTGCTGCTCAACTCCTTCACGCTGGCAGAAGCGCCTCGTCTTTTTTCACAAAAATGCAACCTGTTGCGCCATCTGCAGTGGCATATAGAAGTATCAAAGAGGAACCACGTGCTTTGACAATTCCAGAGATCAAAACGGTTATAGATAATTATGTCAGTGCTACACTGAGGGCAAAAAAGGGCGGTTTTGATGCCGTGGAGCTTCATGGTGGAATGGGATATCTCATTAATCAATTCCTCTCGAATGCCACCAATAAACGCAATGATGAATACGGTGGCAGCCTTGAAAATAGGGCTCGTTTTGCAAGGGAAATGGTTCTTGCGATAAAGGAAACAGTCGGGAATGACTATCCCGTCATCTTTAGAATGTCGGGCGATGATCTTGTTGAGAATGGGCTTAAATTAGAAGAAAGTGTAGAAATTGCTAAGATATTAGAAAAAGCAGGCACTGATGCCTTTAGTGTCTCTCCCGGCTGGCACGAAAGCAAGACCCCCATTATGTTGATGTCTATTCCAAGGATGGCTTATGCATATCTTTCTGCGAAGATTAAATCTCAGTTAACAGTTCCTGTGATTGCTTCGGTACGGATAAACGACCTCAAATTGGCAGAAGAAATATTAGATAATGAACAGGCAGACATGGTGTCAATCGGCAGGCCGCTAATTGTTGATCCGGAACTGCCGAATAAATATAAAAATGGACAGTTTGACGATATCAGAACTTGTATTGCCTGCAATCAGGGGTGCTTTGATTCTTTATTAAATTTTAGACATGTTTCCTGCATATACAATGCAATGGTGGGACATGAAGGTGAATATAAGATAACCAAAGCGGATAAACCAAAAAAGGTTGTGGTTGTGGGCGGTGGTCCCGGTGGTATGGAGACTGCTCGTGTCCTGGCATTGAGGGGACACAATGTGACGCTGTACGAAAAGAATAATCAACTTGGCGGGCAATTACGCTATGCATGTATTCCACCAGGACGAGATGAAATACAAAATATCATTACTTATCTGGAAAGACAAATTTCAAAGCTCAAAGTAACCATAAAAATTGGAAAAGAGGCAGATTTACACACATTAGAGGAAGAACACCCTGATGCAATAATCGTAGCTACAGGTGGACGTCCAATCATGCTCAATCTCCCTGGAATAAAAGGAGATAATGTTTATATCGCCAGCAGCGTGCTTGAGGGAAAGTCCTCATTGGGGAGGGATGTCGTCATCATCGGTGGCGGTACTGTCGGTTGTGAAGTGGCATTGTACGTGGCAAAACAGGGGGCAATGAGGCCGGATATTGCCTGTTTTCTCCTTGCACATAAGGTGCTTGACGCCAAAGATGTTGTTGAACATACTTCGAAAGGAAACAGGAATATCACCCTTCTGGAAATGAAAAGAAAGGTTGGGGGAGGATTTGGCTTTTCCACACGATGGGTTATCCTGAACGAACTAAAAGATGCAGGGATAAAAGAAATAACGGAGGTAAAGGTAAAAGAAATTATAAATAACCACGATGAAAATGGTCAAAAAAATAGTGGAGTGGTGTATGAAAAGGACGGTCAGGAACATTTTATCAATGCTGATACTGTCATAATTGCCGTGGGATATAGTTCCAATAATGAGCTTCAGAAACAGTTAGAAGGAAAATTTGCAGAAACATATTTTATTGGTGATTGTGTCAGGGTGCGCACTGCGCTTGAAGCCATACACGAAGGATTTGAAGTAGCTTTAAAGATATAAATTGGAGTTATTGAATAATGAAAGACATCCGCATGAATCGTGGTGATAACACGGGTTATCAGCACATTGAATTTGAAGAAATCAAAGGGGGTAATGGCAAGTCCATCGGTATTATTTACATGAAAAAGCCTCCGCGAAACTCTATTGGCTCATGGCTTCTCGACGCCATTTACGATAAAATGGATCGGTACGAAGGCAATGATAATATTGGCGCTGTTATCATTGCCAGTAAACTCAGGGGGGTGTTCAGCGATGGCGCAGACCGTGACGAGCTTTTTGGCTCATGGATTTCGGGTTTGGTGGCTGAAAAAAACTATGAACGGTTTCATCGTGCGCATGAAATGTTTATAGAAATTGAAAATTGCAAAAAGCCTGTTATTGCCGCTATCAATGGTATTGCTATTGGCGCTGGACTAGAGCTTGCTATGTTGTGTGATCTGCGTGTTGCATCTGAAATTTCCTTCTTCAGCTTGCCAGAGGCAAAGCCAGAACTGAGTGTTATTCCCGGTCTGGGTGGTACGCAAAGACTGCCTCGTTTTATTGGAGCAGCGCGTGCAAAGGAGATGCTATTTTTTGGTAAAATGATTAGAGCTGAAACGGCGCTTGAGTGGGGACTTATAAACCAAATTTCACCGCACAAGGAAGTGCTGAATCAAGCTATAGAATTGGCGAAAACTCTGTTAAAGCGAGATGCGATGGCGCTTAAGGAAATGAAGAAGTGCATTAACTTTGCGGTAGAGAATGATATTATAAAAGGTATCGAATACGAGGTAGGTCTCTTCGCTGAAATGATGCGATTAAAGCTCTTAGGTAAAAAAGATTATTAAATGTGCCAATGCCTAATATAGATTTATCTATTAAACTGTGTAATATCAGATTAAACAATCCTACTATTCTTGCATCAGGGATATTGGGCACTACAAAGGCATTATTGAAGCGAGTGGCAGAAAATAGCGCCGGGGCTGTAACGATTAAGTCCATTAGTGTAGAACCCAGAGAGGGACACAAAAATCCTACCGTGATCACATTTGAGGCAGGGATGTTAAATGCCGTGGGTTATTCAAATCCGGGCGTTGAGGCTGCTGCCAGAGAATTTACAGACCTTCAAGATGTAGGTGTACCTGTAATTGCCAGTGTAATAGGTACACAGAAGGAGGATTTTGTTCGAGTTGTTGAGGGTATTTCCGGATTAGAATTTTCGGCGATAGAAATTCCTCTTTCCTGTCCGCACACCCCGGGCTTTGGGCTTCTAGCAGGGCAAGGCACTCCACAAGCAACCTTTGAAATAACTTCTGCTGTAAGACGGGCAACCAGTTTGCCTATTTTTGTTAAACTATCTCCAAATATTACAGATATCTGTAACATTGCAAAAGCTGCAGAGGATGCTGGAGCGAATGCCATTACTGCCGTCAATTCAATGGGCCCCGGTATGATTATAAACATAGAAGCACAAAAACCTATTTTGAGTTTTAAAGTAGGTGGTGTTACTGGTGACGCCCTTAGACCTATAGCTGTAAGGTGTGTGTATGATTTATACAAGGCGATAAAAATTCCCATTATTGGTGTAGGAGGGATTTCCACAGGACGGCATGCAATTGAAATGATAATGGCAGGGGCATCTGTAGTTGGTATAGGGACAGGTGTTTATTATCGCGGTGTTGACGTTTTTAGAAAAGTGTGCGAAGAGATGACTCAATGGATGCAAGAAAACGGTTTTAGTAATATTAACAGCATCGTTGGAGGTGCGCATGATTGAACAGCCAATGATGGTGAAAATCTGCGATATTATAGAAGAATCCTCTACTGTTAAAACATTCTTTTTTGAGTCTAACATGCAATTTGAGCCTGGGCAATTTGTTATGGTGTGGATACCGCTTCTCGATGAAAAACCTTTTACTATATCTTATATCCAGAATAATATTTTTGGGATTTCTGTTTTAAAAAGAGGTTTATTTACAAATGCGCTTCACGCTAAAAAAATAGGGGGTACGATTGGTATACGCGGCCCTTACGGTAGGGGTTTTAGTTTACAAACAAATTCAAATTTATGTGTTATAGGTGGTGGGATTGGAATGGCTTCTCTGTCAGCTGTCATAGATAGATTAAATCTCACCTTAAAGGTACATCAGGGAAATGTAACTGTAATACAAGGGGCAAGAACTTCAGCAGAGATAATTTATCAAAAACGTTTTAAGAATATGAATCTTTGTACAGAGGATGGGAGCGTCGGATTTAAAGGAACAACTGTTAAGTTATTTGGGGAACTACTAAAAAAACAACGCTTCAAACAAGTCTTTGCTTGTGGTCCTGAGATGATGCTGTATAAAGTGGTTGAATTGTGTAGAGAATATTGTATTGAATGTGAGGTGTCTTTGGATAGGTATATCAAATGTGGTTTTGGCATTTGCGGTCAATGTGATTGTAGTGGCCATCGGGTATGTATTGATGGACCTGTCTTTAATATGGAAGAATTAAGCAGGATGGAGGACTTTGGTAAGACAATAATGACAAAAACAGGAGAAAGGGTTATTTATTAGATAATTTAGGCTACCAGGATTGATGACAAGAGCAGTGTAACCATAGCGAATATTACAAATTCCGTTGACATCTTGAAATAAATATAGTATTTTTTACCTGTCTTTTTAATATATAGAAAATACATAGTCCTTATATTTCTTTGCATTTCCAAAGCCCCCATCGTCTAGTGGCCCAGGATGCCAGGTTCTCAGCCTGGAGACAGGGGTTCAAATCCCCTTGGGGGTACTTTATATAAAAAATATTTAAATGCAATGGAATCCAATTCATTTATCAGTCATAGGAATTCTCTTATATTCCTTCTTAAGTAGTCAAATTCAAAATTACAGGCATAGAAATACCTTCTAAACTAGGACTCCTAATTAGACATACTGAAATGGAATTCGTGCTTGTTTCCTTGATTGGGAGAAAAGGAATGTAAAGGATACCATTTCTTTTTTAAGAAAAGTCTTTCAAAATGAAAAAGAAATGTTAAAATATGACAAGCGTTATTTAACTCTAATCAGGAACAGAATATATAGAAAGGGGCATACTATGGGAAATGTTTATAGTTGCGAAACATGCGGTTTGGTAACAACTAATAAGGGTCATCTTTGCAAACCCATAATTGCTGAGAAGGTTATTGCGTGTAAATTTTGTGGTACGATAACGAGCGATCCTAGACATGTATGCGCCCCAAAGATTGTTAATTTAAAATATTTTTGTGATTCGTGCGGTCGTCTTGCCCCAAAACGTGAACTCCTCTGCCGTCCTTCTCCTATTGCAAAATCAAAAAAAATAGTCAAAAGGCCAGCTACAAAAAAAGCGAAAAAATCTAAAAAGAAGAAATAAGAACGCGCTTTGTAATACGATAACAAACCTATTATACATGCCTAGCAAACTAATCTTAAACTATAGACCTCGCTCGTGGTTTACTAGTCTTCTTTTGTTAGATGTTGTGTATGGTATGATTATTTCAAGGTTAGGAGAAATTAACAAGGGGTGTGTTATAATGGTCGGGGCGAGAGGATTTGAACCTCCGACCTCCTGCTCCCAAGGCAGGCGCGCTAGCCAAACTGCGCTACGCCCCGTTTGTTTGATTTAAAATTAAAAACTAATTGAGGCATTATTATATGCCATATATATTTAAATACAAGCAAAAATAGTATTATAATTAAGTCATTGAAATATTTAAAGTTAATAGGTTTTAAGAAAAATAATTTAATTGTTTGGAACAATATGGTATATAGTCTTGTTTTATAAAACAACGTATTTTAAATTTATAAATTTTGCAGGAGTTTGTAATGAGTGTTCAGCAGAAGGAAAAACCAAGGCGTAAAATTCTAAAAAAATATAGTGAGAAGAACCTTTCCCTTAAAAATGTTTATACAGACAAGGCTGACAGGCGATGCCTTATGTGTGGTAAAAAGTTTATAAGCCGCGGTCCCCACAACAGGAGATGTCAAAGATGCAACCAAAAGATAGATCAGGCCGCAGAAAATACATTTTACATGCCAACTGTGTATAATAATGACGGTGGAGGTGGAGGAGATTTTGTACCTGTAATTGATTAAAGACATTGCGTCTAGAATAATTATTAAAAAAGGGTTGTGTAATAGCTATTTCACAACCCTTTTTGTTTTAATGTTTCAGAATTTCAACCTTACAAGAAATCCCGAAATTAGAAATGCCAAACTTTATTCATACCATGTCATCAAATGACATGTAAGCCTCAGCTTCATCAGTGAAAATCTGTTGTATTTCTTCGGTAGAATTTTACTATTTTGTTACATGCATGCCGCTTTCGAGTGCCTGTTTATTTATGGCAAATAAATTTTCCTTTTTTCCTTTTAAGATCACACTCAACTGATCCAATATTTGATTCACAGAAAATAACTTTCTAATTGCCAAATAAGCACCAAGCATGACAATATTTGATACCAGTACATTTCCCAACTTGCTTGCAATCTCTGTTGCCGGTACTTGATATGTTTTTACATCGGGAAGATTGCTTAATTTAATCATGGAGGAATTCAGGACAAGCAATCCGCCGGGCTTTAACATATCTTTATACTTTTGATATGAGGGTTGGTTCATGACAATAAGGGTATCGGCTTCTTCGATGAGCGGTGAAAAGATTTCTTCGTTTGAAATGATGAGGTAATAAACGGCTGTTCCACCCCGAACTTCAGTGCCGTAGGAGGGGAAATACGTTACATATTTACCATCGGTCATGGCGGCCTGTGCAAGCAGTTTACCCAATAGCATCATCCCCTGTCCGCCAAAACCGGATAAGATTATCTTTTCTGTCATAATTGTAACTGGTTAGCCACGAATGAACACAAATCTACACGAAGAATAAAGCCGTTTTATTGGACAAGTCTTTCATATTTTATTTTCATTCGAGTCCATTCGTGCTGATTCGTGGCTAAATAACTACTCATACCTTAGTTTTTGTGTTCCCAATCTTTTACCACCCCAAGGGGGAATGTCCTGGCCATTTCTTCATCAATATACCTCATCGCTTCGTTGGCATCCATTCTCCAGTAGATTGGGCAAGGGGATAGAATTTCTATCAGGGAAAAACCTTTTTTCTCTATTTGGGTTTTAAACCCTTTTTCAATGGCCTTTTTTGTCTTGCGGATGTTTTCCGGGGAGGATAAACTGACTCTTTCAAGATAGCTGCTGCCATCCAGAACGGCTAACAGTTCACAAACACGGATGGGGTATCCAGAGTTTATTGGATCTCGCCCTGATGGCGTGGTAACGGTTTTCTGTCTGAGCAGGGTCGTCGGCGCCATCTGACCACTTGTCATACCATAAACGGCATTATTGACGAAAATAAAGGTAATATTCTCGCCTCTGTTGGCAGCATGGATAATCTCTGCTGTCCCAATTGCCGCCAGATCTCCGTCTCCCTGATAGGCAAATACGACATGGTCGGGATGAACCCTTTTGATGCCTGTAGCCACAGCAGGAGGGCGGCCATGGGCAGCTTCACACATATCAATATCAAGATAATTATAAGCAAGAACGGCGCATCCTACAGGAGCAAGTCCAATGGTTTTTCCCCGAATGCCCCATGCATCAATAATCTCGGCAATTAATCTCAGGACAATTCCGTGACCGCAACCCGGACAAAAATGCGTTGGCGTATCTATAAATGACTTTGGTTTTTCGTATATGGCGTGCATATTATTTTACCTCTGCTAATTGTAATAACGTATTTGCCGCACGGTTATCTGGTACGATCTCTACTATTTTCCTAATTATTTCTAAAGATGTAGGCACTCCACCACCAGTTCTTCCGTAAAAATGAACCGGGCATCTCCCTTCAACCGCCAGTTTCACATCCTCGACCATTTGTCCTGTGCTCATCTCTACAGTTAGAATACATTGCACCCTTTCTGATATTTTTCGTATAATTTCCTTCGGAAATGGCCACAAAGTAATTGGACGTACCATACCCACTCTAAATTTAAAGCGTTGACTCTTCTTAACTACCTCCTTACATATTCTTGCAGATGTGCCATAGGCAACTAAAATAATATCTGCCTCATGGATATTTATAGCTTCGTAACGAACCTCGTGTTCCTCTATTATTTTATATTTTCTTTGCAAGTGTGCGTTGAACACTTCTAATTCTCCCTTAACAGGATAAAACGATTTTATGATATTCCTTTTTCTGCCTTCGGCGCCTGTTAGTGACCAACTTTTAGAGGGTAAATTATTTATTTGTTTTTTATTAAATTCCAATGGTTCCATGAGTTGGCCGATCTGGGCATCCCCTAAAATCATGACGGGAATACGATATTTGTCAGCCAGATCAAAAGCGTCATAAACGAGGTCTGCCATTTCCTGAACTGAACAAGGGGCGAGTACAATAGTATGATAGTCACCATGTCCTCCTCCCTTAACGGCTTGAAAGTAGTCTGCCTGAGATGCGGAAATATCGCCCAATCCTGGTCCTCCGCGCTGTATGTTAACAATGACACATGGAAGTTCACTTCCTGCCAGATATGAAATTCCTTCCTGTTTTAAACTTATTCCAGGACTAGACGAAGAGGTCATGGTACGGCCACCTGCCGCCGCACTGCCATGAACCATACTAATTGCCGCAATCTCACTTTCTGCCTGGATAAAAGCGCCGCCGACTTCAGGCATCCGTACCGACATGTAATTGATAAGTTCATTCTGAGGGGTGATGGGATATCCGTAATAATATCTACAGCCAGCTTGTATAGCCGCTTCTGCAGCGGCTTCATTTCCTGTCAGTAACTGTTTCATTATCGATATGCCCCCGGTAAACTGTCTTTCATAAATAACGTTCGTCCTTCAATTATAAATCTCGATCGCCACGTCAGGACACATTATTGCGCATTTTTTACAACCATCACATTCCGCATCTTCTCTGAACTTTATCGGATGCAGTCCATATTCGTTAATCGTTTCAGCAATCACTAACGATTTGTTATGACATACGGGTACGCACAGGAGGCACCCTTTACAATAATTTTCTTTTATTTTAATTACGGCCATAATTAGGTTGTCCACCCCAATTTAATTTCTCACGCAGTACGCCATAAAACGTCCTTGTCCCAGTATCAACCATCTGGACTTCAATATCAGAACGCTCAATCTTAATCTTATCACCCATCTCTAATTCCGTAAAAACCTGTCCATCAACCGTGAAGCCAGTGCCATTCAACTGTGATAAAAGCTCCATCTCAATCTTAACATCTCCTGAAACAACCAATGGACGATTTGTAAGTGTATGAGGACATATTGGCACAATAACAAATGCATTTAAATCAGGCGTTAAAAGTGGACCCCCTGCAGACAATGAGTGTGCCGTTGAACCTAAGGGAGTTGAAATGATTAATCCATCTGCCCTATATGTTGATACGTTTTCCCCATTAATATTTAACTTTATAGAAATCAACCTTGATAAAGACGAACGGGAAATTACCGCGTCATTAATACCTACGGATTCGCTTAAAGTTTTACCAGTGCGCTCGACACGACATAAAAGGAGCATTCTTTTTCGGATACAATAGTTCCCTGTAAATATCTTTTCCAGGGATGCGCACACATCCTTTTCCATGAGTTCAGCAAGAAAGCCAAATCTTCCCATGTGTACACCAACAATTGGTATCTGATTTCTTCCAAGTCCTCTACATGTGGAAAGAATCGCTCCATCTCCACCAAAAACTATAGCCATTTCGGCTCCACTTTTTTCAATTTTTTTTTCTTTAAACAGGTCAACAATATCAATAACAACATGTTTCTCAAACCACGGTTTTAAACTTAAAATCGTATCATGTATCTTTTTCTTACTTAAGTCGCCTAAAACAAGAATCTTTTTCATGCGTTTAAACAGTCAGACGCCGCTTTCCTGTCTTATTAAATGAACTATGTATATCCATTAATTCAAGTGCCGCAATAAACTTATCAGCAATTTCATCTTTGTCTAAACCTAAATTCTTTAAAATTAAATTCCGAGGCCCATGCTCGATAAAGCGATCTGGAATACCCATTCTCACAATTTTACTTGAATCCTCTCTTTCATCAGAAACTAATTCAAGTACTGCGGAACCAAAACCACCCATCAAGACATGATCTTCTACAGTTACTAATAATTTATGGTTTCTGACCAATTCCAAAATAAGTTCTTTGTCTAGAGGTTTGGCAAACCTTGCATTAACTACCGTAACTTCCATGCCTTTTTCACTTAACTTTTCTGCCGCCTGCAGGCATGGATACACCATGGCACCATAGGCAAGGAGAGCACCGTCTGTCCCTTCTCTCAGCACCTCAGCCTTTCCAATCTCAAAGGTTTTGTATTGTGGATTGAGTTTTTCGTCAGGGATGTCGTCTCTAGGATAACGTATTGCCACAGCTTTTCCTGAATCCAGAGCGACTTTTAGCATAGACTTTAGCTCATTCCCGTCTTTGGGCGACATTAAGATAATATCTGGTAAATTACGAAGATAGGCAATATCAAATACGCCATTATGTGTAGGGCCATCGTTGCCAACAATTCCTGCTCTGTCCAACGCAAACACAACCCCATTCCGTTGCAAGCAAATATCATGAAATACCTGATCATAAGCCCTTTGTAAAAATGTGGAGTAAATAGCTACAACTGGTTTTAACCCTATTGCAGAGAGTCCATTGGCTAAACCTATGGCATGCTGTTCACAAATCCCAACATCATAAAAACGGTCTGGAAATTTATTTCCAAAAGAAGCAATACCAGTTCCGTCAGGCATAGCAGCTGTAATACCAACAATTTTAAAATCTGCCTTTGCGAGTTCTATAAGAGTATCACCAAAAACCTTGGTGTAGGAAATTTTTTTTGGTTCATTAATATTCTGCTTAATCTTACCGTCGCACATTTCAAACTTACCAGCACTGTGGTATTGTGTTGGATTTTGACATGCTGGTTCAAAACCCCTTCCCTTTTCAGTTATTACATGTAACAACACCGGTCCTTCGAGGTGTTTAATATCATTTAATGTTTCAATTAATATTTGGAAGTTATGTCCGTCTATTGGACCGAAGTAATTGAATCCAAGGTCTTCAAATATTTGACCCGGAACGGCTCCTCTTCGTATTAATTCAACGACATGTTCCAAAGTTTTTTCAACTGGCTTACCAAATACTGGCAGGACGTTCAGTAAATTATGAATCTCTTTTTTGAGATCAGCATACAGCTGGGTTGTCCTGATCTTATTCAGATATTTTGAAAAGGCGCCAACTGTGTTGGATATGGACATCTCATTATCATTTAATACGACTAGTAAATTTTTATTGAGATCACCCGCATGGTTTAATGCCTCCAGAGACATTCCTGCTCCTATAGCACCATCGCCCACAACTGCTAAAACATGTCTCTTATATCCAAGAATTGCATCAGCGCAAGATACTCCTAAAGCTGCCGATATTGCATTTCCGCTATGACCACAAGTAAAAGGGTCATAAACACTTTCATTTTTGTCTGGAAATCCGCTAAGCCCTTTGTATTGTCTTAATGTTGGAAATTTTGATTTTCGACCTGTAAGAATTTTGTGAACGTACGCCTGATGTCCTACGTCCCATACAATTTTATCCTTTTTAAAATCAAAACAGTAATGTAGTGCAATGGTTAATTCGACCACACCAAGATTTGAAGAAAGATGTCCTGGATTTTTAGAAACAACATCCACTATTAACTCACGGATTTCTGCTGCGAGTTTTGGAAGTTCCTCTATCTTTAACTTTTTTAAATCTTCTGGATATTCTATACGATCCAATAGTTTGACCATGTTTTATTCACTTCATTTAAATTTAATGATTTTTTTAATGTTTAAAAGATGTTTTAATTTGAATCATTACTTTGTGTCGTTTTAATTTCAAAATCTTTGGTGCGTAAAACGCCGTTCTCATCCTTTACAAGGACTTGCATCTTTTTTTCTGCATTCTCCAGCATAGCTACACACTGTTTGTATAGTTTAATTCCGTTTTCATACTCGGACAAAGTCTCATCAAGCGATAAATCTCCCTTCTCTAGCCGATCCACAATATCTTCTAACCCTTTTATTGCAACCTCAAACTTTATTTTTGCCATAATTATTTTAGAAATATTACTTATTTAAATTTGTCAAAAAGCTCTTTTGCATTCCGTAAATATCTTGATGCTTCCTTCATATCTACTCCAATAACTCGACTACTGAAGATATAACACTGCCTTTAAAAAATCGTATTTTTAATTTTTTACCGACAGTCAATCCTTCAATTGATTTTATCGGTTTATTGCTTTCCAAACTTGTTGTGATAGAATAACCTCTACTAAGGACTTTCAGTGGGCTCACGCTATCCAATCTGTTTACTAAACCAATCAATCGCTCCCGTTCTAATTCAAGCGTATGTTTACTTACTGAAACCAGTGTTTGTGTAATTTCGTCCAAACCTTGTTGTAACCTTAAAATCCTGTCAAAAGGTCTTTTAAATGAATAACTATTTTTGATTCTCAAAAGATGGCTTCGTATAACTAATATTTTATTATATAGTGATTGTACAAGTCTAGCCTTAATTTTTTCTAAAGAATCTTTTAACTGATCATATCGTGGTACAACCAATTCACCTGCCTCTGTGGGTGTAAGTGCTCTTTTGTCTGCAACCAAATCTGAAATAGTTACGTCAATTTCATGTCCAACCGCAGAGATAACAGGAATTTTTGAGGCATAAATACTACGCGCAACCACTTCCTCATTAAAAGCCCATAAATCTTCTAAACTACCGCCTCCCCTCCCCACAATCATTACGTCAATATCAGGAATAGTATTTAAATCGTTTATTGCCTGAGCAATTTCCAGCGCAGCGCCTTCTCCTTGAACTTTAACAGGGTAAATGATGATTTCTACTTTAGCAAAACGTTTGTTGATTACCTTTAAGATATCTCTTATTGCAGCACCAGTAAGAGACGTTACAATGGCAATCTTTTTAGGTAGTAATGGAAGTGGTTTTTTACGTGCAGGGTCAAACAAGCCTTCCTTTTCGAGCCGTTCCTTCAATTGCAAGAATGCCAATTGTAGCGCTCCGATGCCTTTTGGCTCAATATTCTCAATAACCAATTGATATTGGCCACGTAATTCGTACACAGTAACAGAACCGAAGGCTAAAACCTCCATCCCATCCCTTAATTCAAATTTTACACCATTTGCAACAGATTTAAACATGACGACCTGGATCTGTGAATCGGCGTCTTTAAGTGTTAAATATACATGCCCAGACGTAGGTTTTTTTAAATTGGATATTTCTCCTACAACCCATATATTAAAAAATTCATTCTCAAGTGAATTACGTATCCTTCGAGTGAGTTCAGAGATCGTTAGTATCTTGGGTCGGTTTTTTACAGTATCAAATAATAAAGGTAATGTGTTAGAAAAATTCATCTAATTACCCTCTTTAACTTCGATCCTTTTTATGCTGCTGGCTTTTCCAGTTTGACTATCCACAATTATCTTCACGCCATTTATACGAACATCCTTTTCCGCTACGTCAAATCTGGTGGGCATCTGGGTCACAATCGCTTTTAACACACAGTCAATTTTTCTTCCCAGGATAGACTCATGCGGGCCTGTCATACCCAGGTCACTTATAAAGGCTGTTCCGTTGGGTAGTATTTTTTCGTCTGCAGTGGGCACATGGGTGTGCGTACCTACAACAGCGCTTACCCTGCCATCTAAATACCATCCCATTGCAATCTTCTCAGATGTTGCTTCTGCATGCATATCAACAAAAATAATCTTGGTTTCTTTTGAGATATTTTTCAATATCTCATCAACTGTTCTGAATGGGCAATCTATTGGTTTCATAAATACTCGGCCTAATAAATTAATCACACCAATTGGACTACCCAATCTGGAATTTTTTACAACGTAGCCTTTTCCGATTGCTAATGGTGAATAATTATTTGGTCTAAGAATACTCCTATTTGTTTCTAAAGTATGCAATATTTCCTTTTTATCCCAAACATGGTCACCAGTGGTTATGACGTCAATGCCGTAAGAAAGTAATTCGTCGGTTATTTCTCCTGTAATACCAGCACCTGCTGCAGCATTTTCACCATTTGCTATACAGAAGTGTATATTTTCTTTATCAATAAAAAACTTTAACTTGTCCTTTAATATGATACGTCCCGGCTTTCCGACTATATCACCTATAACAAAGACGTTTAATAACATTAAGAGTTCTTCCCATGTAAATGCTTAAATTTCTGTATCAAACGCCTTTCGACACCGGGTGGAACAAATTGGCCAACACTACCTCCGAGGCTTACGGCTTCTTTAATTAATGTAGAGGTTAAGAATGAATATTGTTCGCTGGTCATTACAAACACCGTCTCGACTTTTTTATTTAGAACTCGATTTGTCAGCGCCCTTTGATATTCATGTTCAAAATCAGATACGGTGCGAATACCTCGCAGTATGATGTTAGTCTTTTGCTTTTTAAGATAATCTACAAGCATACCGTCAAAGCAATCAACTTTGACATTCTTTAGATTCTTTACATGTTCCTGAATCATTTGCATGCGTTCTTTGACAGAAAATAAAGCTTCCTTTAATGGATTACATCCTACAGAAACAACTAATTTATCAAAAATAATACTACCTCTTTTGATAACGTCAATGTGTCCGTTCGTAACGGGATCAAATGTCCCTGGATAAACTGCTTTTCTCATCACTTTATTATATCTTAAAACCAGAAACGTCTAGTTCTTTTTTGCAAACCTTTAGGCGTTATATCAAACCTGTATGAGCTATCGTCTCTAACAGGATCCAGTTCGAGTGTAAGACTTCCCACCCAGTCGTGAAAATAACGTGATAACACGAAATTTGTCCTAAGATTTTTGGGTTTGGTTTCTGCATCCCCGTTCTGACTATCGTCTATTGCCACAGACTTTAAGTCATATTTTTCCCCTGCCAGCACGCTCCACTTTTCACTAATCTGATAATCCGCCGCCAAAATAACAGTGGAACTGATATCTCTGATAAATCTATGGCCGACAAAATATTGCCAATCAGGAGGATTAGCGATTTCAAGTCCAGAGGTGAGAACATCAAATTGGAGTTCCTCTGTATTGAACTCATTTCGTTCAGAAACAAACTTAACTATATCGGTTAGCTGGCATTTGAAATCTAAACTAATGAAGTTGTCTTTTCTTACAATAATTCCGTTTATACCCTCATTAAAAATACCTTCGTTTGTTGGGAATATATAGTAATCTATATTAAAGTCAACAAAATCCACCGTTTTCTCAAAACCTGGTTCTCCTCGTTTTGTTTGTAACATATTTTTCACACCTACAACAAAGACCTGTGATGAACCCAGCGCATCTATTTCATCGTATTGATAAAAAGAGTTGGGATCCTCAGTAACGATTGGACTGTAAGCATAACGCAACTCTGGAACAAATATATGACGTAAGCGATTTATCTTAAGAAAATCATTGTAGACACTGTAATTCCTCCAATGTGTTGAACTCCAATCAAGACCCATTGTACCAATGAAACGCCCGGTGACGGGCCCATTTGTCTCTTCTAATGTGTCTGATGTGTCAATGCTTTCTGTGTAACCTGTAGTCCTGCCCTCTACAAAAGGATTTATGTTAAAAATCCACGGCTTAAATGGCATACTCACACGGTTCACGGTGTCAACCCTTCCGAGAGATTGCTGTTGAACTGTCGGATCAGGTTGATCGGACTGAAATAGTTGTTCAGGCTGATCGAAGGCACTGTCAAAATAAGTTACCGAAGATTCCGAAGTAAAGATAAGTCTGTTATCCCATATAGGTTCACCAATGATTCGATAGGCTGCTTCAGGCAAACGTTCTGCATAGTGCTTCTCCCTTAATGAATCGATGGTTGTGTCAAACCCGTTTAATTGTTCATTAACTAAAAAAGTTTCTGCAGTTGTATCATGGGTTCTGTGTAAATACAATACCGTTTCACGATCTTTTTCTTCCTTAAATTCATGTTCAAAATATTCCCTTAGAAATCTTGGGTCACTTACGTACGAATACTCCATATCCAAACGCCAATTGTAAGGTAATTCCTGACGGTGTCTCCAAAGGACTGTACCACGGTCCTCATTTTCAATTGGAATATGTTTAATATCAAAATCGCCCTGGTCTTTTATATAGTATGTATCAAAGAAGCCAAACATATCCTGCCCTTTATACTCAAACTCAAGCCCTGTACCAATTCCTCTCTTTTGTAAATAGTCCAGGTTCAATATGAGGCTGCTCCATTCTTTTTGACTTCCTCCCGTTGCGGCATATAGATCCCAATCTGTTCTGATAAACGAACCAAAACGTGAAGAGCTTCCAAACTGCCAGTCTTGTAAGAGACGCTCCTTCTTTCGCACGTCGAGCGATAGATATGGGAAATAAGCCACTGGGTATTTGCCTATATAAAATGAATTACTTGTAGTGGATACAATATTATGCTCGCCGCTTTGTATTAACCTGATCTTTTTACCTTTAAAATGATAATGAGGGTGTCCATATCCACAAGTGCTCATTATACCGTTTTTAATTTCATATTGGCCTTCACCGAGTTTTTTTATTTCTTCCCCACCAACATAGACAGGCAATCCTTCAAAAAGTGATACTTTACTTTTTTGTGAATCGGTTTTCATTTGAGGGGTATCACTCGTTTTATCTTTTTTTTGTTTCTGAACGGTTGTTTTTATCAGGCTGTTAATTAGAATTGCTTTGCCTTCTTTAGTGTCTTCAAATATCTTGTCGGCAATTTGCACGTCATCTTTACGACGCATCGTTACATTTCCTTCTGCATAAAATTCACTGAGAATACCTTCAGAATATATGGAACCATCCTGTCCCTTTTGGTCGAACCATAAAATTACACTATCAGCATCTATAGTCATATCCTCTTTTTTAATTTTTACATTTCCAAGGGCAACAACTATACGCCTTTCTCCTTCCTGCCATGAGTCAATATTGTCCGCAATAATATCTATCATTTCCTCTTTTTTAGGGGTTCCTGAAGTAGAGACCTTTTGTGGCTTTTCGGTGGATAAATACTCTTCTGTTTTCCTCGAGCGAATTTCCTCTCCGCGAAGGACAACGTCCGTCTTCTGAGCTTCTTCAAAAGTCTCTATTGGCTGTATATCTGGGTTAACCAATATGCCAGTCATCGTCACGAATCTTAAATAAACCTGTTCAAAATTTTCATAGTTTTCATCTTCCATGATAGTAACGTTACCTTCGCAGTACACTTCTATAGTTGCCTCTGTATATTGTGAGGCTTCTGCTTCATGAAACCAACAAACTGCTGAATCTGCAGTAATCTGAAAAGGTCCTTGTGTTATCCTTACGTCCTTATTGGCAACGAATACGCGAATTCCGTCTTTTTCCCACGTACTGATACGACTGGCTGACAGTGAGAATGGCCTTTGAGCAATATTCTTTACAGATAATAGGCTTTCTGCGTGACAATATACGTTTGTTATAAAGAATAGTAGAAGACCTACAAAAACACATGATTTTTTTGTGCAGAAGAAATTCAAAATTACAGCCTCGAAAAGAAATTGTTTATATGATCAATAACGTAATCTTGCTCTTTCTGTGTAATTTCAGGGAAAATAGGCAGCGCTAATGTTTCATTTGATGCCTTCTCGGATTCTGGGAAATCACCTTTTTTGTACCCCAGATGTTCAAAACACTTTTGTAAATGAAGCGAAAGTGGATAATAAATGACAGTTTCTATACCTTGCTGTCCAAGGTATTTCATTAGCTCATCTCTATGTGACGTTGCTATAACATATTGATGGAATATGTGGATATTATAGGACTCTATTTTTGGCAGTCGAATGGGTAATCCCTTTAAATGTTCACTATAGTACGAAGCAATCAATCTGCGCTTTTCAGACCAACCATTCAAATATTTTAGTTTCACAGATAGAATGGCTGCCTGGATGGCATCCAGCCTTCCGTTAATACCAATGTGTGAATGATAATATTTTGGTTTTGATCCATGGACTCTCAGGATTTTAATAAACTCGGCTAATTCACTACTACTAGTTGTTACAAGTCCACCATCACCATAACCGCCGAGATTTTTTGATGGATAGAACGAGAAGCAACCTATGTTTCCAATAGTACCTGCATTTTGCCCCTTGTAAATAGACCCTATTGCCTGTGCAGCATCTTCAATAACCATTAATTTATTAGCGCGTGCAATATCAAGGATGGCGTCCATTTCGGCGCATTGGCCGTATAGATGAACAGGCAAAATTGCTTTTGTCCGTTTATTTATCGCAGGCGCGATTTTGTTCACATCAATATTGTAAGTAAAGCGATCAATGTCCACAAATACAGGAACCGCCCCTAAACGTGCAATTGAGCCTGCTGTTGCAAAAAACGTAAAAGGCGTTGTAATCACTTCGTCGCCGTTTTTGACTCCACATGCCATTAAGGCTAACAATATTGCATCAGTACCTGAGGATACTCCAATTGCATGTTTCGAATGACAAAATTTTACCATGCTGTGTTCAAAAGATTCAACAAAAGGGCCTAAGACAAAAGACTGGCTGGCTAGTACCTCCAAAACAGCTTTATTTATTTCCTCTTGTATGCTTTTGTATTGTCGCTTTAAATCCAGAGAAGGTACTTTCATCAATGAAACGATAGTTATCGTGTAATTAAATAAATTTAGTTCATAAGTTTGCTAAACTACAATATTTGCATCATTATTGGATAACATTATATTTATAGTTCTTAGATTTGTCAATTAAAAAAGAATTCCTCAGTCTCTTTCCGTACATATGGATATGCAAAATCCGTACTTATATTATTGTAATTAGTATTTATTTGCATAAGTTAGCGTCTTATGTTATATTTTTCCTTAGTTTTATTAATTTTAGAATACCTGAGTGTTTTGGTAACCGAAATAATATTGAACGATAAATAAATGCAAATATTACTTTAATGTGACTATGTATTGTTAAAACTGCAAAAACATATCTGTATCACATCTATTATTAACCCCACTCATTGCTTTAAAAAATCCTACGGAACAAAAGGAGATGATGAAAATGAAAATAACTACAATGGTTATTTTGCTGATTGTATTTTTACCTGCATTTGCTTTCTCTGGTGAAATATACGGGTGTATCAAGGAAGGAAAAAAGTTTATTGAGAAGGGATCAAAAGTAGAAATTACTACAGACAAGAATACTTACTCCACAGAAACCGACAAATATGGCTCGTTTCGTCTATATGTGAATGATAATGGGATGTGCATATTTAAAGTGTATTATAAGGGACAACCTACGCAGGATTTTGCTGTTTACACTTATGAGAATCCTGTGAAATATGATTTAATTTTAGAAAAAAGAGACGATCGGTATTATTTAAAGAGGAAGTAAGAATGGAGAACAAACAAAAGGATAAATCAAGTGTATGGGATTTTTTAAAGTCGAGTAGTTTGTTCACCGGGGCGGCTATAGCTTTTGTTGGTTACTTTACCAATAGCTCTCTTGAAAAAATGAAATCTAGTGAAGCCCATTCTCGACTCTATGCCGAATTAATGGGTAAACGAGAAGAGTCAGAGAGCGCACTTCGAAAGGATATGTTTAATTCAATAATCGGCTCTTTTCTCAAACCAGAATCTGCGACACTCGAAGAAAAAGTGCTGAATCTGGAACTTCTCGCATCTAATTTCCATGAATCTCTTAATCTTGAACCACTCTTTATTCATCTTAAAAAGAAACTAACGCTTTCTCAGGATCCAGATAAAAAGGAATTCCAGGATCGTTTAGATAGGCTTGCTAAAGAAATAACCAAAAAACAAATGCTGGTTCTGGAGGGGGCTGGAGATAATTTTTCAAGAACAATCGTATTTGAAAGGCTTAAACAAAGCCAGATGGGCATTAAATTACAGGAGGAAACCCTTAAAGTAAATGATATAGAAAGGGTCTTCAGGATCGTTGTATTAAAGGCCGACACCGTTACTAAAGAAATAAATGTCAGATTGGAGGTCCTGACTCCCAATGATTTGGAAGGTGAAGAAGATACTTATGTTGTTGCTGAGTTCTGGGTAGGATTTTTTGACTTTCCGATGATTGATAATACTCGCCTGTCACATGACCAGAGATGCACAATTGTATTAACTGATTTCACAGACAAAAGCGCTAACATTACAATGTTAGAATTCCCAGGTTCCCATGCAAGCCTGAAAGAGAAGCCATATTATCAGGAGGTGGTACAGAATCTTCTAAAAGCGAGCGAGCTTAACGGCAAAAGCAAGATAAAATAGTTCCGCTAAGGGTCCTTTATGTTATACTTTTTCGGATACAGGTTACAGATATAAGACCGCAATTTAGACGAACTGGAAGAAAGTCTGGATGAAATTACTTGTTACTGGTGCCAGTGGTTTTTTGGGTTGGAATATTTGTCAGATAGCGAAAAAAGAGTGGGAAGTATCTGGAACGGTATTTTCTCATAATATAGGAATTCCCGGCGTAAACATTCTGAGAGTTGATCTGACAGATTTTAAAGAACTGAAGAGACTATTCCAGGTTATTCGTCCAGATGCGGTAATCCACGCAGCAGCAAAATCTGACCCTAATTATTGCCAAACCCATCGAGAGGAAACACAGAAGATCAATGTAGATTCTGCTATTAGCATTGCCAGCCTTTGTGCCTACTTTTTAATTCCTTGTGTTTTTACTTCTACCGATTTAGTATTTGATGGGTTGAATCCTCCTTACCGTGAAGAAGCCCCTGTTTGTCCTGTCAATTTCTATGGAGAGCAGAAGGTGTTGGCTGAAAAAGGTATGTTCAAATGCTATCCAAATGTTTCTATTTGCCGTATGGCTTTGATGTTTGGATTTCCAGGGCCTGTCGCTGCAAGTTTTGTTCAACCAATGTTAAAGGCTGTAAGAGAAGGCAAGGAGCTGCGGCTTTTTACAGATGAATTCAGAACGCCCATAAGCGTTAGTTCTGCAGTGCAGGGAATCTTTCTTGCTCTCGAAAAAGTGAACGGAATATTACATTTAGGTGGCGTTGAACGTATTTCGCGTTACGACTTTGGTAAGCTAATGGTGGATATCTTTAATATTCCTAATGCCAGATTATTGCCATGCAGGCAGAAGGATGTGGTCATGGCAGCGCCAAGACCGCCTGATGTTTCATTTGATAGCGCAAAGGCTTCTGTAATGGGTTTTAAACCTTTACCTCTGGCAGAAGAGTTTAAAAAACTACTTGGTATGGTTTGATAGTTTGATATTACAACCGAAGTCATTGACTTCAACTTATACATCTGTTAACTTATGCGATATGAATTTCCGATTTACAAAAGCCGAACGTTTGACAAAAAACAAAGAATTTGAAAAGGTTTTTAGTGAAGGGAAGGTATTTAAAGATACAAAAATTGTTTTCTATATTATAGCGAATGATTATCAATATTCACGAATAGGATTGGTGGTAAGCAAAAAAGTGGGAAATGCCGTACAGCGCAACCGCATCAAACGACTGCTGAGGGAATCATATAGATTGAATAAACACTTACTCACTACAAACGTTGATATTATTGCCCTTCCGCGGCGTACTTTTACGTCTAATCTAAAGTTGTTAGATATTGAAAATGAATTTAAGAAACTATTAAACTGGATTAACGAAAACTTTACTCATGCAATTTATCATCATTAAACTGCTACAGGTTTATCAATTTATTATTTCACCCTTTTTACATCCATCTTGTCGTTACGAGCCTACTTGTTCTCAATACATGATTGATGCAGTGAAAAAGAAAGGCACTCTATGGGGTATCTGCCTTGGAATTTGGCGTGTGATGAGGTGTCATCCCTTTGGTGGTTCTGGTTACGACCCGGTAAAATAGAATTCTTTAATTGAGACGAGAATAATTTGTGGTTTATTTACTCTCACATGGTTAGGTGGAGTTATTTGATTATTTTTAATTCGTTTTTTTTGTTAATTCCTCATATATTTTAAGCTCGTTATCTGCATCCTTTTCCAATCCTTTTTTTCTATACGTATTTTCAAGATTCTTGTGTACCATTGCTATTGCTGGATTGATTTGAATGGATTTTTTAAATTCATTAATAGCCTCATCCACTAATCCTTTTTCACTGTAAGCTATGCCCAAATTATTGTGAATGTTTGCGTCTTCAAGTTTTGTCTCAAGAACCTTTGTGTACACTTTAATGGCATCGTCAAATTGTTTTCTTTGTAAATACGTGAATCCTATTGCATTATATGCATCTAAAAAATCTGGTTTTAATTCAATTGCCTTTTGCCAGCTTAAAATAGCCGCATCCTGCATGTTGCTTTTTGCATATATTACACCGATATTATAAAACGTTACTGGATCATACGGATAGAGTTCCAATACCGTCCTGTATTCTTCAATAGCTTCCTTAAACATTCCTTTTTTATCATAGGTTATTGCGAGATTATAATGTGCATCTCTGTTATTTGGGTCTATTTTCAGTGCCTTTTTGAATATTTTCAAGGCTTCGTCAGTATTGCCCTGATTAACTAAAGAAACGCCTTGACGGTTATAGTTATCAGGGTCTTGAACGCCACAGCCGACAACTATGAGCAGTCCTAGAGAAAGCAATAACAGAATACCTCTGAGATATAAAATGGAACGCACGATGTTTTTTATCCTTTAAATTATGAATACAGTAAGAAAAATATAAAGGCAATATTATAATATTCAAAATTATATAGTTCAACCTAATTGTATTGATTTTTTTTGTATTATGGCTATAATTAATTTTCAAATATTTCATTCTAAGCCTTGTTATTGATAGGGGAGAAAGGTTGTTTGGGTTTTGTGTCCTGATATTGCTCGGATTAGGAAGAATAAAGTTTGGTCTCTTTTGATGTTATAAAGAAGAGTTTTATGTTTTCGTGTAGCTCAATGCGCCCGTAGCTCAGCAGGATAGAGCAACGGTTTCCTAAACCGTAGGTCAGACGTTCAAATCGTCTCGGGCGCATTAATATGGTAATTAATATGATAGATTTACACACGCATACGTTATTTTCTGATGGCATGCTTTTGCCGGCTGAATTAGTTCGGCGTTGTGAGGCAAAGGGTTTCCGCGGGTTAGCTATAACAGATCACGCTGATTATTCTAACATTGATTTTGTCATACCTAACGTTTTAAAAGCTTGCAGGGAGATAACGTCTGTTTCTAAAATCAAGGTGCAGTGTGGGGTTGAATTAACCCATCTTCGCCTGGAACATATAAAATCTATGGTGAAACGTGCGAGGAAGTTGGGAGCATTTATTGTGCTTGTGCATGGGGAAACTATTACAGAACCCGTATTACCTGGCACAAATAGGGCTGCCATTGAAGCCGGTGCCGATATATTGGTACATCCAGGTCTTATAACAGAAGCTGACGCAAGGCTTGCCAAAAGGAATGGTGTCAGACTGGAGGTCTCAGGCAGAAAAGGACATGCTTATGCAAATGGGTATGTTGTTAAAATTGCAAAAAAAGTTGGGGCGAAACTTGTATTTGGCTCTGATTCACATACACCAGATGATTTGTTAGATCGTAATTACGCTGAACGCATTATTCGCGGGGCAGGTCTGGAAGATAAAGATATTCAGGAAATTTTTAGAGAGGCAGAGTCTCTAATTGGTTTATAACTTTAATTATTAACAACCAAGTTTAGTGAATAGTTAATAAGTATGTCGTGACAACAATAGAAAGAAGGAAAGAAGAAAATGAAAGAAGCTACTTTAAATGCATTAAGAACGCTGAACAAATATAAAGCAGTTATCGGTATAGGTATTGGTGTTGCTATTGCTATTGGTGCAGGTGTTACCTTTTTTATAACTGAAAAAAGTCGAAAAACTGAGATGGTGTGGCAAAGTATGTGGAAGATTAATAGTGATTTGGCAATGGCAGCGCAACGTCAGGGAATGGACGTCAAAGATAGAAATGCAGCATTAAACACAGCGGCCGATGCTTATAGATATATTAAAGATAATATGTCTTCTTCTAGTGCTACACCATGGGTATTATTTCAGGTGGGGAATATTTATTATGGTCTTAAGAATTATGACGAAGCCATTCGTACGTATAATGAATTTTTAAGTAAATATAGCGGCCATTCATTTGCACCTATTGTGAAACAGTCTTTGGGGTACGCTTATGAGGAAAAAGGACTTTTAATGGAGGCGGTAAAGCAATTTAATGATGTTTCGATGACTAATAATAATCTTCTCGCTGCACAAGAAGGGTGGGATGCAGGGCGTTGTTATGAAAAATTAGGACAAACAAACGAAGCAATTCGCTCTTATACCCAAGCAGTAGAACTTTCTCCAAACAGTAATTGGGCTGTAATGTCACAATATCGTTTATCAGTGATTAAATAATATGCAACAGGAAGTTTCACAAGTAAAAGAATTAATATTTGATATAAAAAAGGCGTTTGATGATAAGAGGATTGATAGATACCTCGCATCGCGCCTTCCCGATTTTTCAAGGACCTTTATACAGAAATTAGTAAAAGAGGGCTCTGTACTGGTCAATGGGCGCACTGTAAAAAGTAGCTATGATATACAAAAGGGAGATGTTATTTCCGTTCGTGTGCCTGTACTTGCAGAATACAAAATTGCTCCCGAAGATATTCCGTTAAATATTGTTTACGAAGATGATTATTTGATGCTAATTAATAAGCCGTATGATATGGTTGTTCATCCTGCGGGAGGGCATCCTTCCGGCACGCTCGTTAATGCTTTAACTTTCCATTGTCAGAATCTTTCACAGGTGAACGGACCTTTAAAGGCGGGTATTGTGCACCGATTGGATAGAGATACAAGCGGGATTATGCTGACAATTAAAAGCGATGCCGTCCATTCGCATATTGCAATGCAGTTTGAAAAGAGATATATAAAAAAGGAATATATTGCCGTTGTAGAAGGCGAGATCATGCTAGACTCTGATGAGATTAATTTACCAATCGGAAGACATAAAACCGACCATCTGAAAATGACTATCAGACATGATATCGGCAAGGAGGCTGTGTCTATTTATGAGGTAATAGAACGTTTTTACGGTTATACCTTAGTAAAAATAATGCCAAAAACAGGACGTACACATCAAATTCGTGTACATATGCGGGCAATAGGGCATCCTGTAGTTGCTGATTTTATGTACGGCAATCATGAGTCCTGTTATCTTTCAGATTTATTAAAGAAGGAAAGAGAACCTGGAGAAATTCCAATTATCGAGAGACAGGCGCTTCATGCGCATAGAATCGAGTTTTTCCATCCCATACAGAGTAAGAAAATGGAATTCCAGGTGGATTTGCCTCCGGACATATCTTCACTTGTAAAAGCACTAAGAGAAATAAGGCCTTATAGTAAAAATTAGCAGGGAATAGCCTTTGACTCCACAAAAAAATACGCATTCTAGTGTAGTGCGTCTTAAATAAGTTTACTTATGACTTTACACCGTAAAAGGATTTCATTATAATGTTAATTGATGAAGAAAGCGGAACCTATTCAGCTATC
>Ga0209212_1002011_pt1 | contig 30477 bp, 18 predicted proteins | sample RifGroC2_FD_183996 | JGI IMG/M metagenome (GOLD analysis project Ga0209212, IMG submission 183996) | Groundwater microbial communities from Rifle, Colorado, USA - Groundwater C2 (SPAdes) (version 2) | ecosystem: Environmental > Aquatic > Deep subsurface > Groundwater | place: Rifle, Colorado...
GCGCCAAAGAACCGTCATCATTTTCAGGCTCGAATCAGCGAAATCCGCTTGAATCCCTGAAATCCGCATTATTATTAACCTTTCTTCCTAAAACATAAAACACCGCTTAAGCTCTCTGCGTATCTTGAGCCGGACACAATCAAGGATAACCGATCACGAAGGAGTATCTATGAAAACTACTGAACTGAAGATCGAAGGGATGAGCTGCGGGCATTGTGTCATGGCTGTTAAGAAAGAATTGTCAAAATTGAACGGTGTCGAGGTTGACGATGTTCAAATTGGATCCGCAAGAGTAAGGCGTGACGAGAACAAGGTGTGGGTCCAGGAGCTCAACCGGGCCGTTGAAAGGGCCGGATACCGTGTGATATCCGTGCAAGAGGGAAGGGAAAACTGATGGAGAACAAAAGCCCCCGGGTTCAGACTCTAACCCTTCCCGTTGAAGGGATGACCTGCGCGAGCTGTGTGGTTCGTGTGGAGAAGGCGCTGAAGAATACAGACGGAATCGAATCTGCAAGCGTGAACCTGGCAACCGAGAAGGTAACCGTGTCGTTCGACCCCGCGAAGGCCGATTTGAACCGGCTCTCCCATGCGGTGGAAGAGGCCGGCTACAAGCTCGTCCTGCCTTCGCCGGGCCGCGATCACGAGTCTGCGGATCAACGCATCAACGAATTAACGAGCGAACGGGCAAAGGACGAACAATTCAGGAAACTGAGAGGAGAGTTCATTCTCGGCGTTATTCTGACAATCCCCATCATGGTGGTCAGCATGATAGGAATGACGGATTGGTTCATGGCATGGTCGCCGCTTACGATGGATGAAATCAACCGGCTGCTGCTTGCCGGCACGTCAGTTGTGATGGTGGTTTCGGGGAAGCGCTTCTTTTCGATTGCGTGGAGACTTGCGCGTCATGGCTCGGCCGATATGAACACCCTGGTTGCCGTGGGAACGGGTTCGGCATACGTCTACAGCGCCATTGTGGTCCTTTTCCCGAGATGGCTTCAGGTGAGCGACCCTTCAGGTCACATCTATTTCGACACCGCTGCAACCATCATCACTCTCATCCTTATGGGCCGTCTCCTGGAATCAAGGGCAAAACGGAGAACGACCGACGCTATCAGAAACCTGATGAACTTGCAGCCGAAAATGGCTCGTGTTCTGAGGAACGGCGCCGAAGTGGACATTCCGGTGGAAGAGGTTCGGAGAGATGACGTCTTCTTTGTGAGGCCCGGAGAAAGGGTTCCTGTGGATGGAGTGATCCTCAAGGGGACAAGTTCCGTTGATGAGTCGCTGGTTACCGGCGAAAGCATGCCGGTTGAAAAAATCCCCGGGAAAAACGTCGTGGGCGGAACAATCAACAAAGACGGAAGCCTTGAAGTTCGTGCCACCGCCGTGGGGAAAGATACTCTGATTTCGCAGATCATTCGACTCGTTGAAGAGGCGCAGGGATCAAAGGCCCCCATCCAGACGCTTGCGGACAGGGTTGCTTCTGTGTTCGTTCCGACGGTCATCGGTATTGCCGTAGTTACGTTTCTCGCGTGGTTCTTTGTCGGAGGGATCCCATTTTCATCGTCCCTCATCAATTTTGTCGCGGTGCTGATCATCGCTTGCCCGTGTGCCCTGGGATTAGCGACGCCGACAGCCATTATGGTGGGAACAGGCCGGGGGGCCACGCAGGGAATTCTTATCCGAAATGCCGAAAGCCTCGAGCGCGTGCACAAGGTCCGGTCGATCATTCTGGACAAGACCGGTACGCTGACGGAAGGGAGGCCCGCAGTTACAGATTTTATCCCTGCCGGAAAACAGGACGGACGGTTGGTCCTCGGTTACGCCGCAGCGGTCGAGAACAGATCCGAGCATCCTCTTGCCCGGGCCATTGTTGAATTTGCCGCCCGCGAGAGAGTTTTGCCCGCCGACGTCGAATCGTTCAAGGCGGTTTCGGGATTGGGTGTTCGGGCAATAGTGAATGGAGCGGAGATTCTCGTCGGAAGCCCCTCCTTCATGAAAGATCAGGCAACAGACATTTCCGCCGTTGCGGCAGAGATTGACGGTCTTGCTTCGCAGGGAAAGACAGCGGTGATCGTTGCGGTGAACGGCACGGCGGCCGGTGTTTTCGGTGTTTCCGACACAGTGAAATCCACTTCGCGGAAGGCTGTTGAGCAGCTCAAAGAGCTGGGAATCAACGTTATCATGTTGACCGGAGATTCAACAGCAACTGCCGGTTCGGTTGCGAAATCGCTTGGGATTGACCAGGTGGTTGCCGACGTTCTGCCGCAGGAGAAGGCCCTCCATGTGCGTCGGATTCAGGAGCAGGGGACTGTTGTGGCCATGGTCGGTGACGGGATCAACGATGCACCTGCGCTGGCACAAGCTGACGTCGGAATCGCCATGGGAACAGGAACTGACGTTGCGATGGAAACAGCCGACATCACCATTATGAGCGGCGATCTGCTCAATGTTGTGCACGCAATATCCCTTTCCAGAAGGACTGTCCGAACGATCAAGCAGAATCTGTTCTGGGCATTTGTGTACAACGTGATCGGGATTCCCGTTGCGGCGCTTGGCCTGCTGAATCCAATGTACGCTGCAGCCGCAATGGCAATGAGTTCCGTAAGCGTCGTTTCGAATTCGCTGAGGTTGAGGACAAAGTCGTAGAAGTTCGCTACCGAGCGGCGATAGCCTCATGAAAGAAAGCCCGACCCTTTCGTCGGGCTTTCTTCTTTCCTCTCCCGGTTCTTCCATCGCTTCCATTCTTTTTGAATGTTTTTCTGGAATTTTGGCCGATTTTTTTGCAAAATAAGTTGATACCCGCACGCCGAAGTGCAGCTCATGTTGTTTCTGCACACAGGCGTGGATATTCTTTCATAATATCAGCGAGTTGCATGGGATCTACGCCTCCGAACGCCGACCACTCTTCTCTTTCACAGCGTCTTCACATCTTGGCCCGCAACCTCTGGTGGACATGGAACCCCGAGGCGCAGGCAATCTTCCAGGACCTTTCGCCTCAGGTGTGGCAACAATCCAATCACAACGCTGTCGTGGTCCTCAACGAGGTTTCTTCGGTTGAGCTGCAGGCCCGGTTGCATGATCAGGAGTTCATGAAGAAAGTGCGGTTTGTCCTTGAGGAGTTCGAGGATTATCTGAAGGACAAATCCACCTGGGTCTCGCGAAATGTTCCCGCCCTCACGAATCCGATTGTGTATTTCAGTGCCGAGTTCGGGCTGCATGAATCTCTCCCTATTTATTCGGGAGGATTGGGGGTCCTTTCGGGAGATCACACAAAATCGGCCAGCGATCTTGGACTTCCTTTCATCGGAATTGGTCTCTACTATCGCAAAGGTTATTTTCAACAGCGCATAGGAAACGAGGGGTGGCAGGAGGAGCAATATCCGGTCTGGCCTCCTGAGCATCTCCCGCTTGAGCTCGTCTCTCTGCCTGAGGGAGGCCGCCTTCTGAATTCAGTTGAAATCGGGGATGTCACGGTCTTTTTTCAAACGTGGCGGCTCAATGTCGGGCGTACCGTCGTCTATCTGCTTGACACGTGCGTTCCCGAGAATAGCGAGCATTACCAGGGATTGACAGCGAGTGTCTATGGCGGAAATATTGACACGAGGATAGGTCAGGAAGTAGTGCTTGGGATCGGGGGCGTAAGGTTGCTGAAATCAATGGGCGTGACGCCGTCATGCTATCACATGAACGAAGGACATTCGGCCTTCCTTGTTCTTGAGCTGCTGAGAGAGGACCTTGCGGCAGGGAAATCGCACGAAGAGGCTGAGAAGGAGGTACGTCGACATTGCGTTTTTACGACACACACGCCCGTCCCCGCGGGGCATGACCGGTTTCCATCGGACCTCATGGGTCGAACTCTGGGAAAATATTGGAGCGTGACAAAGCTTTCTCATGAACACATGATGGGATTCGGCAGGGTGAATCCGGCCGATCCTCAAGAGCCGTTCACGATGACCGTCATGGCGCTCAAGATGTCGCGCGCGGCCAACGGGGTCAGCAGGATCCACGGAGAGGTGAGCCGGGATATGTGGCAGCATCTCTACCCCTCCCGCCCCGTCGTCGAGGTGCCAATCGGCGCAATCACCAACGGGGTTCACACGCCAAGTTGGGCCAATGCACGTGCACACGAATTTTGGAACAAGCGGCTCGGATACGATTGGACCAACAAACTCATTGAGCCGGAATTCTGGAACAAGATTGAAACCGAGGACCTGGCAAGTGACGAAGAACTCTGGGCTCTTCGCTTTACCCTTCGCCGTGAACTTGTGGAATTTGTGCGCCGGCGGCTCAGAAGAGAGGGCGGACGCAACGGAGATTCCGAACTTCCCGCGGTTCTCTCTCCCGATGCGCTTACGATCTGTTTCGCCCGGCGATTTGCAACCTATAAGAGGGCGCCGTTGATTTTCAGAAATGTGGAAGCGATGATGTCCCTGATGGATAACAAGGCAAGACCGGTGCAGCTCATCTTTTCCGGGAAAGCTCATCCGATGGACAACGAAGGAAAAAAGTTCATTCAGAAGATTTTCGAAATGACGAAGCATCATGGGCTCCAGGGAAAGGTGGTGTTCGTCGAAAACTACGATATGAATGTTGCTCGATGGCTTGTCGCCGGGGCGGATGTGTGGCTCAACAATCCCCGGCGGCCGCTCGAAGCAAGCGGTACAAGCGGAATGAAGGTGCTCATTCACGGTGGATTGAACCTGAGCGTTTTGGACGGATGGTGGAGTGAAGGCTTCAATGGGAAGAACGGGTGGGCCATTGGTGATCACGCAGGTGAGAGCGATTTGGACACACAGGACCGACAGGATTTCGAGAACCTGTACAAGACCCTGAAAGAGTCCGTGGTTCCTGAGTTCTTCGACCGGGACGAAAAGGGAATCCCAAGGTCATGGATCGCCCGCATACGCCACTCAATGAAGACCCTGATCCCCGTCTATAACACGGAGAGGATGGTTGCCGAATACGTGAAGAAGTACTACGTCCCTTAGTGTGAACGTTTTTCCCCTTCTGTGACGCCCGTCGCTCATCTCATTGACAATCTGACCATCCCTGAATATCTTACGACATGCCTCTCATGAACCTTCGTTATCCCCAACCTCAACAAGTCGGCACCCGCTGATGGCAAAAGAACGCGGAACAAGGAAGCTTGCGGCCATCATGTTCACGGACATCAAGTCCTTTTCGAAGAAAATGGCCGAAAGTGAAGACCTTGCCATGCAGCTTCTGCGTGTCCACGACGACACGCTGAAGGCAGCGATTGACAAATACGAGGGAAAGATCATCAAGGCGATCGGCGACGCTTTCATGGTGGATTTTTCGAGCGCCGTCAATGCCCTGAAATGCGCCATAGAATCCCAGGAGGAATTCTACAAGTACAACAAAGGAAAGAAGGAACTCGAAAAGATAGAGGTGCGCATCGGCATCCACCTCGGAGACGTGATCACAGACGGAAATGACATTTTCGGCGACGGTGTCAATATTGCCGCCCGCATCGAGGCAGTGACGGAACCCAATCGTATCTGCATTTCTCAGGACGTCTACAGCCAGATCAAGAACAAGATGCAGGTCAAGACGTATCATATGGGGTCGATCGAATTAAAGAATATCCCCGAGCCGATGGAGGTCTACGAAATCCTCCTCGACAACATCCCCGAATTTGCCACGCCGTCAAAGAGCGCCCAGCAAATGCCCTCCAAGCGGACCGCCGAGCGCGCGACAAAGAGAGAGGCAAAAGAGGCCGAGAAGATCGAATTAGCAAAGAAAAAGGCTGAAGAAGACAAACAGAAATCGGATACCGCGGAAAAAGTCCAGAAGATCTTTGTGAAAGCGGAGGCATTATTCAAGGAAGGAAAACTGGACGAAGCTGAGAAGGAAGTAACGGAAATATTCAAGCATGTCGGATTCCATGCCGGAGCCCAATCCCTTCAGTCCCGCATTGAAGAAGAAAAGCGGAAGATTGAAGAGGATGAGCGGAAGAAGGCCGCAGCTCAGAGAAAAGTGAAGCAGCAGGTGGGAGAGCTGATGGAAGAGGCCCTCAAATTTGTGGATGAAAACAAGTTCGCAGAGGCCGACTCCAAGCTGAAGGAAATCTTTGCGATTGATTCCTCGGACGAAGACGCAAAGGCACTCGAGGAAAAAGTAAAAGAGGGACTCAAGAAGGCTCCGCCGGCAGCGCCGAAAGAGGAACCAAAGCCGGAACCCTCGCGGGCGCCGGAGCGTGAGCCGGAATCACCGTCACAAGCTGTTGTTGCTGAACCCTCTCCGGAACCTGTGCCTGAGGCGGCTGAAGAGGCGGCCCCTCAGCAGGCATCGCCTCAACGTCGCCGGGCGGGATTGAAGCAGAGACAGAAGCACCTTTCGCCGTGGATCAAGAAGTTGATTGTCGTGGGGATTGTCGGAATCGTCGGTTACGTCCTGTTTCCTACCATTCAAAAGATTCTCTTCCCCCTTGATTCCACTCTCGTGGTGGTTCCTTTTACCTTCGCGGGTCAGGAGAATGATACCCTGGGCGCGGCCATTGCTTCTGTGCTGGAAGAAGATTTGTCGATGTACAAGGAACTGGTGCTGGTGAGGACCGGAAACCTTGAAGGCAAGAAGCCAACCGCATCTCAGCTGGCCGGGCAGCTCCAGGCACGATTTGTCGTGACGGGGCAGATTACTTCATTGAGTCCAACCTTTTCCGCCCGCATTCGTCTCAGTAATCCGGGCGACAACATTCCGTCGGAAGAATGGACCGTGGAGGATGGATCGTATTCTTTGAATGTGCTTCGCACGGACATTGTCTCCCGTGTCTTCAGGCATTTGGGCCTGGAACCGGAGGCGAAAGAGCTTCAGCCGTTATCTGGCAATGCATCCATCAATGACGCCTACCTGCGTGCCTCGTGGCATTCCTCTCAATCCAATCGGGACGATCTTGCCTATGCAGAATCGTTATTCCGAAGGATACTCATTGCTGACAGCGATTTTTCCCCGGCCCATACGGGATTGGGACGCACGTTGATCCGCCTTTTCCGGGCGGATGGAGAACGCGACAAGTCGTTGTTGCGTGAAGCTGCCGATGAAGCGATCAAAGCGAGGAGCATAAACCCGAACTCCGCCGCAGCACTCGAAGTTCTGGCAACGGCGTATCGTGCCGCAGGAAGAATGAGCCTGGCTGAAAAGACCCTTGATCAGCTGCTGGAAATGGCACCGGGCAATGCTCAGGCTCAACGCCAGTACTCTCTCCTCTTGCTTGCCGAAGGAGATTATGATGGAGCGTTCAGGTACGCTTCCAAGGCGGTGTTGCTTGACCCCAATAACGCCGAATCACAGGAAGTGATGGGGCACGCCTACTATTTCAAACAACAGATGGTGAGTGCGGAGAAGGCCTATGATCGGGCGATTTCCATCGGAGGCAATTCGTACTTTCTGACCACCCGCTACAAGCTTGCCGTGTGGGGTGCCGGCCTGAGTCCTGAGCCTGTTGCACAGTACGGCAACAGGTTATTGCGTGACGATCCGACAAACTACGTTGTTCAATACTGGGTTGGCAGGGCGTATATGCTTTCGGGCTTGTGGCAGGAAGCGAAAAAATACCTCGAGCCGGGTGCGGAGTCTCTTAAGGAAGTGCTCAAGCTTTCTCCTTCGGAAGTCAATGCCCTCTCGTATCTGGGTTTGTATTACGCGAGGCTGGGAGAGTCTGCCAACGGCCTGGTTGAAATCGACAAGGCATTGGAACTAAGCGGCGGGTCGGCAATTGCGAAGTATCGAAAGGCTCAGTTCTATGCTATTCAATCCGATAAGAAGAAAGAAGCGCTCGAGTGGCTGCAGCAGGCTGTCCGGCAGGAATTCATTCTCTCCGAAGTGATGAGCCCCGATTTCGCATTTCTCGTGAAGGATCCCGGCTTTGCTCAGGCGATTGTCCTGAGCGCAACGGCCGATGCCGGCGAATAGGCTAGGGACTCCACCAGTACGTGACCTTGAGGGAAAATACGTTGTCCGGCCTCGCCCTCAGCATTTCTGAAAAATCTCTCCCTGTTTTGAACACCCCATAGTCCTTCTCGTAGTGCGCCTTCTCGTTTGTCCAGACAAGATACAGCGTCGATCCGGGGAGATACTCCCACCGAAGGACTGCATTCGCCCTCAACGATTTGAAATTAAAATCAGGAGTCAAGGTCGTGGACGAAGGATTGAATGTGAACGTCCCCGGCGTCGCCAGGCTCTTGAATCCCGAATATCGTCCGGCTGAGAGAAACGGCTGGGCGTAGAACTGAAAACTGAGTTTCGGGGTGAATGTCCAATTCAAACGCAACGTTGCGGACAGCGATTGCTGATCGAGGGTTGCGAAGACATACCGTGTCCCGAACGTGGCGGGTGCGACCGAATCCGGAACGGCCTCGACGTATTGTGCGGTCGAATGGTTGCGCGAGTAAGAAGGGCCGAAGCTGAGGTTGAGAGCCGTCGAAATACGCCAGGTAAGGGCAAGAGATGTACCGAAGTCCCATCCGCCGGAATTCCCCTTGTCTGCATTGATGAAGATAGAGCCGTAGAAATTCTTTCGATAATCACTGTTGAAGTAAATTGAGGCAAATTTGCTTGGGAGGGATCTCATCAAGGGCCCCCCTCGAGTCCTGCGATCGTCAAGGAATCCCGTGTTGTATCCCAAATAGATCGATCCGTACCAGTAGCTGAGCAGCTCCAGATGTCCGTTCAGATACATAGTTTCCCCCGTTTTCAATCCACCGAAATTGAATTCCTCCAGCAGCGCGACTCCCAAGGATTTTGTGCGGAAGACAGGGTCGGGCTCATACCAATCGTAGCCAACCCGCACGTGGGCGTTGACGATGTCGGTGTAGGTGTGGAACCCGAGGTCATTTGATTCAAAAGAGGGGTTGATGAACCCGGCAGCCGCATTGAGCCGCCAGTTTCCCTTATCTTTATTGAGCCATAGTCTGCCGGCCCAGCCGGTCAGCGAGGTGGCGCTCGAGTCGATTGAGAAACGCTCCTGGTCGGGTCTCTGAAAATAGTGCTGCGGTGATTGCTGAAGATCCAGCATCCGGGTCCGGCTCCCCATCACGCTCGTCATGCCGGCCCAGCCTGTGAGAATCCAGTCCTTTTCGGCGTCGAGGAACGTCCATCCGTCAACTCCCACGGAGACCGCTCGTCTATTCAGCAGCTCGGAGGCCGCAGATCTCCGTGTGTCGCGCTCAACGATTGTCGCAATCATTCCGACGGCCTGTCTCGATTCCTCGAAGTTCTTTTGTGTGCGAACGATTCCGTAAAACGTATATGGTTCGATCTCATCTTCAAATCGCGTTCCGGCCGAGTCAACCCGTCCGAACTCGCGATCTGCGACCGCCGTCAACGCTGCTATGGACCAACCGTCCGAAGTCTTTCCGCTCACTTTTGCAGCCCCAAGGATTGTCGTTCGATCGGGAATATCCGTGAATCCCTGCTGTGTTACCGCCCTTTGGACCATTGGCTGTTGAGGTGCGCGGCCAATGCGGCGGCTGTAGAAGAACCCGGGATCGCTCCAATTGAAGTCCCAGAAACTCGCCGCCCCACCGCGGCCGAATGAAAGAATATTTGATCCCTCGATGAAGAATGGCCTCTTTTCGGAATAGTATGTTTCGTAGGCCGACAGGTTAACGACTGCAGGATCGACTTCAACCTGGGCAAAGTCGGGATTGATGGAAGCATCAAGCGTGAAGTTCCCGCTCAATCCGATCTTCGCATCTGCACCAACGCCCCCAAAGTAATCCCTTCCAAAGACAAACGGATCCTTCCTTCCCACATTGAACTGATCGACGGGCGGCTGGCGTAGGAACTTGCCGGTTGCGGCCACATACGGGCTCACCTCGATCCGCGGAGGCGGCTCAATTCCCTCAATGCCGTGTAATTCCATCCATTTTGAAACACGCACCGCGTCGTTTCTCGGATAGTACAGAAAATACGATTCCTCATTCTTCCTATGTATCGATCTGCTTACCTCAATTCCCCAAACATAACGGGCTTCCTTGGAGAACCGCATCTGTGAAAAGGGTATCCGAAATTCAGCCTTCCAGCTTTCCGAATCCTTCCCCACTGCGACGTCCCACACTGCATCGAACGAACCATCGGTTTTTGTGTCGTCGTAGATGATTCCGTCCTGCTGACATCCGCTGGGATTGGTTCCAAAAAAATATGCAGTCAGGCGGTCGTGGTTGGAGTCAATCCCGATGAAGAATGCATCGGATTCGAAATCTTCGTCGCGGCGGACGAGTCTGCCGGTAATCGAATCGGGGGACTGGTCAAACATTCGGGCAGCGACGTAAAGCGCATCGTCGTCGTAGGCGAACCAGACTTCCGTCCGTTCCGAAGCGGGCTGGCCCTCATTCGGCTGGCGCTGAATGTGCCGGTCCATTCCGGGACCCTGCCAAACGGACTCGTCGAGACGGCCGTCAATGACGATCTGAACTGTTGATCGCACCGCGACAATTGGTTGATTCTGTCCCGCGAGGTCTGTTGCGAGAAAGAAGAGAGGAATCAGCGTGGGACGCAGGAACAAGGAGTGAAACGTTGAATGGCGTTGCATGGCGTTTCAATGTTCGCAGAATATGTTGAATGACGGTACGAAAAGCAAGGTATTTCTACGAAATTTCAATAACTTACGGCGATTCGTTGCTTGCCTCGGAATCCAAATTTCCATATTTTGTCACGGCTTTTTATCACCCCCCGGAGTACCGGATGCAGGTTCAAGTCTCTCGTCTCTCCTTCTCTTATCCCCGTTGGCCAGTGCTGGACGATGTCACGTTCGAGGCAAAAGGAGGCGAGTTTCTCAGTGTGCTTGGGCCGAACGGCTCGGGCAAAAGCACGCTCCTGCGTTTGCTGGCGAGAATTCTTCTGCCGGAGGCTGGTTCGGTCGTTCTCGGTGACCGCCCCCTTGCCGCATATTTCCGAAATGATCTTGCCAGGATTATCGGCTTCGTGCCGCAGGAAATGAACCTTTTGTTTCCCTTCACGGTCATGGAAATGGTTCTGATGGGTCGGACGCCGTACGCGGGAAAGTGGGGATTTGAGAACAGGGAAGACATTCTGCAGGCGAACAAAGCCATGGAACAGACGGACATAATGCATCTTGCCGGCAAGCCCATGACCGCAATTTCCGGAGGCGAGCGCCAGAGAGTCCTCATTGCGAGGGCGCTTGCACAGCGCCCGAAGGTTCTTCTTCTGGATGAGCCCAATGCTCACCTGGATCTTTCACATCAAATTGAGATCTTTCGGATCCTGCAAAGACAGCGGCTCGGTCAGGGTACCACAGTTATCTCCGTCTCTCACGATCTGAACCTGGCAGCGGCGTTCAGCACAAGCGTCATTCTTCTCGGCAGCAGTCCCTCCGGAGGAGGGAATACGGTAGCAGCCTCGGGGCGGCCCGAGCAGGTGCTCACAGCGGAGCGCATCAAAAGTATCTTTCACACCGATGTCCGTGTGGACCGGCAGAGTGCCGAGGGGCCGGTACGAATATCGCTTGCTCTTGAATCGTTACCGAATGCAAAGAGAGAATCCTCATGAGCGTGTTCAGAGATATTGAGTCGCTTGGTCACGAACAGATCGTCTATTGTAATGATGTGCGGGTTGGTCTGCGGGCCGTCATCGCGATTCACAACACGTCATTGGGCCCCGCTCTTGGTGGAACGCGGATGTGGACGTACGCGACCGATGATGAGGCACTGCGGGATGTACTGAGGCTTTCGCGCGGAATGACCTATAAGGCCGCGATAGCGGGACTCAATCTTGGGGGTGGAAAGGGGGTCATTATCGGAGACCCCAACAAGGACAAAACTGAGGCGTTGTTTCGAACCTACGGAAGATTCATCGAGGGATTGGCAGGACGATACATCACTGCAGAGGATGTCGGGACGAGTGAGCGGGAGATGGAATGGGTGCGTATGGAGACGAAATACGTGACAGGAATCTCCAAGGCGCTCGGCGGAAGCGGGGATCCTTCCCCGGTGACTGCTTTCGGTGTCTTCATGGGGATGAAGGCCTGTGCCAAGGAGGTCTTCGGCAGCGATTCCCTCAGGGGGAAGAAGATTGTTGTGCAGGGCGCGGGACACGTCGGTTCATATCTGTGCAAGTACCTGGCAAAAGAGGGCGCGCTGATCACGATCACAGACATATTTGAAGAAAAAGCGAAAGATGTGGCAAGATCGATGAAGGCAACCTACCTGAAACCCGAAAAGGTTTTCTCCGTCCCCGCCGACATTTTTGCCCCTTGCGCTCTGGGAGGAATTCTGAATGATGAGACCATTCCCAGGCTCAAGGTGAAGATCGTGGCCGGAGGCGCAAACAACCAGTTGCTGGAAGAGAAAAAGCACATGCAAATGCTGATTGATCGCAAGATCCTCTGGGCTCCCGATTATGCGATCAATGCGGGCGGGCTCATCAACGTTGCCAATGAATTGGAGGGATACAGCGAGGAGCGGGCACTGAAACAGGCCGAGGGAATCTATGATATCCTCGCTGAAATACTGAAGATTGCGAGGGCGGAGAAAATTACCACATCGCTTGCTGCCAACCGCATTGCGGAAGCCCGGATCGCCCGGATTTCCGGAATAAAGCAGATCTATGCTGGCAGGTCGGAGTTTGTCGGCCGTCAGGGGGAAAGAACCCGGGGCGGAAGGTAGCATAAAGGATTTCATGGCATCGAAACGTCGCATAATACGTGAGAGAGTTCTTCAGGTGCTCTATGCTCACGAGTTGTCTCATAATCCTGTCGCCGCAATCATCGAAACCGTTCTCGAAGATCTCAAGAAAGACCCGGCCACCTTTGATTTTGCCAGGTCGCTCGTTCAAAGGGTCATTGATGCGGAGGATGAGCTCGATACGCTGATCAAGAAGAGGGTGGCAAACTGGGAATTCAATCGACTTGCCGTCATTGACCGGGTGATTCTCAGGATGTGTATCTGCGAGCTTCTGTATTTTGAGGATATTCCGCCGAAGGTCTCTATCAACGAAGCGATCGAAATCGCACGGCGCTACAGCACGGAGAAAAGCGACAAATTCGTGAACGGCGTATTGGATTCGGTCCTCGACGACCTCAAGAAGAACGGAAAGCTGAAGAAAACCGGACGCGGTTTGCTCGAAACCGCCGGCCGCAAGAATCCCGCCTCATGACCCCCTCAGCCCCACCCTCCGGACGATTCAAAATCTTCTCCTGGACGTTGTTCGATTTTGCCAACACAGCGTTCTACGTGCTTATTCTCACGGTCGGCTACCCGCTGTATTTCAAGAAGGTTATCGTTGGAACGGCCGATGGGGATGCGCTGTGGGGTGTTTCGTTCAGCATCTCCATGCTGATCGTTGCCGTTCTCTCCCCGATCCTCGGCGCTGTGGCAGACTACGGGGCCGGGAAAAAACGATTTCTTTGGCTGTTCACCCTTCTCTGCGTGCTCGCCACTGCCGCCCTCTTTTTCGCCCAGGAATCAATGATTCTCTTCGGCATGATCTTCCTCATCCTCGCCAACATCGGGTTCGAAGCCGGGCTGGTGTTCTATGATGCATTCCTTCCTGAAATCACGACGGAGCGAAGCTACGGACGGGTCTCGGGGTACGGATTTGCGATGGGTTACGTCGGGTCGTTGGTCACCCTGCTGATCGCCATGCCGCTTTACGCCGACGGATTCGAGGCGGGAAACCTGTTGAGCATCCGGATCAGTTTTCTTATCGCTGCGGGCCTGTTTCTTCTTTTCGCACTTCCGCTCTTCATTGTTGTTCCTGATCCGCAGCGTCATGCAAGCCTGAAGCTGGATTTTGTGACCATTGGAGTTCATCGGATTCGTTCGACCTTCAAGGAATTTCCGAAATACCGTAATGTGGCCAAATTCCTTCTTGCCTATTTCATCTATGTTGACGCAATCAATACCATCATCATTTTTTCTTCAATCTTTGCCGATGAGACTCTCAAACTCGGGGTCCAGGATATCATCATATTCTTTGCAATTGTCCAGACCTCGGGTGTTGTGGGCTCTGTCCTTTTCGGGATTCTTGCTGACAAGATCGGACACAAGAAGACGCTCGTGATCTCGCTGGTTCTCTGGCTTGTCGTTGTTGCCGCCTCATATTTTGTCTCAACTGCTGCCATGTTTTTCGTCGTCGGTATCTTTGCGGGAATTGCGCTGGGTTCATCGCAATCTTCCAGCCGCAGCCTGATGTCGTCCATTATTCCGAAGGAGAAAAAGACTGAATTCTTCGGGTTCTACTCATTCTTCGGAAAGGCCTCTGCGATTCTGGGACCGGCCCTCTTTGGCGTCGTTTCGTCGTATGCCAATCAGCGTATTGCACTGGTCTCAGTCGGGGTCTTGCTCATGCTCGGCCTGATCCTCTTGAATCGGGTTGACGACCATCTTGCTGTCCCTGCAGAATCTTAACGTTGCATTTCCCTTCTTAACTCTCTATTTTCGCAGTATTCTTTTTCACCGCTCAGTCCTTGGAACAAAACAGGTGGTTGAATGAAACTCTCGTGGAAAAGCATTCCCCTGCATAACAAGATCCTTGGTGCCCTTGTGCTGGGTGCGATCTTTGGTGCGATTTTCAACGTCAGCAAATATGAGTTGACGGTAAACATGAAGGGGGATCGCGGAAGCATCGTTTCTGAGACGGTCAAGAGATGGCAACAGATCGAATTTGTGGGAAAGGATTCCGCCATTCTCGCCTCCTTTGGTCCCGAAGATCAACTGAGCATCCTGCGATTCTCCCGCACTCTCGGCAAGGAGGATCGGTCGGCGGCGACGATGCGGGTGAGGGGAGACGAACGCGAATCAGGCAGCACATCCGAATGGCGGGAGCTGACGGGAATAGTTTCGGTTGAAAAAGTGAAGAGCCTGGCTGTTGTCATCAAGCCCGTGGGGAATATTTTCATCCGGCTTCTGATGTTCATTTCGATACCGCTTGTTCTTGCTTCGCTCATTGTAGGTGCTGCAAGCCTTGGGGACATACGAAGGGTTGGAAAACTCGGGGGGAAGACGATCGGCTGGTATCTCATCACGATCACGGTCTCGATCACGATCGGTCTCACGCTGGTCAATCTGATACAACCCGGCAAACAGCTGGCTCCTGAGGCGCAGGAAAAACTGTTGGCCGAATTCCAGACTGATATCAAGGCGGAAGTTCCTCCCGTGGATCTCGTTGGAATGCTGGTGAATATCGTGGCGACAAACCCGATCAAGGCACTGGCCGACGGAGAGATGCTGCAGATCGTGTTCTTTGCTCTGATGATAGGGGTCAGTCTCACCCTTGTGCCCGCCAGTAAATCCAAGCCGGTGATCGATTTCTTCGACGGTTTGAGCGACACGATGATCAAGATGGTAGGGATGATCATGAATGTCGCCCCGTACGGAGTCTTTGCCCTTATTGCAGCGACGGTGGGGGAGTTCGGATTCGATATTCTTGAGACGCTGTTCTGGTATGCACTCACGCTGCTGATTGGATTGTCGATCCAGACGTTTGGATTCCTGGGGATTGCCGTCAGGATCTTCTCGGGGATCCCGTACAGAAAGTTCTTCTCGGGCATGAAAGATGCCATGCTTGTGGCATTTACAACAAGTTCCAGCGGGGCGACCCTTCCGGTGAACATGAGATGCTGCGAGGACAATCTCGGCGTGCCGAAGAACATCACAAGCTTCGTGCTTCCTCTGGGTGCCACGGTGAATATGGACGGGACCTCGATGTATCAGGCTGTCGCGACAGTCTTTATCGCACAGGTCTACGGGTTCGATCTCAATCTGGCCGAGCAGCTGACGATCCTCTTTACAGCCATTCTTGCTTCGATCGGAACGGCCCCTGTCCCGGGTGTCGGAATCATTATGCTGATCATCGTTCTGCGATCGGTCAATGTGCCGGAGGAGGGAATTGCCCTGATTCTTGGCATCGACCGGTTCCTGGATATGTGCAGGACTGTGCCGAATATCGTGGGAGATGCCGCTGTTTCGGCGGTGATAGCAAAGCAGGAAGGATTGCTCGAAGAAAGACCGTAGTAGTTACAGTTCAGTCGGTTCAAAAAAAACGTCCCGTCAAAAGCGGGACGTTTTCATTTTCAAACTCGAATGACGAGGCTAAAATTCAGGTCCAAGGGAAACGTAGTAAATCGGACGCGAGAGTTCTCCCCCGTCGTAACTCCACGCCACATCTAAACGCAGAGGGAAGCCGAAGAAAACCAGGCGAGTCCCGATTCCCATTCCGATCAGGAGATCCTTTGTTCGCACAGATCCAGACGGCGTGCGCTGGAATCCCTGCCAGGCGCCGGTCTTGCTCCACGCAGATCCTATGTCGACGAATCCCGCTCCCAGGATATTCTGGAACCCGAGAGGAAGAATCGAACCCCCGATGAGGTATCGGATCATCGGAAAACGGGCTTCGAAGTTGAGGAGACCGAAACGTGTCCCCATTTGAGCATTGTAGTTGAATCCGCGCATGGGGAGAACAGGGGTGAGAAAAGCGTAATCCTCAACATTCACGATCGGAAACGTATTGCCGTCGAAGCGTCTGTTGATCCATCCCTCATTTCCGCCGATGAAGAAGTTCTGCCTGTCCTTGCCGTTGCTCAGTCCGCCTGTTGCCCGCAGGACAAAAATGAAATCCTTGAACAACGGTGCATAGGAACGATAATCGAACGTGACGGTTTGAAGGTCCAGCGATTGGTCGTTGAATTTCGCGCTGCCGTAGGCGCTAAGGTTGAATCGGCTCCCGTTGTTCGGTCCGAACCAGCCGCCCTGCCACACCGAATTGTCCCACACATAGCTGAGGAGGGGAAGAATGAACGATCTTCGCTGGGCCTGCTCGCGGGTGTCTTCGAGGTTTTCCTTCGAGAGGTTCAGCCACATGGCAGAAAAATCCATGCGTGTGAACCGACTGATGGGATAAGAAGCAGCAACTCCGAGCGCCCATTGTCGGAAGCGGTAGAGAGAGACTCCTCCGAAAATGTCGTTCACATAAAGGAACCGGGCGCTGTGGAATCCCTGAAATCCGATATCGAGCCGGTTAGGAAGATAAAAGTAAGCCAGGCCATAATCGCTGTTCTTGAGATCAAGAAGAAGATTGGTCTGGAACATGATCTGGTGATCGCCAAGCATGTCGCTGAACAACATCAGCGTCGAGCCTTCGACTCCGTAGAACGTGCTGTACGCCGCAGTTCCGTAAACGAGGTCAGGCGAGAAATTCAGCTTGTACTTGTGCGGCACGTAGTTTCCCTCGGCATCGACATTTCCCGTCGGTTGGAACGTGTAAGGCGAGGGCTTCGAATTCGCGAGGGTGTCTCGCATTGCCTGATCCGAGAAGACAAAGTTCTTGAGGTCGAGCTGCGGAGCAGCCGCGTATTGCGATTCCTCTTTTGCGGTATCGGCAATGACGATAATGTTGTTCATCACGGTCACGGTGTCGGATGACTTTGTTGCCGAGGTAAGCGTGGTGACGGGCTTTCCCGAGCGGGGGATGTTCAGCCTCTCTTTGATGTACTCCGTTGGTTCGAGTTCCGCGACATTCAGCGTTCTCTCGAACGGAGCTCTCATCAGAAACACATCGAATCCCGCTTGATGAAGCGAGGCGAATGCCATCTTTGAACCGTCATTGGAGATGGAGAGCTGATAGATTCCCGTGAGGGAATTGGTGATGGGGCGGTCCTTGCCGCTCTTCAAATCGTGCTCATAAACGTTGTTGATTCCGTTTCTGTCGGAAATGAACAACAGCTTTGTCCCGTCCGGTGAAACAACGGGGGAAGAGTCGTCGGCATTCGGTGCTCCGGTGACTCTCTGGATCTCGCCGGTCTCCACGGAGACGCTGTACAGATCGCGGCCCGAAAACTGAAATTCACTCATCGTGAACCGCGGCGGCAGCTTCGACTTGTCGGTGTAGCTCTTGCGGTCGGAGCAGAAATAGATTGTTTTTCCGTCTTGTGAAATGACCGGATCGGTATCGGAAAAAACGTCGTCGGTCAGATTACGAAGTTCTTTCGTCTTCAGATTGTAAACATAAATATCGGATTGCGGCGTTTTCAGGCCGACGAATGTAATCAGGTCCTCGCTGCTGGACCAATCCACAGAGAAGATCCCGTCGAGACCGAGCGCGATTTTTTCCTCCGATCCCGATTCAACATCGATCACAATGATTGCATCCGTCTCGCCGGATTTTACAGCGAGCGCTACGTGCTTGCCGTCGGGGCACCAGGTGATGCCCGGAGTAAGGAGGTGCAGCTCTTCAAAATTGTTCGTTCGCTGGCCGCTGACGAGCTTGTCCAGAATCTTTCCGTCCGAAGCCGACATCAGGTAGACATCGAAGTAATTGTCTCTGTCGGAAATAAAGGCAATCTTGTCTCCCTGCGGGGAAATCGCAGGGCTCGTGTTGTAAAAATTCTCTTCCTTGGTGTGGTCCGTAAGCTGTTTTGAATACTCGTCCGGTTCCTCTCTCTTGGCGACGTCCGGCCAATAGAGAACCTTCTGTTCTTTCTCCCATCGTTCACTCAGTTCCTTCAGCGAAAGTCCGATTGTGGTTCGGAATCCCTGATCGATGTTCCGGGTTCCCCTGATACGAGTCATGATCTCGGTTATCTTACTCTCGCCGTATTTTGTGGCAATATAGTTCCAAACCGACTGGCCGCCGCGGTAGGCGAAATATCCGCCAAGATACTCAATAGGGGGGAGGTAATTGTGTATGGTGGCATCACGGATGAACATGTCGGAATTCGAATCCCACTTCAGTGCCGCATATTCCGCGAATCCTTCATTCATCCAACCCGGAAGAATGAGGGGGGACCGGCTGGCGAGCAGCGCCTGAATGGAGCCGCCATAGAACATGTCGTTCAAGACCGCATGGACCAGCTCGTGATGGATTACGTGTCGGAACTGCTGATAGCTTCCTTCGAAGGGGATGACGATGCGGTTCTTGAAGAGTTCGGTCACGCCCCCAATCCCCTCTTCCATATACTCTCCGACAACATTTGTCTGTTGGAACTCGTTGTGCGAATTATGGATAACGATGGAGATACGGTTGGTGATCTCGTAGCGGAGGATCTTGCGTATCGAATCATACGCGTCTTCCGCAGCGTCGGCAGTAAAGGCGGCCAGGTCATAGCCGTCCTGGGAAAAATAGACATCGAAGTGACTGGTTTGAATGAATTGCCACTCGAACTTCTTGTACTGCACTTTGTTCTTGCCGAAGCCGGAATTCTGGGAATAGAGCGAACCGGAAGTCAGTGCGGCGATCACGGCGAACAACACAAGTCGTTTCATAATGCTCCTCAATCCTCCTGAAAAAAGAGTAGCCAAAATCACAGGAAAATGCAAACCGGCTTCATTCATCAGAACCGAACCTGCCCTCTCTTAGTTCCTTCTCTTCCTTCCGTGGTGAATCCTTTTTGGCGTTTCTCCGGGCTTTTCGATGAGTGCAAAATCAATTTCCCGTTCTTCGGGATTGACGCGAATCACCTTGAGATGAACGGCATCTCCGAGACGGTACTGCTTGCCCGTTCGTCGCCCGATGAGGGCATATTTCTTTTCGTCGTATCCATAGAAATCATCCTCAAGATCTCTGACGTGGATCATCCCCTCAACAAGCAGATCATTGATTTCAACGAACAACCCGTACCGCGTCACTCCCGAGACAATGCCGGCAAATTCATCGCCGAGATGACGCTTCATGTATTCGAGCTGCATGACCTTCACTCCCGCACGCTCAGCCTCCATCGCAACACGCTCCATGGCAGAAGTATGTTTCGCAAGAGAGGGTAATCGTTCGACCAGCTCCCGCCGGCGCCCTTCAGAGATCACTCGGCTGTATTCCTTGAGGAGGCGATGGACCACGAGGTCGGGATATCGCCGAATGGGCGACGTGAAATGCGAATAGTAGTCAAATCCGAGCCCGTAATGCCCTATGTTCCTCTCGGAATAGACGGCCTTTGCCATCGAACGCAGCGCCACCTCGTTGATGACGTTCTCGACTTCCGATCCGCGCACCTGGTCCAGAAGCCTCTGAAGGGCTTTGGAGGTCACGCCGCCGTCAAGTGCGAGTTTGAAGCCAAATTGTGCCACAAATCCGGCAAGCTCCCGAATGCGGTCCGGGTCCGGGCTGTCATGCACGCGATAGAGGAACGGCTTCAAATTCTCCTCCTTGCGGGCGAACCCGACATGAGTCGCCACTGCCTGATTTGCCAGTAGCATGAATTCCTCGACCAGACGATGGCTGTCCAGCCGCGCTTTCTTGATGATCTCTGTCGGCATCCCCTTTTCGTCGAAACGGAACTTCGCTTCGGCCGATTCAAAATCGATGCTTCCCTCGTGCATCCTCTTCTTGGTGAGGATCTTGCTGAGAGAATGCATGGAACGAAGCGACTCGACATGGGACGCGTCGGAACCGCTGTCTGGAGTTCCCGTGATCAGGGATTCAACCTCTTCGTACGTGAAGCGCCGGGCACTTCTGATGACCGATTCACGAATATCATGGTCTGTGACTCGACCCTGCGGCGTCACGGTCATGAAGACCGAGAATGTGAGCCGGTCCTCGTCCGGCCGCAGGCTGCACAGATCGTTTGAGAGCCGCTCCGGGAGCATGGGAATGACCATCCCGGGGAAATAGGTGCTCGTCCCTCGCTTCAAAGCCTCGCGGTCAATCGGTTCTCCTTCCCGCACATAGTACGAAACGTCTGCAATGTGAACACCCAGCCTAAAGTTGCCGTCGGGAAGCTTCTCAAGCGACACGGCGTCGTCGAAATCCTTCGCATCTTCCGGATCGATGGTGAAACACACGTTTTTCCGAAAATCCAGTCTTCGGCTGATCTCACCCTCCGGGATGGTTCCCGGAATTGCGTCCGCAGCGTCCAGGATCTCCCGGGGAAACGAAAGGGGGAGTTGGAATTCGCGGGCAACAGAGAGTAGTTCCGCTGCGGCCTCACCTGCCTTGCCAAGCACTTCAACGATGTTGCCTTCAGGGCTCAACCGGCTCGTCCCCCAGTCATCCACACGAACGACGACCTTGTCTCCGGGCTTGGCACCTTTGAGATCGGCCTGATCGACAAGCACTTCGAACGGGAGCTTCCGGTCATCCGGGACAACGACAAATGCGCTGCGCCTGTGCTCGAGAGTTCCGACGATGCTTTCGCGCCCTCGTTGGACAATCCGTACGATTTCTCCCTCGCGCCGTTTGCCGCTTTCCTTCTGCTTGAGCCCCTGGGCAAACAGGGAGACCTCGACGGTATCGCCATGTGCGGCGGTACCGAGAGAGCCGGGCGGGATGAATACCTCTTCCTCAAGTCCGTCAACAGCGACGAACCCAAGCCCCTGTTTTGTTACCTGAAGCTTCCCCTGGACGTGTTGGGGGATTTCGAGATGGCCGAATTTTCCCCGCTTTGCCCGTTTGATTCCATTCGCCGTTTCGAGCTCCTGAAGGGCCAGGGCGAGGCTTTCCCGTTCATGCACAGTGTGGAGGGACAAACGTCGTGCCAGCTCGGCCTGCTTGAACATCTGATTCGGATATCGGGCAAGGAACGCAAGTATCTTGTTCTTGATCTGATCGATGGTAAACCCCTTATGTGGAAGTGACTGCCGTGGTGGACAATTAGAATGTAATTCTGTACAGCAGCCGGAGGCCGTTGGAGGGTCTTCGCTGTTCGATGCTTTCAACGCCTTCGACCCGGCGCTCCAGCTCAAGGATCAGATTACGCCAGGACTCGGATCCCATCACGCTGCTCATGGGGAACTGCACGCTGACATTGGCATTGCCCAGATCGCTGAAGACCCGTCCGCCAAGTCGAATCACGGCATCTCCAACCTCTCCGGTAATGCGAACATCGGCCGACTCCCCGAAACTCCTGTTGACCCCCCCATAATAGACGACATCGATGGAGGTGACATAACCTATCTGGCTTCTCACGAATTCCGTGAGCGGGCCCGAAAGAAGCGATGTCCCGATGCTGCTCAGAAGATTGGTGGTGAGTGACGATTGCTGCGATTCGGTCATTTCATCTTTGAACCTGCCACTGACAAGAAAGGCAATCGCGTCCGACTGCGCATCGGGTCTCTGGTCTCTCTTGTTGCCGTCAAGGTCATACACTTCGAGCCCCATCTGCACCTTTGGCTCCTGCCGGGTGCCGGTAATGGCGAGTTGGACCACGACTTTCTGTTCCTGTTTATCCTGTTCGCTCATGCCTATTCTGGTGGTGTCAGGCTGATAGATCCCCTCGTACGTTGCCGTTATGTCAAGCTCCGGGTTGGCAATGTCCCCCGTGAAGAGGAGTTTGCCGGTGGCCTGAAGTGTCTTGAAGTACTTATAATAGGAGCGGGGACCGACCTTCAGTTCGCCGGTCAATCGGGAGGCCGATGGATCCTTGGCGAACACAAGTCTCCCTTTGAGATCGGCAAACAGTTCTTCGTTCGTGAGCGGGTTGAAGATGAAGCGCACCTGTGTCAACCCTGATGCCTCGACCCGCAAATCATACACGATGTTGTCAAGGAAGGACTTTTCATAGCGTTTGGATTGCGGTTCTCCCCTCGACAGTTCCGAGGTTACGGGAATCATGCTGGTGCCGTTTGCTGCCCTGCTATGCCGACCTTCGTCAGTATCCAGGTCTGAGTCGGCCAGACGGGTTGTGTCATCGACAAAATCAACTCTGAAAAGGCGGGTCTTCTCGCCGATAAGTTCCTGAGACGGAGGAAAAGTAATGTTGGCATTCCTGATGAGGAGGTCGCCCATCATGAATGAGCGATCGGGTGTCCCAAACCACCGCAGCCGATTGCTGCCGGTTGCGATGTACACGTTCCCGTACAGGGGGAGGCCTGGCAGGCGGTAACTCTCCTTCATGACCAGGAGCTGTCCGTTGGTGGTGAGGTCGAAGTCCCTCACCTCAAATCCGTCGAGCGTGAGACCTCCCTCGATCTTCATGGAACCCAACCCGTCAATGAGACCCGGGACGCGATCCTCTTCGATGTCGGAAAGGGTCAATCCGCTGAATGTTATCGTCTGGTTTTTGGGAACAAGCCGTCCGTTCAGGTTGTACGCGATTCCGACGGGAGTGAACAGGAAACGGGCATTCTGGATCGAGAGACTGCCTTCGTAGAGAGGCTCGGAAAGCGTTCCCCGCATTCTCAGATCGGCTTGAAGTGTCCCTGTCAGGTTGCTCGTAACGGGCACAAAGGGATCAAGGAACTCAAGCCGGAACCCTGTGGACTGGATTGCCAGATCGACTCCCTGTGAGGCTCGTTCCGGCGAAACCGTGCCGAGCTTCATCGGCATTCGGCCCGAAACCAGAAGCTCGGGCCTTGCGTTTCGTTCTTCAGGTTTGCTCTTGAACTCAAGAAAGACATCGGACAATCCGTCTGCGTAAGACCCGCGTCCCGAAACCTGCCCGAAGACGGCAGGCCCGACAGTCACCCCCATCGCAAGCAGTGAGACGTCGAATTTCGGCACCGTGAAGTTACCGCTGAAGGTTCCGCTTGCGTCGAGAATTCCGTTGAAGTCCCTGACTTTTTCGACAAATGATTCATTGCGCGAAAAATCCCTGAGATTCTTGATCAGAAAATTCTTCACTGAGAATTCAAGGTCCGAGACACCGGTCGGATCGAGAATGCCCGTCATGGTTAACGCCTCGGCCTCATGCTGCAGCGAGAGGGCATTGACCCGCACGCCGTCTTTTCCGACCACGAGGTCAATAGGATCCGAATTCTCAAATGCGTAATCTGCAATGGAAACATGGAGCTTTGAGAGGTTGAGACGGATAAGGTTGGGAACGAAGAGCGAAGTCCCTTCAGCCTCCACCCCGATGGTCGAATCGACAATACCCGCGAATGAGTAAACGGAGGAATCGCTGCTGAGTCGGTGCTGCATCCTCACCCCGCTGATCATGAGGGTGTCGTAGAACACCTGCTGCGCCGCGAAATCAAGCTGTGATTCCAATTTCTCAAGGGTCTGAACTCTCTGAAGACGTCCAAGAGAGAACGAAGTTTTTCCCTCAACTATTCCGATACTCGCCGCCGGCGTCCGGATTGCAAACTGTCCGATGCGGGCGTCCCCCCTGAGTTGAAGGTCATCCGTGGACCCTCCTAGCTCGATCCTGATATCGGATGTACCCTGCATCGGCTCGCCGAGAAAGACCCCAAGGGGATGGAAATCTCTGACGTCTGCGGAGACGATGGCCGCCATCGGTTCGGGAAGCGGCTCGGTCCTGCTTCTGAATGCCTGTCGGCTGCCGGTGGCAGTCGTTGCCCGAAGCGAGTCCAGATTGGTGAAACGGTGTGCCAATGCTTCTGCAAGAAGAGTTCCTGTCCGTCGAAAAGTCTCGACGAGTCCCGCTGCCGTGAATGCTCCCTCCACATTCACGTCGACGGGTTCTGATTCTACCCAAAGTGTCCGGTGGAGAGTATCTTCCTCTTGATAGTCGACAACCACCGACTTGTCTTCAAAGATCTCCTTCCCGAAAGTTGAACGGAGGAAAGTGATCTCTGCACGAGCATGGGAGGGATTAAGGCGATATGCGGACCCTGCGCTCTTAACGTCAAACGACAGGTCGCTCTCGTACGTCCTCTTCCTGAAGACATCGGCGAGGTTGAGAGCTGAGACCTTCCCGTTCAGACTGTAAAGAGTCGAATCGTCGTTCCGGAATTGTGTGCGCGCGTTCAAATCGATGCGCGTTGGACCAAGATTGACCGACAGGCTCGTACGCACTGTCCTGTCGGCCACGTTGACGACAAGGACAGAATTTTGCAGGGGAAGTTCGAGAAGCGACGACGAGTCCGCCTGAAGCCTGAGAATCGCGGTCATATCCTGAATCCGCAAGCCCGACCCTTTGAGTGTCGCTTTTGTGTTGAGACTGCTCGGCAGTTTTTCGGAACGGAGGAGGGAACCGATGTCGAGGCCTTTTGTCGAAATAGACGCATCGTAGATCATCGGTTTGGCCCGCAGATCAAGCGACGCGATCGTTTCAAAGTGGCCGGCCGCGATGTCTCCATCCAATGTCGCCGTGAAATTGGCCGGTTGACCCTGGAACGTATAATTGCATCTCATGACACCAACCGATTGAAAATCGGGCAGGACAAGGCCGGGGAGTAGTTCTCTGGCATCCGCGGGGTGGATGATGTTGTCTTCCGCATGAAGATTAAGGGTGAGGTCCCTGGGATTGTGAAGATTGTCGATCGTTCCCGCAATTCGAATGTACGTTCGCGGGGTGCGAACCTGGACCTCATCCACGCGAAGGTGTCCGAACGTTCCGCGTGCCTTGATTTCCAGTGAGGCATCTTTGTCGAGAAAGTCGACCGGTCCGGGAAGGAACCTTTTGAATGTGCTGAATTCGAGCTTATCCACCGAAACCGAAAGGCTGGTCGGCGCTTTTTCAAGCTCCTGCAATTTTCCGACGGAAAACGGGCTTGCCCCTTCCAGATGTGCGTCGACGGTGAGGGAGGTCCCGGGAGTCCGTACGACGAGTTTCCTGATCTCCGTTGACATCGGACTCAACGTAAACTCTCCGGACAGCTGGTTCAATGTGAATTGGGGCCGTGTTGTCTCGAAATCGAGTGAATGGATCGCGATCTCGGTGTTCTTCCCCTGCATCCTCAGGGCTGCCCGAAGAGTGAGGGGAGAGAGGTCAAGATCTGAGTAATCAAAGGCATGCCCGGGATGGCGTTCCCAATCTTCCGCTGTTCTGTTTTTAAGAGCGAAGGAGTCAACCAGGGTGACACTGGCGCCCAGGAGTTCGATTTGCCCGAAGTCCAGAAGCCAGGGGGAGGGGGACGTGTCCGTTTCGGCCTTCTTGATCAAGATCGTGCTGACATTCCACTCTTTGTCGGTCGTACGCCAAATGTGGATCCTGGGCCGCAAAAGCGTGATCCGGGAAATGGACGCCCGCTGGACAAGCAATCCCAACGGGTCGTATCTTACCTCAAGCCTTTCGGCGAAGAAGATCTCTCGTCCGTCTTTTCTGATTCCCACATTGTCGACGTGGAAACCAGTGCCGAGATTCCCCTCGATGGATCCCATTTCGATCTCACCGTCAACGAGAGTCTGGAGCTGTGCGATTGCAAGGGTGCGGACGTACGTGCGGAATGTGCGGGTCTGCGTCAATCCGAATGCGGCGATCAACAGGAAGACGACGACGACTGAGGTATAATATGTAGACCGAAGAATCCTCTTCACATCAGTATGCCTCTCTCAAACCCAACCACACGTGTTGCTAACGGGAAGGATGCTTTCGAATGCGCTCGAGGATTCCTGTGGTGGATCGGTCTGGAAGGAATTCGATGGTTTGAACCGAACCGCCGGCCGCTTCGACAATATCCCTACCCACAACCTTCTCGATCGCCCAATCAGCACCCTTGACAAGTATGTCGGGAACCAACGCCCGGATCAATTCATACGGAGTGTCTTCGTTGAAAAGACAAACATAATCTACTGAGGCGAGTGCGGCCAGGACGAATGTACGGTCGCTCTCATCGATAACCGGTCTGTTAGCTCCTTTGATCCGGCGAACAGAACTGTCGGTATTGACTCCCACAACGAGAACATCACCCAACGCCTTCGCTTTTCTGAGGTACTCAACGTGGCCGCGATGCAGAATGTCGAAACACCCGTTGGTGAAGACGACGCGTTTCCCTTCATTCTTCATACGCTTTCGGGCAACCAGAAGTTCCTGAAGACTGACGACATTACCCATGCGAGACGGACCTTTGCTTTTCAAGAACAGCGTTCAGGAGGGCGTCGCGCTGAATCGGCACTATTCCAACCTCTCCGCACACCACGCCACCGGCGTGATTGGCAAGCGCCGAGGCCTCCTTAACGGTGGCCCCTGCGACAATGGCCATGGTCAGGGTTGAAATCACCGTATCGCCCGCCCCTGAGACGTCAGCGACATGTTGAGCGCGCGTTTCGACGTGGGTCACATCTCCGCCGCGCTCGAACAGCGACATTCCCTTCTCGCCCAGTGTCAGCAGCACATTGTCTGTCTCAAGCCTCTTCACGAGGTCCCAACCCGCCTCCTCAATACTCCGGACGTCGGTGAGGCGCCGCCCAAGGGCCTCTTCGGTCTCCTTGCGGTTGGGCTTGAAGACCGTGACGTTCGTATATTCGAAGAAGTTGTGGAACTTGGGGTCGACAGTGACGGTCTTTCCCGCCTTACGGGCAAGAGCGGAAATCTCACGGATGAGATTCTTGACGACGACTCCCTTGTTGTAATCTTCAAGAATGATGGCGTCGAGGGTGGGAAGCTCTGCCCGCAGGGTGTCAAGGATCTTCGCCAATATCTCTTTCCCCACATCGTTCTTGACTTCCTGGTCGATGCGCACGACGTGCTGGCTGTGGGCGATCACACGGGTCTTGGTCGTTGTCGGCCTTGATTTGTCAATGACAAGTCCTGCAGTCGGAAATCCAGCCTCTTCTGCAATCGACCGCAGTCGTTTGCCCCCGCTATCATCGCCGATGACACCGATCATCAGCGGTATTCCGCCAAGGCTCGCGATATTGTTGGCCACGTTGGCTGCGCCGCCGAGCCGCGTGGATTGTGATTCAACCTCGACGACAGGGACCGGAGCCTCGGGGGATATCCTTGAGATGGAACCCCAATAGTAGCGGTCCAGCATGAGGTCGCCCACGACTCCAATGCGCTTTCCGCTGAATTGCTCAAAGAGCTTCTTGATGCGGGTTTCTGAAAAGTCTACCACGGCGGTTCCTTGAAGTTATGCATAAAACGCAGTTTCGTAACAAATATAGCGAGAAGTGCTCACTTATACAAGGAACTGCACAGGAGAGAGCCCGACACCAGTGCAATTGAACATCGTGGCGTTTTTTGTTATCATCACAGCGTCATGCTTAGCCGCCATGAAATCGCTTCTCACATTGTTCTTGCATGCCACCGCCTCTATGAGCGGGGATTTGTGACCGCGACCGATGGCAACATCAGCGCACGGCTCGCAAACGGAAATATCCTCATAACACCAACATCGCTCAACAAAGGACAGGTCGCGGAGACCGATCTCGTCGAGGTCACTGCTTCGGGCGCCTTGATCACTCTCAGCAGTACTCCCTCGTCTGAACTTTCCATGCATCTGTTTGTCTACAAACAACGACCCGATGTCAGGGCTGTCGTTCATGCCCATCCTTCGCATGCGACGGGCTTTGCCGCGGCCCGTATGCCTCTTTCAACAGCGCTGCTGCCCGAGGTCATACTGGGCCTGGGCACGATTCCTCTGGCTGAATATGCAACACCTTCGACCGATGAGGTCCCCGCTTCGCTGGCTCCGCACGTCAAAGAGGCCAACGCTGTGCTCCTTGCGAATCACGGTGTCGTCACCTTTGGCGCAACGGTCGAGGAGGCCTTCTTCAGGATGGAAAAAGTCGAACATGCCGCTCACATCCTCTTCGTGGCCAGGATGCTCGGCGGAGAGAAGACTCTCACCGAGGCGGAAATAGCGAGGCTGAAAGCCGCTGCTCAGGAGAAAGGCTCCCCGAAAGAGCGACCTTTCCTCACGGACATCTCCGAGCAGAGCGTCAAGCAACTCATTCGGGAAGTGCTTGGCGAGAAACTCAAATCCACAGACAGATAGAATTCCTCCTACAGGAGTATGACAGTGTCCAACAAGATCAAGGTCGGTGTCGTTTTCGGAGGCAGGTCGGCCGAGCATGAAGTGTCGCTGGTTTCCGCCGCGTCGGTGATGCAGGCACTGGACAGGGAAAAATATGAGGTTCTTCCCATCGGAATCAGCCCGGAAGGGAAATGGCTCAGTTCAAATGAGACCCTGCGACTTCTCAAGGACAAGGTCCCGGTTGATCGTTATCCGGAGCACATCGTTGTCCCCGATCCGACCAAGCAGGGGCTCGTCTCGCTGAACAGATCTCTCACGGGCCCGGCGGTATACAGGGTCGATGTGTTGTTCCCCGTATTGCATGGAACCTTCGGTGAGGACGGAACCATTCAGGGATTGTTTGAACTTGCCAATATTCCGTACGTCGGTTCCGGCGTGCTCGGTTCGGCGGTGGGAATGGACAAGGTCGTTCAAAAGCAAATCCTGCAGCAGGCAAAAATCCCCGTGGCGCCCGGGATATGGTTTACTTCGAAGGATTTCGAAAGGAAAGGGAAAAAACTGCTTGCTCTCGTCGGGAAGAAAGTTGGCTTTCCTTGCTTCGTCAAGCCCGCCAACCTGGGGTCGAGTATCGGTATCACAAAGGTGCATAACAAGAAGGAGCTCCTCCCTGCGATTCAATTAGCGGCGGAATACGATCTGAAGATTCTTGTCGAGCGGGCAGTTCGTTCGCCCCGTGAAATCGAATGCAGCGTCCTCGGAAACGACGACCCGATTGCATCGGTACCCGGAGAGATCATCCCTTCGAATGAGTTTTACGATTACGACGCGAAATACGTTGACGGAAAATCCTCTGCCGTCATACCTGCGAACCTCTCAAAAGGAGTCATCAAAAAGATACAGGACTATTCCGTGAGGTCGTTTACGGCGCTTGGGTGTGAAGGAATGGCCCGAGTCGATTTTCTTGTGTCGCGCAACTCCGCAACAGTAGTTGTCAGCGAGGTCAATACGATCCCAGGATTCACGTCGATCAGCATGTATCCCAAGCTCTGGGAAGCGTCGGGACTTTCCTATTCCAACCTGCTTGACCGCCTTATTCAGCTTGCCCTGGAACGCCATGCGGCCAGACGAAGGCTGAAGACCACCTACAGCCCGAAATCACGCTGGTACGGCAGTTGATGCTTTCTTCGTGGAACTTCGTGTCTCCTTCGAGTCCTTCGTGTTATGAACCTATGAAGTTACACGAAGACCACGGAGGATACACGAAGCGACACGAAGATTTGCCCAGTTGCAAAACGCCGGAAATCACCGTACCTTTGATACATGCAGGGCGACTTCTATCGGTCAGTTCCGAAAAAGCACAGATTAAGAACTCTTCTCAAGGGCATTACGAAGAGCCGCAAGAGAGCCCTTGTTCTCCTCGCGGGCACCCTCGCCATCGTCTATCTCCTCTTCGACAACAAGGGAATCATCAAGAGGATCGGCCTTGAAGTACAGAGAAGAGATATGATTGAGAAAGTGGAGGAGGCCGGCAAAGAAACAGCCCGGCTGCAAGCGCAGAAAAAAGCGCTGGAGGGAGACAAAAAGACGATTGAGAAGCTTGCGCGGGAAAAGTACGGAATGTCACGGCAAGGCGAAAAGGTCTACCGTGTGAAGAAAGATTAGAAGCGACACGAGAGTCATCATGACGACGCATGAAGCCAACATGGGAAGCCATCGTTGGTTTTTTTGTTTTAACACTCGAGGAACGAAATGACGGACCTCTTTCCCGAACAGGAAAGCGCCCATCCGGCCTCCGAATCGCTCCCGCTTGCGGAGCGACTGCGCCCCCGCGCGTTGAGCGAGTTTTTCGGGCAGGAACATCTTGTCGGGCCTGAAAAGCCGCTTCGGCTTATGATCGAGCAGGATCAACTCAGGTCGATCATCTTCTGGGGGCCGCCCGGCACTGGCAAAACCACGCTAGCCCGGC
>Ga0209212_1002012_pt1 | contig 30471 bp, 27 predicted proteins | sample RifGroC2_FD_183996 | JGI IMG/M metagenome (GOLD analysis project Ga0209212, IMG submission 183996) | Groundwater microbial communities from Rifle, Colorado, USA - Groundwater C2 (SPAdes) (version 2) | ecosystem: Environmental > Aquatic > Deep subsurface > Groundwater | place: Rifle, Colorado...
GCCTGGTGGAACAAGGACAATGCCCAAGCGATGCTCAATCTGCGTACCGCCCGCGCCAACCACTGCTGGCACTCCTACTGGGATGCACTCGCCGCTTGAATGGCGTCCACCACTTTCGAATGCACCCGGTTTATCCCGTAACTGTGCAAGCCAGTAAGCCTTTACGTCTTCAAGATTTGCGCGGGCTAGATCCTGATGAGCCACTTGTTCTTCAGCGGAAAACAGGTGCCCTTGGCTGCTTGCATCAAGCTTTTTCTGTATACGCATTACCTTCTGGAGAATATCAACTCTCTCCGACGCTTCTGCAAATTTCACAATTCCCTTGTGGTGTCTGGTCAGGTAAACCAAATGGTAGAGAACGCGATTTTTGTCCTTGTGTAGAACATCCGCATGAAATGTTCTGGGAGGCAATCTACCTTCCGGTGCCATCGCAGCTTTCAGTTGTTCACGATACTTGCGAACAACCCAATCCGATCTTTTTTGGGCGGTCAGTTTGTCCATCTCCTGATAATCCTGCCCACTCAAATCACCAAGCATCTGCGATACCTGTGCGCGGAAATCCGACATGCCTATGGCGCGATTCAAGAAGTCATACATGAAGGTAATGAGAAACTCCGATTTTGGCCGCCGCAGAAGCTTTGTAAGCTTTGGTATCCCGACATCAAGCCAGCCTTTCGGGTCTATGAAGAAGAAGGCGAAGCTCTTGTCACCACACAGCCGCAAGATTTCGTCTTGCTTCCCAGTGTAATCACCATACAGTGCGTGACATTCAATTCCATCCGGGCAGTTGTTCTGCAAATATTCCGATAGCCGTTTATGCCTTTTTTTGCTTTCCTCGACATAGATTGCGCGAAATTTTGCCCCATGAATTTTATGTACATCAGCCAACATTTTTTGAACCTTGGCGAGAATCTCCAGTGAGATAGCGATAGATGTTCCAGAAAGCGACTCACTCTCATCACCCCATGGGCCAGCAAAGCAGTCCACATAAACAAACTCTTTGACCCCGCTGATTCCGACAATGCACAGCAATATTTCCAGATACCCCTTCAATAGCTCATGCTTTATCAGGGAGTGTTCTCGTCCTTCATACGCCGGGTCGATTTCCATATTCCCACCCCCGCTACTAATTGCAAAGCCATCAGGTACAGCATTTGCAGTACACGCTGTTTAATCGCTACCGCATTTTAATCACATGCGGGCATTGAACCACCGTCGGAGTGAGCCAAGTGGGTCAGCAGCTTCACCGCGTTTCATCCACGGTGTGAGAACCAAACAGCCTTTTTCATAATGTTGGGTTACGCAAAAAACCGCTAACCCAACCTACGGTTTCTACCTAATCCTCAGTCCTGAATTTAGTCCGCCTGTTTGCGCAGGAACGACGGGATGTCCAGCGTATCCATGCCGGATTTTTCCATCGCATCGATGGTTTCCCGGCGGCCACGGCGCATCACGGCAGGCGTGTCCAGTTCGGTGTAATTGACGCCGGAATTGGCAATCGGCTCGTCATGCGTGCCGGTGCGCTGATACATTTCTTCTCCCCGGTAAACCACTTCAGGTTTTTGTTTGACGATGCGCGGCGCACCCAGCCCGGTCGCCACGACGGTCACGCGCAACTCTTCGCCCATGTTTTCATCAAACACCGAGCCGACGATCACCGTCGCTTCTTCGGCGGCGAACTGGACGCATTCCATCACATCCTCCAGTTCTTTCAGTTTCAACTGGCTGGACGAGGTGATGTTCACCAGCACGCCGCGCGCGCCGGACATGTCCACGTCTTCCAGCAACGGGCTGGCAATCGCGCGTTCGGCGGCAACCCTTGCGCGATCCGGGCCGGAAGCGATCGCGGAGCCCATCATCGCCATGCCATTTTCCGACATCACGGTTTTCACATCCGCGAAATCCACGTTGATCAGGCCCGGCACGTTGATCACTTCGGCGATGCCCGCCACCGCGCCCTGCAGCACACCGTTGGCGGCCTTGAAGGCTTCCGGCAGGGTAACGTCGTTGCCCAGCACCTCCATCAATTTGGAATTCGGCACGATGATCAGCGAATCGACATGCTCGTGCAGCGCCTCGATACCGGCCTTGGCGAAACGCATCCGGTTGCCTTCGTAAGCGAACGGCTTGGTGACCACGGCCACGGTCAGGATATCCAGCTCGCGCGCGATTTGCGCGACGATCGGCGCGGCGCCGGTGCCGGTGCCGCCGCCCATGCCGGCGGTGATGAAGATCATGTTTGCACCGCAGATCATCTCCTTGATGCGCTCGCGGTCTTCCTCGGCCGCCGCCTGGCCGATCGACGGCTTGGCGCCCGCGCCCAGACCCTTGGTGATGTTTGCGCCGATTTGCAGCTGGGTGCGCGCCTTGCTGCGTTTGAGCGCCTGCGCATCGGTGTTGATGACGATGAACTCGACGCCCTGCACGCCTTGCTCGATCATGTGATCCACGGCGTTTCCGCCGCAACCGCCCACCCCGATCACCTTGATCACCGCATCCTGCGTTTGTGCTTCCATGATTTCAAACATCGTTGTCTCCTTAAAAAAATTACTTCAAACTTGCCCCTGAGCACTGAATCGCCTAACCCTGAACCGCCAACCTACAAAACCGCTAAAAATCACCCTGAAACAACCATCCTGAAACCTTGAATCGGACGAGCCAAATCCCAAAGGTGGTGGTTTTCGTAGGTCGGAAAAGCACAGCGTCTTCTGACACTTCCCTGTCGGATAACGCTACGCTCATCCGACCTACAACCGCTAAAAATTACCCTGAAACCACGACTTCATCTTTCCCATCACATCGCCAAACGAACCGGATTGCTTGCGCGTCTCCTCGTCGCGCTGAAAGTGTTCCAGGCCATACAGCAACAGCCCCACGCCGGTCGCCATGCGCGGCGTCTTCACCACATCGGACAGCCCGCCGACATATTTCGGGATACCCAGGCGCACCGGCAGGTGGAAAATCTCTTCGCCCAGTTCGACCATGCCCTGCATCGCGCTGCTGCCGCCGGTGATCACGATGCCGGACGACAGCAGATCCTCGAAGCCGCTGCGGCGCAATTCCTGCTGCACCAGCGAATACAATTCCTCGACGCGCGGCTCGATCACCTCGGCCAGCGTTTGCCGCGACAGCATGCGCGGGCCGCGCTCGCCCACGCCCGGCACTTCGATTCCGCCGTCATCGGCCAACTGGCGCAGCGCGCAACCGTGCTTGATCTTGATGTCCTCGGCATCATGGGTCGGGGTGCGCAACGCCATCGCGATGTCGTTGGTGATCTGGTCGCCGGCAATCGGGATCACCGCGGTGTGGCGGATCGCGCCGCCGGTAAACACCGCGATGTCGGTGGTGCCGCCGCCGATATCGACGAGGCAGACGCCCAGCTCTTTTTCATCCTCCTCGAGCACCGCCTTGCTCGACGCCAGCGGTTGCAGGATCAATTCATTGACCTCCAGCCCGCAGCGGTGGATGCACTTCATGATGTTCTGCACCGCCGCCACCGCGCCGCTGACGATATGCACCTCGACATCCAGGCGCATCCCGCTCATGCCGAGCGGCTTCTTGATGCCGTCCTGGCCGTCGATGCTGAAATCCTGTTCGAGGATATGCAGGATCTGCTGGTCGCCCGGCAGGCTGATCGAACTGGCGGTTTCGACCACCCTCTCGATGTCGGTGGGCGCGACCTCCTTCTCCTTGATCTTCACCATGCCGCGCGAATTGATGCCGCGAATGTGGCTGCCCGCGATGCCGGTATGCACCTCATGGATTTTGCAATCCGCCATCAGCTCGGCTTCTTCCAGCGCGCGCTGGATCGCGCCCACCGTGGCTTCGATGTTGACCACCATGCCTTTCCTCATGCCGTCGGATTCGTGCATGCCCATGCCGATTATTTCCAGCATACCGTCCGGCTTGACCTCGCCGACAATGGCCACGATCTTGGAGGTGCCGATATCCAGCCCGACCACCAGGTTTTTAGCTTCCTTGTTTCTGCTCATCGCGTGTACCTCGCTGCCCACCCATCAACTTTCAACCATCCCGCCCACCGCAAACCCGTTGCGGTAGCGCAAATCAACATAACGCACCGAACCCGCCCGCTCCGCCAGGCTGTACGGGTATACCGCCACGAACCGCGCCAGGCGCTGCTGCATCTGTTCGCGCCCCAGCTCCAGTACCAGGCCGTTGCTCAGGCGCAGTTGCCAGGCATGGCGTGGCGACAACGCCAGTTGCGTCACCTGCAAATCCAGCGCGGCGAGCTGTCGGCTGAATTCGCCGTAGTGCTGCGCAACCTCGCTCGAATCATCTTTCGATCCAATAAAATCGGGCAGCCTCTGCTCGCTTTCCCCGTTGAATACCTCGCCGTGGGTATTCACCAGTTCTGCCCTGAGCCCGTCGAAGCGGGCGCTGTTGTTCCAGCGCGCCAGCGCCTGGTGCTCTTCCAGTTGCACCGCCAGCCGGCCGGGAAATTCGCGGCGGATCGTGACGCCGCGCACCCACGGCAGTTTTTCCAGCGACTGTCTTAAATGTTCGATATCCACGGTGAAGAAGTTACCGTTTACCCCGCTGCGCACCGCCTGCAACACTTCTCCGGCAACCACCCGTTGCGGCGCCGCACTCAAGCGCACGCTGTGCAACGGGAACAACCCCGGCAGATGCACCGTGTAATAAACCGCGCCGCACAACACCGCCAGCACGCTGAAGCCGAGCAGCGTGCCGGTGATGTTGCGCAGCAAAGGCACGTTATCCCACATCACCCTCTCCTCAATCCTCTCCCGCAAGCGGGCGAGGAAGCGAACGTGAAGAGCAATTTTTAATTTCTGCCCTCTCCAATACGCGCAGCACCAGCTGCTCGAAACTGATGCCGGCCTGGCGCGCCGCCATCGGCACCAGGCTGTGATCGGTCATCCCCGGCGAGGTGTTCACTTCCAGCAGATAGGGCTTGCCTGCCTCGTCCATCAGAAAATCCACCCGCCCCCAGCCCTGCCCGCCGATCAGCGCGAAAGCCTGTTTGGCCAGCCGCTGCATCCCGGCTTCCTGCGCCGCACCCAGACCGCAGGGGCACAGGTAACGGGTGTCGTCGCGCAAATATTTCGCCTCGTAGTCGTAGAACTCGTTGGCCGGTTCGATCTTGATCACCGGCAACGCTTGCTCACCGAGAATCGCCACGGTGTATTCGCCGCCGCCGATGAAGCTTTCCGCGATCACCAGCGGGTCGTGTTTGGCCGCTGCCTGATAAGCGCCGCGCAATTCGCCGGCCGCTTTCACCTTGCTGATGCCGACGCTGGAACCTTCGTTGGCCGGTTTGACGAACAGCGGCAGGCCCAGTTGCTGCACCACCGCGCCCCAATCGCTGTTCTCGTCCAGCAGCGCGTAATTTGGCACGGGCAAGTTCGCCGCCTGCCACACCAGCTTGGTGCGCCACTTGTCCATGCCCAGCGCCGAAGCCAGCACACCGCTGCCGGTGTAGGGGATGCCCAGCAATTCCAGCGCGCCCTGCACCGTGCCGTCTTCGCCGAAGCGCCCGTGCAGCGCGATGAAGGCGCGCTCGTAGCCTTCGTCGCGCAAGGCTTGCAGGTTCTGCACCGCCGGGTCGAACGCATGCGCATCCACGCCGCTGCGCTGCAACGCAGCCAGCACCGCCGCGCCGCTCTTCAGCGACACCTCGCGCTCGGCAGATTTGCCGCCGAACAGCACCGCTACTTTGCCAAAATTTTTCATTTGATCCATTTTTGTCAAGTGAGTAGAAAGTGGTAGGTAGTGAGTGGTTTTCCACTTACCACTCACTACTTACCACTTACCATTCTTTCCCCGATAATCCGCACTTCACATTGCAACTGCACGCCAATTTGTTGCTTTACCGTTGCCCGTACTTCGTCGATCAAATTCTCGATGTCCGCCGCCGTCGCCCCGCCCGCGTTCACGATGAAGTTGGCGTGTTTCTCCGATACCTGCGCGCCGCCGATGCGCCTGCCTTTCAATCCGCACTGCTGAATCAACCGCGCCGCATGATCGCCCGGCGGATTGCGGAACACCGATCCGGCATTCGGCAGGTTCAGCGGCTGGCTGGCGATGCGCTTATCCAGCAGCGCCTTGATCTCCTGTCGCGCAGTTGCGCAGTCACCCGCCTCGAACTTCAGCCATGCGGCGACGAACCATTCATCTTGAGGAAGGATGTCACCGTGCCCAGGGTTTTCCCACTTCCCACTTCCCACTTCCCACTTCCCACTTAAAGCCACATGCCGGTAGCCGATCTCGTAATCTTCAGCCGTGCGCATGCGTACTTCGCCGCTCCGATCCACCGTCTGCACGCGCAGCACCCTCTGCCAGGTCTCGCTGCCGTAGCAACCGGCGTTCATCGCCAGCATGCCGCCGACCGTGCCGGGGATGCCGGCAAAAAATTCCGCGCCGCGCAGGTTGTGCAGGGCGGCGAAGCGCGCCAGCTTTGCCCCCGGTACGCCGGCTTCGGCGTAAACACTGCCATCGGCTTCGAGGCGCAAACCGCCCAGCGCGCCGTGCAGCAGCAGCACCGTGCCGCGCAGGCCGCCGTCGCGCACCAGCAGGTTGCTGCCCAGCCCCACTATATGCAGCGGCTCGTCGGCCGGCAGGCAGCGCAGGAACACCAGCAGGTCGTCCAGATCGGCAGGCTGGTACATGCGCTCGGCCACGCCGCCCGCGCGCCAACTGGTATGGCGGCTCATCGGCACGTCGCAGCGCATCGCTCCGCGCAGGCCTTCCGTCTTGAATTGTTTCGGTTCGCTCATATTCATGGCTGGTTGTTCATTTGCGCCAATGTTCCGGGCACGCCGCCGATCGAGCCAGCGCCCATCGTGATCACCACATCGCCGTCGCGCGCCATCTGCATGATGGCCTGCGGCATGTCCTGAATGTTCTCGACGAACACCGTCTTGTCCTGCCCCGCGACGCGCAGCGCATGCATCAGCGCACGCCCATCCGCCGCAACGATGGGCGGCTCGCCCGCCGCATACACTTCCGCCAGCAGCAGCGCATCCACGCCGCACAACACCTTGACGAAATCCTCGAACAGATCGCGGGTGCGCGTATAGCGGTGCGGCTGGAAGGCCAGCACCACCCGCCTGCCGGGGAATGCGCCGCGCGCCGCCGCCAGCGTGGCCGCCATTTCCACCGGATGATGGCCGTAGTCGTCGATAAGAGTAAAGCTGCCTTGCCCGCTTATGGGCGAGGCAACGTTTGCCCCCTCCCCCCTCGCGGGGGAGGGATGGGGATAACCAGCGACTTGCCCGCTTGCGGGCTTAGTCGAATGGCTGGCAGTTTCATCAGAGGGGGTGGGCGTCCCGTGATCCGGCAACACAATCTCCCCATACCGCTGAAAGCGCCGCCCCACGCCCTGGAACTCGGCCAGCGCGGCAACGATGGCGTCATCCGCCACGCACACTTCCAGCCCGATCGCGATTGCGGCGAGCGCATTCAGCACGTTGTGATTGCCCGCCAGATTCAGCGTGATGTCCAGATCCTTGGGAATTCCGTTCTGGCGGCATTCGGCGGTGAAACGCATCTGCCCGCCCTGATGGCGGATATTCACGGCGCGGATCATCGCGCCCTCGCCGAGGCCGTAAGTGCATACCGGTTTGCTGATGCGCGGCAGAATTTCGCGCACGTTGGCATCGTCGATACACAGCATCGCCATGCCGTAGAACGGCAGGTGCTCGACGAAATCCACGAACGCCTGCTTGAGCCTGCCGAAGTCGTGGCCGTAGGTTTCCATGTGATCCGCGTCGATATTGGTAATCACCGCGATGATCGGTTGCAGGTACAGGAACGACGCATCCGATTCGTCGGCTTCGGCGACGATGAATTCGCCGGTGCCCAATTTGGCATTGGCGCCGCTGCTGTTGAGCTTGCCGCCGATCACGAACGTCGGATCAAAGCCGCCCTTGGCCAGCACGCTGGCGGCCAGCGAAGTGGTGGTGGTCTTGCCGTGCGTACCCGCCACCGCGATGCCCTGGCGCAGGCGCATCAGTTCGGCCAGCATCATCGCGCGCGGCACCACCGGGATGCGGCGCGCGCGCGCCGCGACTACCTCGGGATTGTCTGCCTTGACGGCGGTGGACACCACCACCGCATCCGCCTTGGCGAGATGCTCTGCGGCGTGGCCGAGATGCACCGTCGCGCCAAGCTGTTTGAGGCGCTGCGTGGCGACGTTCTCGCCGAGGTCGGAACCGCTGACCTGGAAACCGAGGTTCAGCAGCACCTCGGCGATGCCGTTCATGCCGGAGCCGCCGATGCCGACGAAGTGCAGATGCTTGACTTTATGCTTCATCTGCAAATCCTAAATTCAAACCACAGAGAGCACAGAGGCCACAGAGAAGTGGGGTAAGCAGGTATGGGCAGATTCATGCCCAACTCGCAAAACCACTGCATCCCCTCTGTGATCTCTGTGGCAAATTGTTTTTTATCGTTCATGCCGCAAGCTCCGCACATATCTTTGCCACCTGTTCTGCCGCATCGGCCTTGGCCACGCCGCGCGCCTGCTGCGCCATCGCCGCTAATTTTTCGCGCCCCTGCTCATCATTCACCAGGTCACGCAGCAACTGCGCCAGCTTCTCCGCACTCAACTCGCTCTGCGGCAACAACCATGCCGCGCCGCGCCCGGAGAGAAAGCGCGCGTTGTGTGTCTGGTGGTCGTCCACCGCGAACGGGAACGGCACCAGGATGCTCGCCACGCCCGCCGCAGCGAGTTCCGCGACGGTCAGCGCGCCGGCGCGGCAGATCACCACGTCGGCATTCGCGTAGCTGTCGGCCATGTCGTCGAGAAAGGGTCGAATATCGGCCTGCACTTCAGCCTGCCGGTAAAGTTGCTGCACCGCCGCAAAATGCTGCTTGCCGGTTTGATGAACCACGTTGGGCCGCATAGCTTCCGGCAGCGACGCGAGCGCTTGCGGCATGGCCTCGTTGAGCGCCTTCGCGCCGAGACTGCCGCCCACCACCAGCACATTCAGCCTGCCGCTGCGCGCTGCATAGCGCATTTTCGGTTCGGACAATCCAGCGATGCTGCCGCGCACCGGGTTGCCGCACCAGATCGCCTTCGGCAACACATCGGGAAAACCGCTCAGCGTTTTTTGCGCGAGACGCGCCAGCACCTTGTTGCTCAAGCCGGCGATGGAATTCTGTTCGTGAATCACCAGCGGGCGGCGCAGCAGGGCCGCCATCAACCCGCCCGGAAAAGTGATGTAACCGCCCATGCCCAGCACCACATCGGGGCGATGGCGGAACATTGCGACCGCACTTTGCCCCAGTGCGCGCAGCAGGTTGAACGGCAGCAGCAGCAGGCGCAGCAGACCCTTGCCGCGCACGCCGGCAAAGTTTACCCACGCCATTTCATAACCATGCTTCGGCACCAGTTCCGCCTCCATGCCGCCCGGCGCGCCCAGCCAGGTCACTTTCCAGCCCTGCGCGCGCAGGATGTCGGCGACCGCCAGCCCCGGCATGATGTGTCCGCCGGTGCCGCCTGCCATGATCAGGATCGAGCGGTTGCTCATACCGGAAGCCCCCTTGCTACTCTCCGGTTTTGGTTCCGACCGCCCCGTTGGGGCTTAACTTGCTTGCGCAAGTTAGTCTTCGCCGAAACAGACAGGTTGTGAACGCGTTTACTCATACCGGCAACCCCCGAGCGACTCTCCTATTCTCATAGTCCACCCGCAGCAGCACTGCCGCCGCGATGCAGTTCACCACAATGCCGCTGCCGCCGAAGCTGAGGAACGGCAGGGTCAATCCCTTGGTCGGCAGCACGCCCATGTTCACGCCGATGTTGATCATCGCCTGCATGCCGAGCCACACGCCGATGCCTTGCGCGGCCAGCGCGGAAAAATTGCGTTCGAGAAAGGCGGCATGGCGGCCGATCTGGAAGGCGCGCACCACCAGCAGCGCGAACAGCGCGATCACCGCCGTGATGCCGGCCAACCCCAGCTCTTCCGCGATCACCGCCATCAGGAAGTCGGTGTGTGCCTCCGGCAGGTAGAACAGTTTTTCCACGCTGCCGCCCAGCCCCACGCCGAACCATTCGCCGCGCCCGAAGGCGATCAGCGCATGGCTCAATTGATAACCCTTGCCGTACGGGTCGGACCACGGGTCCATGAAACCAATGACGCGCTGCATGCGATAGGGCGAGGAATAAATCAGCGCGGCAAATGCCAGCGGCAGCGCCACCAGCAGCGCGGCAAACACCTTGCCGTTGAAACCGCCCAGCCACAGCATGCAGATCGCAATCGTCAGAATCACCACGAACGCGCCCATATCAGGCTCGAACAACAACAGGCCGCCGACCAGCACCATCACGGCGAACATCGGCACGAACGCCTTGACGAAGGTGTCCTTCACCTTCAGCTTGCGCACCGTGTAACTGGCGGCATACAGCACCGCGAACAGCTTCATCAATTCGGATGGCTGCAGGTTGACGACGAACAGCGACAGCCAGCGGCGGCTGCCGTTGACTTCGCGCCCGATGCCCGGAATCAGCACCAGCACCAGCAACACCGCCCCGAACAGAAACAGATAGGGCGCATAGTTTTGCCATAGCTGCACCGGCACCTGAAAGGCGAGCAGCCCGGCAAGCACGCCCACGGCGATGAACACGCCGTGCCGCAGCAAATAATAGGCGGGCTGATAGCCGGTAAATTTGCCGGCTTCAGCCGTGGCGATCGACGCGGAATACACCATCACCAACCCGAGCGCGAGCAGTGCGATCAATGCCCAGATCAACAATTCGTCAAACTGCGCTTGCGGCGGACGGGTGCGCGTCTTGACGGCGAACAGGCGGCGAGGCTCCCGCACATCAGCTTGCCTATTCCCGGTAGACGTTAGCGCGACCACGCGGCCTCCTTGATCAGCTCATGTACCGCTTCCACAAATATCTCGGCACGATGCGCATAGCTGCGGAACATGTCGAAGCTGGCGCAAGCCGGCGACAGCAATACCGCGTCTCCCGCTTGCGCGAGTTGCGCGGCCTGCCGCACCGCATCACCCATGTTTTTGCGGTGCAGCAGCGGCACCCCGCAGCCTTCCAGCGCCGCCGCGATCAGCGGCGCATCCCGGCCGATCAGCACCACTGCGCGCGCATGCCGCATCACGGCCTGTTTGAGCGGTGCGAAGTCCTGCCCTTTGCCTTCGCCACCCGCGATCAGTACCACCTTGCGTCCCAGCCCCTCCAGCGCGGCGACCGTCGCGCCGACATTGGTTCCCTTGGAGTCGTCGTAATAGATCACGCCGTCGATTTCGGCCACGCGCTCCACGCGATGCGGCAACCCCCTGAAGCTGCGCAACGCTTCAAGCAATGCCGGCATCGGCAGGTCGATCGCGCGGCACAGCGCCAGCGCGGCCAAGGCATTGGCGACGTTGTGCATTCCGGCGATATTCAGCTCACTGACCCTGAGCAGCCGCTGATCGCCCTGCATCAGCCAGACATCGCCGCGCTCCCGCTCCACGCCGAAATCCCATTCGTGAGACGACACATCGAGCCCGAAAGTGACGACCTCGCGACCGGGCAATGCCATGCCCATGCTGCGCGCATCGTCGCGATTCAGCACCTGCACCCCGCTGCCGTGAAAAATGCGCGCCTTGGCCGCCGCATATTTATCGATACCGGCATAGCGGTCGAGGTGGTCTTCGCTGATGTTGAGCACCGTTGCCGCATCGGCATCCAGCGTTGCGGTCGTCTCGAGCTGGAAGCTGGACAATTCCAGCACCCAGATATCCGGTTGGTTTGCACCGCGCGTCAGCACCACATCCAGCACCGCCGGAGAGATGTTGCCCGCCGCGACCGCGCCCTTGCCGGCCGCCTTGCACAAATGTTCCACCATGCTGGTCACGGTAGTCTTGCCGTTCGAGCCGGTGATCGCGATTACTTTAGTTGTAAGTTGTAAGTCGTTAGTCGTTAGTTGTTGCGCAAACAGTTCGATGTCGCCAACGACAGGAATGCCGCGTGCTGCGGCGCGTTGCACGAAAGGATCGGACAACGGCACGCCGGGGCTGATGGCAACCAGGTCGATGCCGTCAAACAAGGCATCGCCGAATGCCCCGCAGAAAATCTGCCCGGCTGCGACATGCTGGCCTGCTTCCGCCAAACCGGGCGGTTCGCTGCGGCTGTCCGCGACGCGCAGGCGCGCGCCCTGCGCGCCCAGCCAGCGCACAAGCGACAGCCCCGTCTCACCGAGACCGAGCACCAGCACATTTTTGTCAGCCCATTGTTTCAATTACCCTCCCAAACCTTGCGTAGGGGCGCGATTCATCGCGCCCTTCTTCGAATACCCGAAAATCAGGGCGCGATGAATCGCGCCCCTACGATTACCTCAGCTTCAACGTCGCCAATCCCACCAGCACCAGCAGCATGGTGATGATCCAGAACCTGACCACCACCTGCGTCTCTTTCCAGCCCTTCAGCTCATAGTGATGGTGCAGCGGCGCCATGCGGAACACGCGCTTGCCGGTGAGCTTGAACGAGGCCACCTGGATCATCACCGACACAGCTTCGACCACGAACACGCCGCCCATGATGAACAGCACCAGCTCCTGGCGCACGATCACCGCCACGACACCGAGCGCCGCGCCGAGCGCCAGCGCGCCGACATCGCCCATGAACACTTCGGCGGGATAGGCGTTGAACCACAAAAAAGCCAGCCCCGCCCCGGCAATCGCGCTGCAAAATATCGCCAGTTCACCCGCGCCCGGGATATAGGGGATGCCGAGGGATTTCGAGAACACCGCATTGCCCGCCACATAAGCGAAGAGCGCCAGCGCGCCGCTTACCATCACGGTAGGCAGGATCGCCAGCCCGTCCAGCCCGTCGGTCAAATTCACCGCGTTGCTGGTGCCGACGATGACAAAGTAAGCCAGCGTGATGAACATGAAGGCGGAGAGCGGGAACACCCAAAATTTCAGGAACGGCACGATCAGCTCGGTATGCGCGGGCAGGCTGGCGGTGTTCCACAAGTAGACACCGACGATCAGCGCGATGAGGGATTGCCAGAACATCTTGACCTTGGCCGATAACCCCTTGGGGTTGCGATGCACCACCTTGCGGTAATCATCCACCCAGCCGATCACGCCGAACCCGAGCGTGGTGAGCAGCACCACCCACACGTAATGGTTGTGCAAATCGCCCCACAGCAGCGTGGTGATCGCGATCGAGGTCAGGATCAGCGCGCCGCCCATCGTCGGGGTGCCGGCCTTGACCAGATGCGTTTGCGGCCCGTCGCTGCGCACCGATTGCCCGATCTTGTAGGCGGTCAACTTGCGGATCATCGCCGGCCCGACCATGAACGAAATAACCAGCGCGGTCATCGCCGCCAGCACGGCGCGCAGCGTGATGTAATTGAACACGCTGAAAAACCTCACGTCCTGGGACAGCCATTGGGCGAGCGCTAGCAGCATCTTTCCCTCCTGTAGGGGCGATTCACGAATCGCCCCTCATTGAAGGCGATTCATCAATCGCCCCCGCCAAATATTCCACCACACGTTCCATTTTCATGAAGCGCGAACCCTTCACCAGCACGGTGGTGTCCTCTTCCAATTCTTTCTCCAGGGCATCCTGCAAATCTTCGATACGCTCGAAATGTTCCGCGCCGCAACCGAAAGCGCGCACCGCATTGACGCTCAATGCACCCAGCGCATAAAGTTTTTCAATCCCGGCATAGCGCGCTTCGGTGCCAATTTCGGCATGGAACGCGGCGGCGTTAGCCCCCAATTCGCCCATATCGCCCAGCACCAACACGCGCTTGCCACCGGGATTTTCCATACCGCTTTGGGCCAATACGCCGATCGCGGCGCGCATCGAGGCAGGGTTGGCGTTATAGGTGTCGTCGATCACTACCGCGCCGCGCCGGGCGGCCTTGCGCTGCAAGCGCCCGGCGACGCCGCCGAATTTTTCCAGACCCGCAGCGATAACTTCCAGCGGCACGTTCAACGCGGCGGCGGCGGCGGTTGCCGCCAACGCGTTGTGCGCGTTATGCGCGCCCGGCACTTGCAAATTCGCGCTGAAATCGCCCGATGGCGTTTGAACATTCAAATGCAGCCCGCTCTTTTGCGGCTGCCATTGGCCGGTCACATCAGCCTGTTCCTCCAATCCGAATTCGAGCAACGGGCACGAACCGGCCAATGTCCGCCACAGCAGCGCATAGTCATCGTCGGCGTTGATCACCGCAGTGCCCCGAAGCTTGAGCCCGGCAAAAATTTCCCCCTTGGCATGCGCCACCGCTTCCACCGACCCCAGCCCCGCCAGATGCGCGCTGCCGGCATTGGTGATCAGCGCCACATCGGGGCAGGCGATCTGCGTCAGATAACCGATTTCGCCGGGATGGTTCATGCCCATTTCGATCACGGCATAGCGATGCCGCGCGTCCAGTTGCAGCAGGGTCAGCGGCATGCCGATGTCGTTGTTGAAATTACCCCGGGTGGCCAGCACCGCGTCATCGCTGCCTGCCGCCAAACGCAAAATTCCGGCGAGCATTTCTTTCACCGTGGTCTTGCCGTTGCTGCCGGTAATCGCCACCAGCGGGATGTCGAACTGCTTGCGCCAGTACGCCGCGAGTTGCCCCAGCGCGAGACGGGTATCCGCTACGATCAGAATCGGGGATCGGGGATCGGGGATCGGGTTATGCGCCTCATAGCTGTCGGCGTTGACCAGCGCCGCCACGGCGCCGGACCGCATGGCGGTTGCAACAAACTCGTAACCGTCGAAATGCTCGCCGCGCAACGCGATGAATAAATCACCCGGCTGGCTCTTGCGCGAGTCGCTGGACACGGCAAAAAAACGCGCATCTTCTCCGATCAGGCGTGCGCCCAAAACATGTGCGGCTTGCGAGAGCAGCATCATGCCGGCGCCCTCCAGGTGCGCAGCGCGCCTTCGGCCACCGCCACATCGCTGAATGGATACTTCATCCCGGCAATTTCCTGGTAATCCTCATGCCCCTTGCCGGCCAGCAGCACGGTGTCATGTTGCCGCGCCAGGCCGATGGCGCGCCCGATAGCTGCGGCGCGTTCGACGATGATCTCGTGGTTGTTCGCGGCCATGCCGCCAAGTATTTCGGCGATGATGTGCTGCGGGTCTTCGCTGCGCGGGTTGTCGCTGGTGACGATGCAATGGTCGGAAAATTTCTCGGCGACCCGTCCCATCATGGCGCGCTTGCCGCAATCGCGGTCGCCACCGCAGCCGAATACGCAGATCAATTTGCCACCCGAAGACGCACCGACTTCGTGCAACGCCAGCAATACTTTTTCCAGCGCGTCCGGCGTGTGCGCGTAGTCCACGATGACCGTCGGCTGGGCTATATCGCCCGATTGCCCTGTGCCGCTAACCCGCTGCATCCGCCCGGCCACCGCCTGCACCCTGCTCAACGATTGCGCCGCCTCATCCAGTCCGATGCCGCTCACCAGCAGCACCGCCAGCGCACCCAGCAGATTCGCCGCGTTGAATCGTCCGACCAGCGCGCTGTTGATCTGCGCCGCGCCCCCGACACGGTATGCGCAAGCGTCTGGTGCGGGAGGGGGCGCGAGGCGGCTGCTCCCGCAATCGGCTGCTTCGCAGTAACGTGTCGCAGCCGCGCCCCAACTGGCATGTACATTGAGCCGCAATCCCTGCCCGCTCATCTGCGCCAGATTGCCATACACCATGCGCAGGCCGAGACGCTCGGCCAGTTGCAATGCGGCATCAGACAAGCCGTAGCCGATGACTTCAGGAATCGAAATTGCGCGAAGCGCCTCGTTTGCCCCCTCGCCCGCTCGCGGGAGAGGGTTGGGGAGAGGGATGCCATCCTGCAACTGCTCGGCCAGTTCCGCACCGAACGCATCGTCGAAATTGATCACGGCAAACTTCAGTTCCTGCCAATCGAACAACTTGCGTTTGCTCGCCGTGTAACTTTCCATGTCGCCGTGATAATCGAGATGATCGCGGCTCAGGTTGGTGAGCAGCGCCACATCGAAGCGCACACCGTGTACCCGGCCCTGCGCCAGCGCATGCGAGGACACTTCCATCGCCACGGCCTGCGCACCGGCGCGCAGATAATCCGCGAGCAAACCCTGCACGCTGATCGCGTCCGGCGTGGTGTTTGCGGAAGGTTGCAGGTTGTCTGCGAAACCATTGCCAAGCGTACCGATCAGCGCACATTTTTTTCCGGCATCATTCAGCGCCCGGGCGATCCAGTGGCAGGTGGAAGTCTTGCCGTTGGTACCGGTAACGCCAATCATCTGCAATTTTTCGGAAGGCGCGCCATACACCGCACCCGCCAGCCACCCCGCCTTGTGGCGCAGGCCGCTCACCGCGAGATGGGGTACTTGCCAGGCGGCGTCCCAGGAAAAATGCTGCGCTTCATACGGGTGCCCGGACAAAAGTTTTTCGTAGATCACCGCATTCGCGCCCCGTGCGATCGCCTGCGCGATGAATTGCCGGCCATCCGTTTTTTCGCCCGGATAGGCGACGAAGGTGTCGCCCTGCCGCACCGCGCGGCTGTCGGTCACCAGGCGCGTAATCGCCACGTTCAGCCCATTTAACTGTTCGAGGGGAAACATCAGACTTCCTCCCTCACAATTTCCGTCGGCGGCGCGATGACGTTATCCAGCGGCGCATCGTTTGGCACATTGAGCGCGCGCAACGCCTCCCCTGCCACCTTGCTGAACACCGGCGCGGCGACCAGTCCGCCGTAATATTGCCCGTTATTCGGTTCGTCGATCATCACCGCCACGACCAGGCGCGGATTTGAGGCCGGCGCGAAGCCGACGAAAGAGGACACATAGCGGTTGATGTAACGGCCGTTTTCCAGCTTGTGTGCGGTACCGGTCTTGCCCGCCACGCGGTAGCCGACCACCTGCGCCAACGGGGCCGTGCCGCCGGGCTGGACCGCCAGCTCCAGCATGTCGCGCAGCGCATATACCGTGCTGTTGGAAAACACTTTTTTTCCGATTGCGGGCGCATCCAGTTTCAGCAGCGACACGGGCTTCAACTCGCCATCGTTGGCAAAAATCGTATAAGCGCGTGCCAGTTGCAGCAGGTTCACCGACATGCCGTGCCCGTAGGACAGGGTGGCCTGCTCGATGGGCCGCCAGGTTTTCGGGTCGCGTAATTTCCCCGGCGCTTCGCCGGGGAAATTGCTGCCGGTCCGCGCGCCGAAACCGCTATCCGCCAGGCTTTGCCACAACGTCTCAGGCGCCATCGACAACGCAATTTTAGCCGCGCCGACGTTGCTGGATTTCTGGATGATCTGCGCCACGGTCAACATCGGTTCAGGATGCGAATCGTGAATTTTTTTGTTGCCCACCGTGTACACACCATGCTCGGTATTGATGACGGTTTCCGGGCGCACTTTGCCCTGCTCGATTGCGGTCGCCACGGTAAATGGCTTCATCGTCGAGCCCGGCTCGAACAGGTCGGCAATGGCGCGATTGCGCATTGCCTGGCTGCCGACCTTGCTGCGGTTGTTGGGGTTGTAGGCGGGATAATTGGCGAGCGCCAGCACTTCGCCGCTGCGCGCATCGAGAACCACCACCGCGCCGGCCTTGGCCTTATGCTGCTTCACGGCATCGACCAGTTCGCGATAAGCGAGGTGCTGCACATTGCTGTCCAGACTCAGCGCGATATCGCTTCCATGCCTCGGTGCATGCAGGCTGCCGGCATCCTCGACGATGCGCCCGCGCCGGTCCTTGATGACGCGCTGGCTGCCGGATTTTCCGGCAAGCCGTTCCTGCAAGGCCAGCTCCAGCCCTTCCTGTCCGTTGTCGTCCTGCCCGGTAAAGCCCAGCGTCTGCGCCGCCTCTGCGCCTGCCGGATAATAGCGGCGATATTCGCGTTGCAGGGAAATACCGGGAAGGTTCAGGCTCGTCACTTCCCCGGCTTGATCGGGAGGTAGATGCCGCTTGAGGTAGACGAAATCGCGCGAGGTGTCGGACAACCGATTTTTCACTGCTTCGAAGTCCATGCCGAGTATCTGCGCCAGCTGTTTGATTTGCCGGCTATCGGCTTCCACATCCGCCGGACTGACCCACACCGACTCCACCGGCGTGCTGACGGCAAGCGGCTCGCCGTTGCGGTCGGTGATCATGCCGCGATGTGCGCTGACTTCGATTATGCGGCTGTAACGCGCATTGCCTTTTTCCTGCAAAAAATCGTTGCGTATCACTTGCAGATAAACGCTGCGCCCGACCAGCCCGGCCAGCCCGGCCAGCAGCACCACAAATAACGCGGTGGCGCGCCATCCGGGCAATTCTGCCGTGATGTCTGGATGTGCGCTGGCCGCATAATTCATGGTTATTTATCTATGTAGTCGTTAAAGTTTTCACTTGCTTTTTCCCGGATGGAAAGGGGGCGATTGCCTGACTGCGCCCCCCGCCTCGTTCTCCCCGTTTACGGGGTAGGGTTGAGATGAAGGCGGCTCAACCCTTATATATTGAACTTGCCCGCTCTTGGGCAACTGCATCTGCAACTGGCGCGCCGCAATTTTTTCCACCCGCGCCAGCGTAGCCCAGGTGCTTTGCTCCAATTGCAGCTGTCCCCATTCCACATCCATCTGCTGCGCGCGCTCTTTTTCATTTTGCAGCTCGATGTACAGCTTGCGCGCCTTGTGCTGCGAAGTGACCACGCTCAGCGCACACATCACCGCCGCCGCCAGCAGCAACACGTTTAACCCATTGCCGCTACGCCACATCACTGCGCTCCGCCACACGCATCACCGCGCTGCGCGCGCGCGGATTGACCCGCACTTCCACCCCGGTCGCGCGCACGGCTCTGCCGACCAAATGCAACCTGCCCTGCGGCACTTCGCTGGCGCGGATCGGCACACCGCGCGGCAGCTTGTCGCCCTCCGCCATGTCGCGCATGAAATGCTTCACGATGCGGTCTTCCAGCGAATGAAAGCTGATCGCCACCAAACGCCCGCCGGTATTGAGATGCGTTACACATTCCGGGAGCACCCGCGCAAGCTCTTCGAGCTCCCCGTTGAGATAAATCCGTATAGCCTGAAAGGTGCGCGTCGCCGGATTCTGTCCGGCTTCGCGGGTACGTACCGTTTGGCCAACCAGCTCGACGAGCTGCCGCGTGGTGTGGATAGGCTGGATCGCGCGCGCCGCAACAACCGCCCTTGCAATCTGCTTAGCAAACCGTTCTTCGCCGTATTCACGTATCACCTCCGCAAGCAAACCTTCATCCACCGTCGCCAGCCACTGCGCCGCAGTCATCCCGTCGCTGGTGTCCATGCGCATATCCAGCGGCGCATCGAAACGAAAACTGAAACCGCGTTGCGCATCGTCCAGTTGCGGCGATGACACGCCCAAGTCGAACAGGATGCCATCCACCTTCGCCACTTTCAGTTCGCGCAACACCTCCGCCAACTGCGCGAAGCCGCGATGCACCATACAAAAGCGCGCATCGCGCCATGCCTTGCCCGCCGCCACCGCCGCCGGATCCTTGTCCAGCGCGATCAGCCGGCCTGCCTCGCCTAACCGCTCCAGTATCAGCGCGCTGTGCCCGCCGCGCCCGAACGTGCCATCCACATAGATGCCATCCGGCTTGATGGCCAGTGCGTCAACAGCTTCATTCAGTAAAACGGTGGTGTGGGCCAAGCCCTCACTCATAAAGAGAAGCCTTCAAGCTCGGGCGGTAACTCTCCGTCCATGAACGACAGCGCGGCTTCCTGCTGCGCCTGCCATTTGAGCTCGTCCCATAATTCGAATTTATTGCCCTGTCCGACCAGCATCACGCGCTTGTCCAGCGCGGCGTAGCTGCGCAAGGCCGGCGAAATCAGCACGCGCCCGGCGCCGTCCATCACCACATCCTCGGCATAACCGATCAGACGGCGTTGCAACGCGCGGATTTTGGGATTGAGCGCGGAAAGTTTGAGCAGCTTGTCGCGGATCGGCTGCCATTCGGGCTGCGGATACATCAGCAGGCAGCCGTCGGCATCGGCGGTCAGCACCAGGTTGCCCGCGCAATGCGCGAGCAGCATGTCGCGATGCCGCGCCGGTATCGCGAGCCTGCCTTTGCTATCCAGATTAAGTTGCGCCGCTCCCTGAAACATCTCTTTAACCCCACTTTTACCCACTTTTTACCACTTAAGCCCACTATATTGAAAAAAAACCAGCAGGTCAAGCGGAAAAACAGGGTTTTTCTTTATAGGACAAGGAGTTAGCGTAGGAAGTTAAGGCAAAGCAAATATGCTTAAAAAGCAATGAATTGCGTAAATAAGCTCAAGTTGTTTGTAATGGGTGAGGTGGACGTCAGTGCCCCTGTTCGGGCTGAACGCGCGCTAATGAACAACCCAGGTTTTATCGCACCTGGCTTTCTGGCGATATTTTTTCTGTCGGTTCATGCAGTTAAGAAAAAATTTGGGCAAGATGTGCACTGAGCGGTTGAATTTTGGGGTTCGATTGTGGTAGTTTCACGGTTGTTTTGTTAAGTGCCATATATGGCGGGACTCGCGGTTTCGCTTCTTGTGGTTTTCTGTTTGCTGGTTTTTTTGATTGTAGATTGTTCTTATGATGCGACTTTATTCGGGCACCACGTGCCCATTTTCCCACCGTTGCCGGATCGTGCTATACGAAAAGGGCATGGACTTTGAAGTAATCGACGTGGATCTGATGAGCCGCGCCGAAGATATCGCGGCGATCAATCCATACAACAAAGTGCCGGTTCTGGTCGAGCGCGATCTGGTTCTGTATGAAGCCAACATCATCAACGAGTATATTGATGAACGCTTCCCGCACCCGCAACTGATGCCGCCCGACCCCGTCATGCGCGGTCGGGCCCGTTTGTTCCTGCATCGTTTCGAACAGGAGCTTTACAGCCAGGTGGGCGCAATAGAGCAGGGTGGGAAAGCTGCCGATAAGGCGCGTGCCGCAATTCGCGACAACCTGACCCAGCTTGCGCAGATATTGACCAAGCAGAAATTTTTGCTGGGCGATGAATTCTCCATGCTGGATGTGGCGATTGCGCCGTTGCTGTGGCGGCTCGAGCACTACGGCATTCAAATGGGCAAGGATGCCGCGCCACTGATGAAATACGCCGAGCGGCTGTTTTCGCGCCAGGGTTTCATCGACGCGCTGACGCCCTCCGAAAGGGCGATGCGCAAGTGAAATACATCGGCATAACTATTGCGCTCGCTACGCTGTGCAGAGGTCTTCGTGAGTGATTTGTCCACGCGCCCGTACCTGATCCGCGCGATTTACGAATGGTGTGTGGATAGCGGTTTAACCCCCTATCTGGCGGTTCGTGTCGACGAGCACACCGAGGTGCCGCAGGCTTTCGTTAAAGACGGCGAAATTGTGCTGAATCTCAGTACGGGCGCGATACGCAACCTGGAAATGGGTAACGAGATGATCACTTGCAACGGGCGTTTTGGCGGTGCGCCCTTCGATGTCATGGTGCCTGTGGTAGCGGTCATTGGCATATTCGCCAAGGAAAACGGCCAAGGCTTGGTGTTTCAAGGCGGCGACCCGCAACAACCGCCACCGGCTGCAGCTGGCGGTGACGACATGCCAAAGCCCAAATCAAAACCGCATTTAAAGATCGTGAAATAAACCCGCGTTAACGCAGTCAAAAAAGCCGCAGATATCTGCGGCTTTTTTGTTTATTGCAAAAAGAAGCGAAGCCGGCCGATAAATTTTTGCCGTGGAACCTACCATTACAATGGCGCGGAGAATACTTCGTCGAACGCCTGCATGAATCGCGGCAGTTCGTTTTCCGGAAGCCGGTTGATTCCCGCCGCCCTCTTTCTTCCGCCTCCGGTGGCGAAGCGCGAGCATAGTGTATCGGCGCCGCCACCGGCGGACTGCGGAGCACGCACACTGACTACAAAAGCGCCATCGCTGCGCTGCGTCAGGACGGCATGGGCGCGGTCGGGGGATGCGCTGGCAAGAGCATTGCCGAAAGCGCCGCTCACGCGGCGGCTCCAGGGTTTGGCGGGAAGGATGTAAACCGCGCCGTTCGGGGTTTCATGCTCCGGGCGGACAGCGCGGGCGAAAGCCATATCCTCGGCGTACCCCTGCTTCAGTATTTCAAAAACACCGTCTTCGTTAATAAAGACAAACGGGTTCTTGTGTTGATGCAGGATGCGGTACAGCTCCGCCGGGTGGAAATTCAAATCCTCCACGGACTCCCCATAGCTATTGTAGTTAAGGCACTCGCCCAGTTCGCGCAGCGTGTTAATTTGCGGGAGGTTGAGGCCGAGCGGCTTGGCGGCCTGGTATGCGGCTTCGTGGAGATTGTCGCCAAACGCGCCGATGACCGCCCAGGCCAGATGCTTGCCGGACAGATGCCGGTTCACCAACAGGCTGGTGCAGACATCCGGGCTGGTATCGATCATCGCCGTCAAATTGGGATGTTCAGGAATATCTTCCGCAACATGGTGGTCGAAGTAGCTGACCTTCACTCCCTTGCAGAGCAGCGCAAGCAGAGCTTCCCGGTTCTTGTCCAAAGCCAGATCGAGCACCGTCACCTCGTCGCCGGAGCCGGCTTCCACGCGCCGGAGCAGATCGATCTCGCGCTTGGTGCCGGTGACGAGGTTATTGGCCGCCGGGAAAGCGAGACGCAGTTGATGCAGCGCGCAAATGCCGTCGGCATCGCCGTTAAAAACATCATGGTTCATCGTGATTGATCCGAAAAATTTTAATATTTTAAGTTGTAGCCGATCCACTTATCCGTCATGCGGAACGGCGCATGAAATAGCGATAAACGGACACGGCCTTGCGAAGGAGGTGAAGCTGGCCGATAAGCCGGGTTCTGTCGTGGACAGTCATTCCTCTAGGCGTTTCGTTACCTGACGCTCAAGCAACCTACCCGCTGGCGACGCGAGCCACGTCATAGCCAGCCTATTTGGTCTTGCTCCGGATGGGGTTTACCCTGCCACTGATGTTGCCACCAGCGCGGTGAGCTCTTACCTCGCCATTTCAACCTTACCGTTTCTCGAAAGAACTTGGGCGGTATATTTTCTGTGGCACTTTCCATCGCCTCACGGCGTCCGGCCATTAACCGGCATCCTGCTCTGCGGAGCCCGGACTTTCCTCCCCGCCCTTGCGGGCGCGGCGACTGTCTAGCCAGCTTCGAGGTGGAGTTTAACACCGCTCAACGGAAAAGCGCAGCGCACCTGCGTTATCGTAAAACTCGCGTAGCGATTCGTTCGCCCCTTCCCTCGCTTGCGGGGGAAGGTTGGGATGGGGGAAACGGGCATGGCGGGTTTCATTATCAGGAGCGGCTGCTCGCCATGCCCGTTTGAATTACAATCCTGCCTATTCATCCAGCCGGAATACCCCCATGCAACAGCTTACCCTCACACGCCCCGACGACTGGCACCTGCATTTGCGCGACGGCGCATTGATGCAGTCGGTGCTGCAGGACAGCGCGCGGCAATTCGCCCGCGCCATCGTGATGCCCAATCTCAGGCCGCCGGTTACCACGACCGGACAGGCACAGGCTTACCGCACGCGCATCCTCGCCGCGTTGCCGCCAAGCACGAAATTCCGGCCGCTGATGACGCTGTATCTCACCGACAACACCACGGCCAAGGAAATAGAACGCGCCAGAGCAAGCGGCGCGGTGCATGCGGTCAAGCTGTATCCGGCGGGCGCGACCACCAACTCCGATGCGGGCGTGACGGACATCTGCAACACCTATCCCGCGCTGGAAGAAATGCAGCGCTGCGGGATGCCGCTGCTGGTGCATGGCGAAGTCACCGACCCGGCGGTGGACATATTCGACCGCGAGGCGGTGTTCATCGAGCGCGTGATGACTCCGCTGCTGCGTGATCTGCCGCAACTGCGCGTGGTGTTCGAACACATCACCACGCGCGACGCGGTGCAGTTCGTGACGGATGCGCCGGACAATATCGCGGCGACCATCACCGCGCATCACCTGCTGTACAACCGCAACGCACTGTTCAGCGGCGGGCTGCGCCCGCATTACTTCTGCCTGCCGGTGTTGAAGCGCGAAGCGCATCGCGAAGCCTTGGGCAAGGCGGCCGGCAGCGGCAACCCGAAATTCTTCCTCGGCACCGACAGCGCGCCGCACGCGCAACATACCAAGGAGTCGGCCTGCGGCTGCGCCGGCATTTACACCGCACACGCCGCCATCGAACTGTACGCCGAAGCGTTCGAGCAGTCGGGTGCACTGGACAAACTGGAAGGTTTCGCCAGTTTTTACGGTGCGGATTTTTATCGTTTGCCGCGCAACACCGACAAAATCACGCTGCGCAAGGAAAGCTGGCAAGCGCCGGACAGCCTCGCGTTTGGCGAACATCGCCTGGTGCCGCTGCGCGCCGGGGAAGCGATTGCATGGAAGATGGTCGGCTGACATGGCGGCGACAGAAAACTCCGGCGAGATATTCCGCGCCAAGATCAATCTGGAAACCTCAAAAATCGCATGGAAAGAATTGCAGCGTTTCTTTGCCGGCGGCACGGCATTGATGGTCTCCGCCGATCTGGATCTGGTCGAGGCCGCATTCCAGATGTCCGAAGATAATGTGGGACAAATCAGGCAATGGGCAGAGGCGGGCAAGCTGGCACGCGTGTCTGATAAGCAGGCGCGCGAGTGGGTCGAGGCCGATGCGCTGGTATGGGCGGTGGTGGCCAGCCCGTGGGTGCTGGTGCAGCCGGTGGGCAGGCTGCACTAGCCATTTGCTAAAAACGGAGGCGGTTGAAACTGTGCCGTAGGTTTAAATATCGACCCGCCACCCGGCCAATTATTTTTTCTGAATCGTTTTTTTATTTTTCATCGCCGCTTCGATTTGCCGGCACAGAGTTTTCAATATTTTGATGCGCGCGAAGTTTTTGTCGTTGGCTTCCACCAGTGTCCAGGGCGCGATCTCGGTGCTGGTTCTGTCCACCATGTCGCATACGGCATGTTCGTATTCGTCCCATTTCTTGCGGTTGCGCCAGTCCTCCTCGGTGATCTTGAAGCGTTTGAAGCCGATTTTTTCGCGCGCCTTGAAGCGGCTGAGCTGCTCTTCCTTGCTGATGGAGAGCCAGAATTTGACCACTACGATATTGTGGCGCACCAGTTGCGCCTCGAAGTCGTTGATCTCGCTGTAAGCGCGCATCCAGTCGGTTTTCGAACAGTAGCCCTCGACACGCTCGACCAGTACGCGGCCATACCAGGAACGGTCGAAAATCGTCACTCGACCGCGCCGCGGAATGTGCCGCCAGAAGCGCCACAGGTAGGGCTGGGCGCGTTCTTCTTCGGTAGGCGCTGCAACCGGGATAATGTTGTATTGACGCGCATCCAGCGCGCTGGTGATGCGGCGGATCGCGCCGCCCTTGCCGGCGGCATCGTTGCCTTCAAACATGGCGATCACGGTGAGGCTCTTGAACTTTGGATTGCGTGTCAACAGCGCGAGCTTGCCCTGGTATTTTTCCAGTTCGACCTGAAAATTTTTCTTGTCGATTTTCTGGTCAAGGTCCAGCGTCTTCAGAATATCCAGCTTGTCGATCGAAGGCAACGGCGGCGGCGCGGAAACTTCCGATACCTTTTGACCGGCTTCATCGGTGCGCTTGCGAATCGCGTCGAGAATAATCTTGCCCACGGTCAGGCTGCGATAACGCGCATCAAAACCCTCGACGATGGTCCAAGGCGCTTCTGCCGTGCTGGTGTGACGCATCACGCTTTCGCTTACGGCGCGATACTTGTCATACAATTTGTAATGCTCCCAGTCGCGATCGGTGACGCGCCAGCGGGTTTTCGGGTTTTTTTCGAGAAGTTTGAGGCGTTTTTCCTGCTTTTCCTTGGATAGATGCAACCAGAACTTGATGATCAGCGCACCTTCATCCGCCAGCATTTTTTCCAGTCGCCTGGCGCGCTCCAGGCTCTGGTCGAGATCGGCCGTCTTGGTGAGACCGGCCACCCGGTTGAGAATCGGCCAGGTGTACCATGAGCCGAGAAATACGCCGATTTTTCCTTTGGGTGGCAACTCGCGCCAGAACCGCCACATCATCGGGCGATCCAGTTCCTCGTCCGAGGGCTCGCCCATGCCGTGAGTCTGGATGAAACGCGGATCCATCCATTCGTTGAGCAGGTTGACGGTCTCGCCCCGCCCCGCACCATCCACGCCGCCGACCAGGATGATGACCGGAAATTTCGCCAGTTTCGCCAGATCCAATTGCGCTTCCAGCAAGGCTTCGCGCAACGGCGGCACTTCCTTGTCGTAAGTGTCCTTGTCTATTTTGTGACCGAGTTCGGCTGATTCAAACATGACTTTCTCCCAAGTTTACAAAAAATGTCCTTAGCAGCTGCCTAAAAATTTGCGGGGGGGATGGATGCAAGGCGCACGGAACGCAGAAACCGGAATGTACTTAAAGTACATGAGGATTTCGAGTACCGCGCAACGCCGCAAACGCCCCCCGTAGCAATTTTAAGACAGCTTCTTACAGAAAATCCGGCGCGATGACCAGACGCAATGTGACCTGCGCCATACCCTCGCGTTCGCGTCGGCTGAACCACCACAGCGCGCCCTTCTTGATGTTTAACGACCCGTCATCGCAGCCCAGCAGTTGCGCGGCGACTTCGCCCAGCGTCGGCTGATGCCCGACCACCAGCACCGTATCGTTGGCACTCGGCCAGTGCGCCGCCTGCAACACATCTTGCGCGGAAGCGCCGGGCGCGAGGGCGGGCGCAAGGGTGAAGCGGTGGGTGAAAGCCGCAGCGGTTTGTTGTGCGCGCATCGCCGGGCTGACCAGAACGCGCGCGCGATCCGGCAAATGCCGATGCAGGAAGGCGGCGATCTTCTCCGCCTGCTTGACGCCTTTCGCGGTGAGTTCGCGCGCATGATCGGGTGCGCCATCCGCCGCCTCCGCGTGCCGCCACAGAATCAAATCCACCCTGACCTCTCGAATTACATTTCGCTTGCCAGCGCATACCGTATACACTGCTCCTACCACTCTAATCCGAAGGGAATGACATGGCAACCAAAAAGACTGCTGCGGTTACGGTAAAACCCACCGCAATAAAGACACTGGCGAAGAAGACTCCGGCTCCGGCAAAAGATGTGTCAAAGAAACCGAAGAAAGAACACAAAGAGAAAGTGGTGCGCGACAGCTTCACCATGCCGCAAAGCGAGTATCGGAAAATTGCCGAAATCAAGGAGGCCTGCCTGAAGGCCGGGCTGCCGGTGAAGAAAAGTGAGGTGTTGCGCGCCGGTTTGAAAGCCCTGGGTGAAATGAATGCGGCGCAGTTGAAGCGCGCCCTGGCCGGGCTGGAAAAGATCAAGACCGGCCGCCCGAAAAAACACCAAGCACTAGCTGAGAACCTCTAAAAATCCGTCATGCCGGACTTGGTCCGGCATCCGTCCGTTGATTGATTGAGTCGGCCAGCAAATAGATTGAAATGGCCGCGGGCCTACAAAACTATTTGATGGCCGATTCTATCGCTGGATTTTCGCCTTCGCGGGAATTAACGAATTGATATTTTTAGAGTCGCGCTAAAGAACCGCCTTGTCTGACGAACCGGCGAGTTGCCTGAGCAGCTCGTCCTGCGCACATTTCGCCGCGCCGCGCCGGGTGCTCTTGCGCCGGTAATGCCCCTCGCCATCCATGTCCCACGCCTGGCAGTTGTCCTGCAAATAAACCTTCAGTCCCTCGTCGATCACGCGCTTCTTGAGCTTCTTGTCGAGCACCGGGAAGCACACCTCGATGCGGCGGAAGAAGTTCCTGTCCATCCAGTCCGCGCTGGCGAGATACACGTCATGTTTCAGGTCGTTGCGGAAATAGAAAATGCGCGTGTGTTCCAGAAAACGCCCGATCACCGAACGCACCTTAATGTTTTCTGATAAGCCCTTCACGCCGGGGCGCAGCGCGCACACGCCGCGCACGATCAAGTCAACCTTCACGCCCGCCTGCGAGGCCTCGTAAAGCGCTTCGATGGTTTCCGGTTCCAGCAGCGCGTTCATCTTGGCGATGATATGGGCGCGCTTGCCCGCCTTGGCGAGACGGGTTTCATTCTGGATGGCGCGCAATACTTCAATGTGCAGCGAGAACGGCGACTGCCACAGGTGGTGCAGTTTGCGCGCCTTGCCGAGGCTGGTGAGCTGGCCGAACACCTCGTTCACGTCCGCGCAAACTTCCTCGTTGCAGGTGAACAGGCCGAAGTCGGTGTAAAGCCGCGCGGTGCGTTGATGGTAATTGCCGGTGCCGAGATGCACGTAGCGGCGCAGCTTGCCATCCTCGCGGCGCACCACCATCAGCATCTTGGCATGGGTCTTGTGGCCGACCACACCGTACACCACATGCGCGCCCACCTCCTCCAGGCGCGTCGCCCAGTTGATGTTGGCCTCCTCGTCGAAGCGCGCCATCAGTTCCACCACCACCGTCACTTCCTTGCCGCGTTGTGCCGCGCCGATCAAGGCTTCCATCAGCGCCGAATCCACGCCGGTGCGGTACACGGTCTGTTTGATCGCCACCACGCCCGGGTCGCTGGCGGCCTGCTGGATGAAATCGATCACCGGCTTGAAGGATTGAAAAGGGTGATGCAGCAGAATGTCGCCCTTGCGGATCGCCTTGAACATATCCGCGCCTTTTTTCTGGATCACCAGCGGCACGCCGGGCGCAAAAGGCGGAAATTTCAGATCGTCGCGCGCCACCAGATTGGGGATTTCCATCAGGCGCACCAGGTTCACCGGACCATGCACGCGATATAAATCCTCCGGTTCGAGACTGAATTCCTTGAGCAGTATCTCGGCGATTTGCGGCGAGCAAGTATCGGAAATTTCAAGGCGCACCGCGTCGCCGAAATGGCGTTGCGGCAGCTCGCCCTGCAGGCTGAGGCGCAGGTTTTTCATTTCCTCCTCGTCCACGAACAGGTTGCTGTTGCGCGTCACACGGAACTGGGAGCAGCTGAGCACTTCCATGCCGCCAAACAGTTCGCCGACATGCGCGTGCAGGATCGAGGAAAGAAACACGAAGCCGTGTGCGCAGCCGCTGATTTCCGGCGGCATCAGGATGGTGCGCGGCAACACGCGCGGGGCCTGCACGACGGCGCGTGCCGAATGGCGCCCGAAGGCATCCTTGCCTTGCAGCTCCACGGCAAAATTCAGGCTCTTGTTGAGCACGCGCGGAAACGGGTGCGCCGGATCGAGTCCGATCGGCGTCAACACCGGCATCACTTCGCGGAAGAAAAAATCCTTGACCCATGCCTGCTGCGCCTCATTCCACTGGATGCGGCGCAGGAACCGGATGCCCTGTCCGGCCAGCGCGGGAATGATGTCCGTGTCAAACAGCCGGTATTGCCGTTCGATCAGTTGGCGCGCCTGTTCGCGCACCAGCTTGAGCATCTGTTTTGCGGTCATGCCGTCGGCGCCGACGGTGATGCCGCCTAATTTGATTTGCTCCTTCAGTCCCGCCACGCGGATCTCGAAAAACTCGTCGAGATTGCTGCTGACGATGCACAGATATTTCAACCGCTCCAGCAATGGCACGGCCGCGTCTTCGGCCTGCGCCAACACGCGCCGGTTGAACTCGAGCTGGCCGAGTTCACGGTTCAGGAATTGCTGCGGAGCGAATTTTTTGGCCATTATGTAGGGGCGCGATTCATCGCGCCCCCCGCAAGATTTCCTGCCGAAACGACATCAACTCTTTGGCGGGACATATCCTTGCGGCATTTGCGTACCCTCGCCAAAGAAATAATTTTCCATTTGCGTGGCAAGAAACTTGCGTGCCGATGCTTCGGAGAGATTGAGGCGATTCTCATTCACCAGCATGGTCTGAAACTTGATCCAGCCATGCCATGCCTCCTTGGAAACATTCTCAAAAATCCGCTGACCCAGCGGCCCCGGATAAGTCGGGCGATCCAGCCCTTCCGCTTCGCGCCCCAGCTTTACGCATTGCACCATTCTTGCCATGTCGTGAATCTCCGTATGAATAAATCGTGTGCCGTAATTATGACACCGGAATGATTTTTTTGCGCGGATCCGGCTGAAAGCCAGCAAAGGCAAGGGGTGCGACATATTGTGGCTACGTCGTAACCTGAAGGTGAGCCTACGCCGCAATATGCCGCACCAAGGCAGGTGCGACATATTGTCGCGCGACAATATGTCACATTCCCAAGCAAAGACATTGCAATGATAATCGCGCCGCAATTTTATATAAGGAGAAGAGAAATGCAGTTCAAGCGTATAACTATTTGTGTCGCCCTGGCGTTTGCGCCAAGTGCATTTGCGGCTGAAGCAACCGAGGCGACCTTACCCGATGTTAAAGTGATCGGAGAAAGAGTCCAGCCTCTGCCCTCATACAGCAACTCTGCACTTGGTGGAATCGACATCGCCCATCCACGCACCTCTACCAGCGATACAGCTAAGCTGCTCGACGGGCAACCGGGCGTCAGCCTTTCGGGCGCAGGCGGTGTTTCAAGCTTGCCGGTCGTTCATGGCTTGGCGGACGACCGTGTGCGCGTCAAGGTGGATGGCATGGATTTGATTTCCTCTTGCGCGAACCACATGAACCCGGCTCTCTCCTACATCGATCCATCCAATGTCGGCAGCATCAAGG
>Ga0209212_1002014_pt1 | contig 30436 bp, 21 predicted proteins | sample RifGroC2_FD_183996 | JGI IMG/M metagenome (GOLD analysis project Ga0209212, IMG submission 183996) | Groundwater microbial communities from Rifle, Colorado, USA - Groundwater C2 (SPAdes) (version 2) | ecosystem: Environmental > Aquatic > Deep subsurface > Groundwater | place: Rifle, Colorado...
TCGGCTATATAGACCGCGCCCGCGCCATCGAATGTTATGGCTTTAGGATTTCGGATCATAACTTCGCCGGATATGCGCGAAGCGCCTAACTGTCCGGGAGCTTTGCCGTAGGGTATTTTGAGCAGGTCGGTTACTTCGGCTGCCGCGGTGTTCAAAAAAAGAAAAGACATCGCGCATAATATAGTGATCGCGAATAAAGGCGCGCACCGGAAATTTGCGTAGTTAGAAAAAGCGTACTTTGCCGTAATTTTCATTAAAATACCTCGCATATTAAATTATAAAATTCGCCGCCTGGCCTGAAGGCTCTTTTTCAGCATGATAGGGGACGGTTTGACTCCGTCCCCTATTTTATCGGTATTTATTAAGTTTTCTTATTTATTTTTACATATTTTTGCATCCGGCGCCGCGGCCGCATCGAGCCTTATTTCAGCCGCTCGCTTATTTTCCGCTTTCATTTTTATATATTGCCTGAATTGGCGGACTTTTTCGAGCCGTTTATGAAGGTCATCGGATCGAGAGGGTTTTTATTTGCGTCGAGCACTTCGAAATGAAGGTGGGCTCCGGTGCTCCAGCCGGTATTGCCTGATTTGGCGCCTTCGATGGGCTTGCCTTTTGAAACTTTAGTTCCGGCTTTGCATTTTTTAGAAAGATGCGCGTAGCGGGTATAATAAACTTTTCCTGCGATCTCGTGTTTTATAAGTATCGTAATTCCGTGTCCGACGGCTATTTTCGATTCGACGACCACGCCGTCGCCGAGAGCATAAAGCGTGCTGCCGCTTTTTAAACCTATGTCGATGCCTTCGTGCAGTTTTTTCTTTTTCTTGAGAGGGTGTATGCGGTAGCCGAAATAACTGGTTATTTTGCCTATCGCCGGCATAACTCCGCCGAAGAGCGAAGAATTTTCGCCGGATTCAGGTTCGTCTGAAATGCGTCCGGCGGCGCCGGACGACGACGATTTAGCGGCTTCGGTAGCGCTTTTAGCCGCTTCATTGGTTACTTCAGGTGCGGCAGTGCTGCCGGCGGCTTTCTGGCCGCTGGAAATGTCGCCTTCGCCCAGAGAATTAATAAGGCCGCTGGTCGAGGAGCTGAATTCTTCCGCCGATGCTGAAAAAGCCATAAACAAACCCGAAATGAGTATGACGGCAAATAAAACATGCTTTTTTCTCATAAAAATTACCCCTTCCGTTAAAAAAAATATTTTAAAATTTATTAATTTAAAAAATGTAAAATTTCAAATATATTATAACAAATATTTAAACCTTGATGATATAATTATACTAAAAAATATAAATAAAGTTCCTAAAAAAATATTATTATGGAAACAAACAAATAATGAAACAAACAAAAAAATGAGGCAATCACATCGCAATGTTTAACAAACCGCTTGACCCGATTGAATTTCATCAATGTGAAAAGCCTTTTAATGTAATCGGTTTATTAATTTTAAAAAGTTTTTTCAGTTTTGATTTCTTCACTGATCGTAGTATAAAATTCATCGGGCGCGAGTTCGATGAATTCATTTTTACCGCCGCGGTTGAAAAAAAAGTTTCTGATATCGACGCATAAATGGCATTTGCCGCAGTAGCCTTCGGGATTTTCAAAATATCCCGCCTTTACTGCCAGGTCGAACAAGCCCCTGATTCCTTCATTAAATAAAACTTTAAGCAGAGGCTTGTCGTTTAAGTTAATCTCGCCGCCGGTCTCTTTGTAATCGCACATTTTAATGCCGCCGCAAAGCCCGCCCGGCATGTAATTTCCATATGCGTCTATGTGAAAATGTCCCGTGGATGTAAGTTCGCGTTCGCACCCTGTTATGAAAAAATCTCTGGCCGGCCTTTTGTCAGCGACCGCCGGTTTTGAATATCCGCATCTGCCGCCGGGGATCAGATAATACATGTCGCCGGCCCGCTTGATGATATCATCGCCGATGTTTTTGAGATCGATAGTTTTATCGGCGTCGTATCTGGAAAGAAGTTCCAGAAATTCGGGTATCCATACGAACGCGCCTGAATATCCGAAAACGTTTCTGACGAGTTTTATGGCGTTGATCGTGGTTTGCGGTTTTATGAATTCGGCGTGAAATGGCGATACTGATATCAGAATGGAACGCAGCCCCATCTGAAATAATTCTTTTAACACGGGCTCGAATTTAATTGAATTATTACCCCAGAAGCCGTTGGTTTCGACGTATGAAAGCCTTATTCCGGCACTCGCCGCCGCCTCTACCGTTTCGATAAGGCACCGCGGATTTAAAAAAGGCTCCCCCCCCCGCCGCCTATATGTATCTCGGCGTCCGGCGAATTTTTCCTGATGAATCTGAAAATTTCCGCAGCTTCATCTTTTGAAAGCCACTTATTTTCGCGTTCGGGCGATCCGGCCACCAGGCAGTGTTTGCAGCGGTTGGAGCATCTGTACGTCAAAATTATGCCCCCGCCCTCGAGCCGCGGCAGCCTTATCTTTTCACTATAATTAATTTCTTTGTTTAAATTGAGGTTAAAACCCATAATTTTTTTTTAGTTGAGAGTTAAGAGTTGAGAGTGGAGAACTAAAGGATTTTTGATATTTTAAAAAGGCGCTTATTCAAATTAAATTTAATTCGATCAGTCAAAAACTCTCCACTCTCCGCTCTCCATTCTCCACTAATATAAAAGATTATACCCCTGCCTCTGCTGATAAGCCCCTCTGATGGTGACGTTTCTATTCGTCGAATCGATGTAGTCGATGATGATCTTCGCGTAATTTCCTCCGTAGGCGGTCCACTTATATATCGAGTACACATGGTTCATTTTTAAAAGCGTCACGCTCGATGTTTCAGGCAGGTACGCGACATTTGTTTTTACGTCGGTGTAGTAGGAGTTGTAGGCGCTTATGGCGGGAAGAGTATCGACGATATCGTATTTTACCGCGCCGAGGTCGGAGAATTTCAAATAATATTTGACGCCGCTTGAATCATAATAGCCTCCGCGAAGGCCTATTTCGGCTGACGATCCGGCGTAGAAAAAATTGAGGTCGTAGGCGGTCTGCGAATTTACCGGATTAGCGTCGCAGAAATCGCCGCTTAAATTGATATAGTCGTTTATGTTGAGCGTGCGCTGGAATTCGACCACGCCCGGTTCGACGTTAACGGTCTGCCCTTTGTCGCCGCAGCCTGAAAAGACAGCCCCGGCGGCAAATATCAATAAAAAGTATATTATAATATAATAATTTGCATTTTTGTTAATCATTATCTATTCACTATTCACTGTTCTCTATTATCTAATAAAAACGCCGCGTGCTATTCACACACGGCGTTTTTATTATTTATCGGCGGCCCCGTTTATGCTCGCGCAAAAATGGCGTGCCGGATGATTATCTCGTCCTTGCGACGACGGGACGACGGGAATTCTTTTCGAGGATTCGCCTTCGGTACGGAGTTCGACGGTGCCTTCGATACGCGCTTTCGCGGCCGAAGGAGCGACGACGCTGACTTCGATGTCTATCGACGAGCCCGGTTCGATGGTGACGACAGTAGGATTAACGGTTATCCAGTTCTCTATAGGAACTACGGTGCCTTCATAGGTCGATCTGGCCTGGTTTCTGACGGTCAGGCGCGTGGTCGCTTCGGCGCCGGTTTCGAGTCTGTTATAAAGCGCTCTGGAAGGGCTGATCCTGAGTTTCGAAGGCTGTTTGACGACGGGTTTTTCTTCGGCGGGAGCGTTGTCTTCAGCGGGTTTTTCTTCGGAAGCGGCTTCGGCGCCTTCTTCGCTCGCGCGTTTGTTTTTCAGTTTTTCGAGTATCTCTTTTCCTCTTTCGGTTTTAGCGACTGCTTCTTCCGATACGGCGCTTTCTTCGGAAGCGGCTTCTTCTTCGGCGGGAGCGGCGCTTTCAGTGTATTTAGCGAGGATATTCTCTTCGAGTTCTTTTAACTTTTCTTCGCTGGCTTCGAGTTTGGGTGATTTAGTTTTTTTGAGTTTTTTGATCTGTATTTTGGCTTTTTTCCATTTTAAAAGATCGTTTGCAAGAGCTTTTGCCATGGTTTTGTCGAATTCATCGGATTTCGGATTGACGTATTTCTGGGCGAATTCGATGTCTTTGTGGACGGAATTGAAGGTTTTAATAAGGCTGGAAAGCGTTTCGCCTTTTTTTGCGGCGGCTTTGACGGCTGTTTTTTTGACGGCCTTTTTGACGGCCTTTTTAACCACGGGAGCTTCGGGAACCGCTTCGGGTTCAGCTTCCTGAGCTATGGCGTAACTAAAATTAAGCACCAGCACGGACATGATGACTATGCAGATCGAACTAAAAAATTTTTTCACTAGTACCAGTCTCCTTTTTAAAATGTGAATTTTTCGTTTGGAAAACGTTCCCTGGAAATAATTTAGAAAAAGGACCGGCGAGCAACATATCGGTATTATAATATGCTGATATATTGGCTGTAAAGGTCCTGATGATCTTTTTAACACCTCCCTGTAATTCGTGAAAAGATTTATTTTTATTATGATATTGGAATTTATCTGAATGATCCGGCCGGCCGGCCGGGCGCAATCGCACAATATTTCAAGCGCTTACCGCGCTTTAATTCCGTGTTTGATACTTAGATGATATTATATGTAAACATAAAATTACTCAAACCTAAATTACTATGCGTGAATTTAAATATGCTTTTTTATCTTCGATTATTTGCTTTTATCTTTAATTTTCTTAATTTTTCAAATATTATAAAAATGTTATAATATTTTTGCTTAAAGTATTAAAATTAAATTTAACGATCAAACCTCGAATATCTTTCCGGGCACGATAAAATCGACCTTTATGATGCCGGCCGTCGAATATTTTTCGACCATTTTACCGATCTCGGTCTTTATTTCGTCGTATTTGTAGCGGGTTGAAATATGCATAAGTATAAGGCGCCTGGTTTTAGCCCTGACGGCGGTATCGAAGGCCTCCTCGAGCGTAGAGTGCAGCTGTCCGAAGCGGTCGTCGGTCTTTAAAAAAGTGGCCTCGTGGATGAGTATGTCGGTATCCATGAATTTATCGACCGGCGCGTTCACGGAATCGCCGCAATAAGTGATCGTCCTTTTGTTTTCAAGGTAAATGACATTGTCGCGTCCTTTTTCGTCGATGAGTTTTTTTACGCTTTCGGGGGGGACGCTTGCAAATTCCGGACGCAGTTTCCTTCTGCGCTCCATGACGTTATAGCCTATGCTTATGACGTCTTTAGTGTGCTCTACGCCGAAGGTTTCGAGGTAAGTGTCGAGCTTGGTGTTGAATTCGTAGCGGCGGTCGGCTTCCACTTCGACCCACTTTATCTTGAATTCCTTTCTGTTGTCGCCGAGATTATAAAACTCTCTGATGTATTTGATATAGGCGATCAGGGCCGCGTCGTCCTTCGGATAATATATAGCCAGATCGTTGAACTCGCCGGTCGAGTAATAGTGGCCGAACTTGGTCATTAAAATATTGATCAGGCCGGTATAGTGGTCGGTATGGCCGTGCGAAAGTATTATGTTATTTATCGCGACGATCTTTTCTTCGAGGATGGTGTTGATGCCCTCGCCCGCGTCGAAAAGCGTGTGATACGGTGAGTAGTATAGCCAGTTGCTGTATTTTGCCTTCGAATATCCTTTAAAAATCATAGTGGAAAGATTCTCACTTCCTGGTTTTCTAAATGTAATGCCGATGAAATAATTTTGCTGTGTACGTTATACAGCACGTTTTTTATATTGATGACGACCCCGCCGTACATTACGTCGATGACCTTTACGACGCCCCTGGTTTCGGTGTTCATTTCCTTGAGCACTCTTTCCTTTTCACCCCTGAGGTAATCGATCTTGGTTTCGAGCGTCGCCCGCGTCACATCGAGCCTTTTAACCATTTCCCCGGTGTCGCCCTCTATTTTTTTCTCGCCGCGCGCCGTGCTCATCCGGAGGTAATTCTGCGCCTGGTATAGCTTTTCAATCTCTTTTTCGGTGAGGTTCAGGTCGTTGCACAGATTTTCGAAATATTCGAGAGAGAGCGTGTCGAAGCCGAGGTTCAGTTTGGTGGCAACTCCTACCGGCGCGCCTATGGTCTTGGCGATTATCTCGTTGGAGGCGAAAAGCTCTCCGCCTATTATCTGGCCGCGCTTTCCGATGGCCTCTATTTTATCGCCCGCCGTCACTTTCGAGTGGATTATAACCATATCGGCCACCACGCGCTCTTTTGCTACTATGACGCCGCCTTCGGCGAATTTGAGCAATACGCTCTTGCCCGCCTTTAAATACCCCTTGTTCTTTCCGATGAACCCGCCCGGAAGGCATATGTCGCCTTCGGCAATGATCGTCGCTTCGCCCACGGGATTTTCCACGTAGACGTTGCCGCCGGCTTTTACCGAAAACCCGTCCAGAACGGTTCCTTTAATTATGACCGACCCGGCGAAATCGATATTGCCGGTCTTGTAGTTCACGTCGTCGAATAATTCGTATACCTGATAAACGTTGGCGACGCCGCACTCGAATTTGACCTGGCCATCGATGGCCGATATTAATTTATCGCCTTCCGCGTTTAAAAAAATATTCTTGCCTATGGCGACGCTCTTTTCACGCCCCGGTCTGGACGGGATATCCGCGCCGTAGATGTCGCTGCCTTCGATGCCGGCGCTCGCCTTGAGGATATTTCCTATCATCTGGTCTTTTCTGATATTCGACAGCAGATAAATTCTTTTGAAATCGACCGAGCCGTCGGGCCTTAAATAGACTATTTTTTCGGGCCCCGTGCGCTCGAGCGTCCATTCTATGCGGGTGTCGCTTCCGTTGACGGGCTCTTCGCCTTTCGATATGAGAAAAGACGAGTTGCTGACCCTGTTTTTAATAGCGTTTTCAACCACGAGTTTGTCCACGGGCGATTTTACGCCGAGTTCGAACACGAGGCGCTCGATCTCCTCGTATTTAGGATATCTGCCCATGCCGCGCGGCGGGACGAATTTTAAATAAAGCGCCATCCTGTCGTCGGAAACCTCGAACACGGGACGCGCGTCTACGTCTTTATAGTCTGGATTGAGTCTTGCCACTATCTGCGGCTTGCGTACGCCTCGCAGTTCAAAAGCGGCCATGACGGCTTTTCTTGCCAGGTTCAAATAACGCGGGTTGTTCAGTCTTTCGTAGGCGTCTTTTATAGTGACGGGCTTGCCAATGCCGATATGCGGGTATATGGTCAGCACTATGTCGTCGCCGACTACCTCGAGCCTTATATAGCCGTCTTTGGTATTGGCGAAAGCTTCGGCTTCCTTTATGAGATTATTTATCGATATCTCGGTGCGGAACCGCTCGTGCTTGGCGAAAAAATCGTCGATGATCTTTATTTTTACCCAGCCGCGGCGGCCGGGCGGCGCGTCGTCGTGCGAATCGGTTACGAATTCGTATTTAACGCTATCGCGCGCGATGCCGAAACGCTTCGACGCCTTCGTCAGCGCCTCATCAAGACTCGCGGCCTCTATTATGATATTATTGTCATCGGCGCCCATCGATCACTGCCTTCGCTTTATTTAATCTTCGAGCGATTCTATCGTCGATATCAGTTTTTCTTTTATCTGCGCGTATTTTTCAAGTTTTGCGCGCTCTTTTTCAACGACGTCGGCCGAAGCGCGTTCGACGAAATTCTTGTTCTGCAATTTGTTGTTGACGCGGACGAGCTCCTCGTCGGCCTTCGCTATTTCGCGCTCCAGTCTTTCTTTTTCTTTAGCGACATCGATGAGTCCCGCCAGCGGAACATAAATATCGACGCGCGTCATTTCGCCCGCGAGCCCTTTCATTTCGGCGACGACCGAAGTTACGGCCATGCCTTTGGGCTTTTCGGTCATTTCGAATTTATAACTTAATTCCTCCGCGCGCATTACGGTTTTGATCCAGCGCGCATTGGATTCGAGCGCGTTTTTGATCCTGTCGGATTTGCAGACGAAAAGCGGTTTTATCTGGATGCCCGGAGAGACCGCGAGCTCCGCCCTTATCTGACGGGTGGCCACTATCGCTTCTTTCAAAAATTTGAACGACGAGAATATTTCATGCCTTTCGTCGTCGGTCAGGTTGAGGCCGGTTCTCTTAGTGAATCCGGCGGCGTCGGGGAACGCCGAGATCATAAGCGATTCTTTTTCGTCCGCGGATTTCGCGAAATACGAATATATCTCTTCGGTTATAAACGGCATGAAAGGATGCGCTATTTTCATAGTTTCGACGAATATATAATTAAGAACCGCGCTGGCGGCGTATCTGGATTTGTCGCCTTCTTCCTTCGAGTAGAAGCGGGGTTTGATGATTTCGATATACCAGTCGCATAGTTCCGACCAGATGAATTCGTAAACGGCCATGGAGGCGTGAGCGAATTCGTATTCTTCGATGTTTTTTCTGACCGTTTTAATGAGCTCTTCGAGTTTTAAAAGCATGTATTTATCGGGTAATTCAAGCTCGAGGTCGCTGAGTTTATTTATCGACGCTATGTCTTTCGCGGTGAATTCGGTGAGGTTCATCAGCGAAAAGCGCGCGGCGTTCCATATTTTATTCGCGAAGTTGCGGTAACCTTCTATGGCGCTTATCGAAAGATTGAGATCGGCCGTCGTAGTCGCCTGTGCGGCGAATGTGAAGCGCAGCGCGTCGGTGCCGTAGCTGGCAATTATTTCGAGCGGATCGATGGCGTTGCCCTTCGATTTACTCATCTTTTCGCCCTTTTCGTCGCGGACGAGCATGGTAAAGTAAACCTTGCTGAAAGGGACCTTTCCTACGAATTTCTTGCCCATCATTATCATGCGGGCGACCCACAGATAAATTATATCGAAGCCGGTTATAAGAACGCTTGTCGGGTAGAACGTTGCGAGATCTTCCGTCTTTTCCGGCCAGCCGAGCGTCGAGAACGGCCACAGCGCGGACGAGAACCATGTGTCGAGAACGTCCTCATCCTGCCTTAGTTTGGTCGACGAACACTTTTCGCATTTAGTTACGACAGTTTCGGAAACGTTTATCGCGCCGCAGTCTTCGCAGAACCATACCGGTATGCGGTGGCCCCACCAGAGCTGGCGCGAGATGCACCAGTCGCGTACGTTTTCGAGCCAGTGGAAATAAGTTTTTTCCCAGCGTTTCGGGACGAACTCTATTTCGCCGTCACGGACGGCCGCTATGGCGAGTTCTGCGAGCGGTTTCATTTTCACGAACCACTGCGTCGAAAGATATGGCTCGATTATAGTGTCGCAGCGGTAGCAGTGGCCGACGGCGTGCGGGTGCTCGTCGATCTTGACCAGGAGCCCCTGCTCTTCGAGATCGGCTACAACCTTCTTGCGCGCGTCGAAGCGCGTCATGCCGGCGTAAGGTTTGGCGTTGTCGTTTATGACGCCGCGGACATCCATTATAGTGAGGTTTTCGAGGTTGTGGCGGCGGCCTATCTCGAAATCGTTCGGATCGTGCGCCGGCGTGACTTTTACCGCGCCCGTGCCGAAGGCCATGTCGACGTATTCGTCGGCGACTATCGGTATCTCGCGGTCTACGAGGGGCAGTTTCACCTTCATGCCTATCATGTGCTTGTAGCGGTCGTCTTTGGGCGATACCGCGACGCCCGTGTCGCCGAGCATCGTTTCAGGACGTGTGGTTGCGACTATTATGTAATCGGGTACATCAGTTCGGCCCGCGTCTTTTACGACGGGGTATTTTATGTGCCACAGCTTTCCGGCCAGGTCGTGGAATTCGACCTCGTCGTTCGACAGCGCCGTCGTGCAGCGCGGGCACCAGTTGATTATACGGTCGCCGCGGTATATAAGGCCTTCTTTATAAAGCGCCACGAATACCTTTTTGACGGCTTCCGACAGGCCCTCGTCCATAGTGAAACGCTCGCGCGACCAGTCGCACGAGGCGCCCATCTTTTTGAGCTGGTTTATGATGGTGGAGCCCGTCTGGTTCTTCCATTCCCATACTTTTTCGACGAATTTCTCGCGGCCGAGGTCCTGCCTTCTTATCTTTTCTTTCGCAAGCCTTTTTTCTACGACGTTCTGCGTTGCGATGCCGGCGTGGTCTGTGCCGGGAAGCCACAGCGTGTTCTTTCCGTTCATTTTATTGTAGCGGATGACGATATCGTGCACGGTTGAATTGAGGGCGTGGCCCATGTGAAGGATGCCCGTGACGTTCGGGGGCGGTATCACTATGGTGAATGCGTTGGAGTTATCGTACCCCGCGCCCGTTTTCGCTTTGAAATACTGGCGCTCGCACCATACCGAATACCATTTTTCCTCAACCGCTTTCGGATTATAAGCCTTTTCCATGTTGATTTCTTCCAAGATAATTACCTCCACTTTCTGGGTTTGCCGTCTTTTTTGAACAGCATCAGCTGCTCGTCGATCTTGATCTTCTGCGGGCATGACAAAATGGCCACGCCGGCCTTCTGTTTGCAGTCGTTGATGCAGTCGCGGCAAAGTATATTGAACTGCTCGTCCGTATTTTCGGGTATAATTTCTTCTTTTACGATCTTCTTTTTTCTGCCCATAATTTAAGTATGAATTTACCATAAATAATGATATTTTTCAAGGAAAATAATTGAATAATTCAACTTTTTGACGTGCGCCGCGCCGGCTGACCGCCGCGCTCCGAGATCCATAATCGTTTGTCGCGATTTGCGAATTGCCGTCTTAATTTGCGAAATTTCGTCGCACGATCACGGCCGATAAATGCACCGAATTTTAAAACTCCATATTTTACTGGTGTTTTGAATTTGCCGCCGATTTGGCACGGCTTATGCCATAATAAGCGCTGAAGCCGAAAAAACGAATAAAAAACGAATAAAAATATAAACAGCAAAAATTACACATAATATTCATAAACTTTAAAAATAAAAGGAGTGGTTTATATGATGAACAAAAATTTGAATACCGATTCCAGAAAATCCAGCCGCGCGTTTTCGCTGATCGAGCTCATGATAGTCATCGCGATTATAGGTATCCTTGTCGCCGTCGCGATTCCGCAGTTCAACGACATGATCAAAGATACTCAGCTCACCAAGGCAAAGCAGGACTGCGACACTTTCGTGCAGGCCATCCAGAAGTTCAACTCGCTCGAGGGCACAACCGTCCAGGATAAATACATGAAAGAACTCAAGGGCAAATACATATCCACGCTCGAAACGCTTAAAGACCCCTGGGGCAACCGTTACGAACAGGACTACCGTAAAGGCATAGTTTATTCCAAAGGGCCCGACGGAAAGCACAAGGACGGCCCGTCAAGCCTGCCCGAGAACAAAGACGATGTTTTCATAACCTATATCGGAGCTCTTTCGCTTGTCTCGGCTAAGATCGAAGTGAACCCGCTCGGCGGCAACTTTCTCGACCCGCTCGAAACCGAAAAGTGTTTTGACGTTCTGCATCTTTACTTCAACAAGGAAGTGCAGATACCCGTCGGCGGCGTCAACCTCAAAGCCGCCGCTACAGCTAACGCTACATCCACCACCAGCGATCCGCTCGCTACCGCCGACGCCATTTTCAGATATTATAACACTCCCAGCCCCCGCTCAGCCCCCATTACGCCCGGCGGCGACGACCTTAACGATCTGCCCGAAATACCCGCCTCCGACATCAGCTGGGGCTCGGACTCGAAGGAGATAATACTTAAAATGCCCGCCGGCTACACCAGCGCCGATTCCGTCAGAAAACTGCTCATCCCCGGCACCCACTATATAAACCTCACCGGCGCTAAAAATAACAAGAACCATAAATTCATGGAGGTCGCAAGCACGAGCGCGGCCATAGACGGCGCCGAAGCGTCCGGCAGCCAGATACTTATCAAGAACTATGAATAAATTTCAGGGATAAAGGATAAAATTTTCGGAAAACAAGGGGAGAGGAAGGGCCGATGGTCCTTCCTCTCCCCTTGACCCCTCTCTATCCCTGAATTGCCTGACGCTTTATTTCAGCGATCAGCCGCCTTTTCTGTCTCGGCTTTAATTCTATTTATTTCTGTTCATTCTTGCCTATTAGTTATGCCCTGCCGGCTGTTCTTTTGCTGGCAGATACGCTTCGCGTCTCTGCCAGCATGGTATTAAGGCATTCTGGTTTATCAGCACCCTTGCTCACGGTAGGCATTTACAAAATAACGGCATCTTCTGGCTTGCTTTTATATTAAATTACTGGTTCTTTTTCATTTAATGTGGGTAAAAACATTTATTAAAAATATTTTAAAGGTTAGAGCGGGTGACAGATAAATTTTGAAGGGGCGTTGCGGAGTCGCCGGAGCCCATGGATGGGCGAGAGGCGACGAGCACGAGCGGCGAAAATCCCGGAGGGATTTTCGAACGCGTCCCCGAAAAATTATCTGGCACCCGCATAAAACTGCCCATTCAAAATGAAAAGGAGCCAACTTACTAAATTCAATTAAAAAGAGCTGTCACAAATATGAATTTGGACAGCTCTTTATTTTTTGATTTATTACGGCGAATTATTTGAGTTTTTTAAGTCTTGATTTGGCTTCTTCGTCGCCGGCGGCCGCGTTTGCCTTGAGTATCTTTTCGAGGCCTTCGGTGAGGCCGGGCATTTTCTTTTTATCTTCGGCGCCGAGCGTGACGAATATGGCCAGGAACCTGTCGATTCTTTCGTAATTGCGGTTTTTAGCGTCGGTGAGAAGGACCTCTTTTATTTCGAAGTAGTTATTCTGCCAGTTCTTGAAGAGTTTTTCAAAAATTTCAGAATTAGTCGAATTTTCCTGGATCGAAAGCAGTTCGGAATATGATGTCTGCATTTTCAAAAGCATCTGGTCGAATGAATGTATGCTTTCTTCATTTGAGAGCGAGTCTGCGATAGTGATGCCGGGCTGCGATTTGAGCGGCAGCGCTTTATCGCCGGTTTTCGATGCTGATTTGATGTATAGATTGTAGCCGCCCTTTATTTTAGGTGCCTTCATTTTCAGAAAGTCGAATACGACGAAACTTGATTTGCCGAACGCTTTAAGGTTGAGGTTGACCGCGCTGAATCCTTTGCGGTTGAATATTATCGAGCCTTTAGGCAGCGGTTTCTGGTCGATGGTGAGAAGACGGACGCTTTCGTTGCCGGTGAGCGGCCAGCGGGCGGGATAGCCTATTTCGATCTTGTCGACGGGTTTGCCGTTGGTGTTGAAAACCATGCTGACGTGTTCGATGTCCTGTTCGGGCTTGAAGTAGAGATTAACGCAGGTGGCGTATGCGGTCGAGAATTGTCCGAATAGTCTTTTGAATTCGGCGAAATACGCTTTAGCCACTTTATCGTTATGTATCACTATCACGTTTTCATCGTTGGTGCGGTCGCCGTTATTAGACGAGTTTTCGGAGCCGGTTATAACAAAGCCGTCGGGGAGCGTCGGATCGACTATGAACACTTTGTGGTGGAACTTGCCGTCAGGGTTATCGGCTAGGACTATATTGATGCTGTCGGCGCTGGTCAGTTTGAAAAATTCGGAATACGGTCCGGTCGAGCGGTATAACTTCGAGTCGAATATGCCGGAAACCCTTATGCCTGATTTTGATTTGTCGATGAGCATGTCGGATATTTCATTCGCGGTGAATGCGAAGTGCATGAAATATATTTCTTTTTTAGCCTGGCTGAGCAGTTCGTGGATCTTTTCGTTCGGTTTGTCTTCGGGGGCGAAGTAGACCTCGACCAGCGATTTTTCGCCGCCGATTGAAATTTCAACCTTCTGCTCCTCGACGGTCGAAGGCGAGGTGATGCCGAAGCTGTTTTTAACGTACATTTCGTCGAACTCGATCTGATAGATGGCCGCCAGCTCTTTTGAATAGAAGCAGAGCGCGTTGTTGTTGTTTTTATAACTGCATGAATCGGTGAGATTGAAGGAACCGGTCCAGAGTTTATTTGAATCGACTATGGCGAATTTATTGTGCATCAGAGCGGAGCGGTTGTCCTGCTTTACTTTGATGCCGGCTTTTACGAGCGCCGTGGTGAAATCGTTGGGATAATAGTCGGTATCGGTGACGAGTCTTACTTTAACGCCGCGCTTGTGGGCGCGTATGAACGCGTCGACTATGCTCTGGAGGCGAAATTCGAAAAAAGCGCCGTCGATGGAGGTTTTAGCGGAATCGATAAGATCGACGAAAAATTTATCGATGGTTTTAGCGCGGTCCTGAGAGGGTCCGAAGTAAAGTTCGAAATTATTCGAAGCCGTGGGAACGGCGCCGGCCGAACTGAAAGCCGCGAAATACAGGCCGAGTAAAAAAGCGATCAAAAGCGCCCTGGAAAATCTTTTCAGCATAGATGTCAACTCCTCGTAATTATAAAAATATATTATAAAATGTCAAAACAAAAGAAAAAAACGAAAATAAAATAATTGGGTCTAATATTTATATATATTTTTTATGTTATGTATCAATTATAACCGCTGAATTTTATTTTGTCAATTTTTCACCGAAAAATTTTGTTTCAGCAAAAAAAACAGGAGTTAAGAACATGGATCAAGGGATGAGGAATAAAAAAACGGCCGTTCGCGAATCGCTTAATGAACGGCCATTTTTAATATGTTTCAGGTTACTTCTTATTTTGTCGGAGAAAACCTGTTTTATTTTAAGAACAGCGCCCATACGAGAGCGAAGATCGGTATTAATACGGGTATCGAGTAAACGAAAACATAACCGAAGAAGGACGGCATTTTGACGTTCATCTGTTCGGATATGTTTTTAACCATGAAATTCGGACCGTTGCCGATATAGGTCATCGCGCCGAAAAAGACCGACCCCAGCGATATGGCTATAACGTACTGAGCGAGGAGCGGGTCGGAGAGAAGGCCGGAAACGTGTTCTACGCCGTTGAGGCCCTTGGCGGCCGAAAGGAAGTTAAGGTAAGTCGGGGCGTTATCGAGGAAGCTCGACAGAATTCCCGAGCCCCAGTAGAACTGGCCCGGCGTTTTGATGCCGAGGGTGGCGGCGTTGGCTTCGAGCCAGTCGAGCGCGGGCATCATCGTGGCGAATATGCCTATGAATAATATGGCGACTTCTTTAATAGGATCGAAATTAAAGCCGTTTTCGGCATGGTTCTTTTTGGGAGTCGATTTATAGGCCGCTACGGCGCAGGCGAGCATAACCAGTTCGCGCCAGGGCGTCGGCATGAATACCGCAACAAGGATTATGAACAGAAATACGAAATTGGTTATGCCCAGAAGTTTGAATTTTAAGGTTTCGTCCTCGTCGGGCAGTATCCCATCGTCTTCTTCGTCTTCATGTTTTTTATGTTTTTTCTTCTTTTTGGAGTCTTTCTTTTCGGCGGCCTGTATATTTTCATCGCCTTTGTTTTCGGACTGATGCGATGCGGCATGCCCGGCCAGGGCGTTCGCTTTTTTCTCGAGGCCGCTCATTTTATCTTTTGAGAAGTAGAAGTAATCAAGGCCGAAGAAAACGCTTATGATCAGAAATAAAGCCACGGCCCACATCTGAATTACATGCTCGATGACCCAAAAGAAGGGGACGCCCTGAAGGTATCCAAGGAACAGCGGGGGATCGCCGATCGGCGTGAGCGCGCCGCCTACGTTGCTGACGGTGAATATGAAGAACATAACGAGATAAGGCCTGATGCGCCTGTGATTAATTCTGATAAAAGGCCTTATTAAAAGCATCGATGCGCCCGTAGTTCCTATGATGTTGGCGAGGATGGATCCTATGAATAAAATCGATGAGTTAATCACAGGGTTTCCTTCGTTTTTGAGTTTGATAACTATGCCGCCGGTTACCACGAACAGGCTTCCTATAAGGGCTATGAAAGAGACGTATTCAAGCAGGGTATGGTAAACCTTCGTAGTCGCGCCGCCGCCGATGGCGAACAGGTAGTAGAAAACTACGAAAATGCCGAGCGCGTAAGAAACATACGGATAGTTATGTTCCCAGAAGTGCTTGTGAATGAATGGCATCAGAGCTATCGCGAGCAGAAGGGCTGCGAAAGGGATCATAAGAAGCGGCGGCACTGTATAAGCCGCTCCGTGGCCGCCTGCCGCTGCGCCGGCATGAGCCGCGTGGGCCGATACTTCGGCCGTGGCCGAGGACCCGGCGACGTTCGTCATGACCTCGGCGGTCGCTCCGGCCGGATAGAAACCTGACGAACATAAGACCAATAAAACGGAAACGAAAGATAAGATGAAAAATTTTGTCTTGAAATTACGGCTAATTTCGGACATATACCTCTCCCTTTTAAAATGGATTTTTGGACTTTCGATTATTATGGATTGTTAAAGAGAATTTAAGAATTCTGCTTATTATATCACGGTCGTCGATAAAAAATCAATAAAAATTAAATTTTAACATTGGCTTAAAATCTGCGCATTTATTTAGTATAAATAGGTTGAATTTAAGGTTTTATTATGTTATGATATGGTTTAAAACGAAAGAACGGCGTGATTTAGTTGAGCAATTTCAGATACTCGCTATATCGCAACGTGGGTCTGGCCGTCGAGCGTTACAATATGATAAACGACGGCGATAAGATCCTCGTAGCGCTTTCGGGCGGCAAAGATTCCTTCGCCATGCTCGATGCGTTGTCGCGCCTTAAACTGAGAGCCCCTGTAAAGTTCAGTTTATTTGTATGTATCGTTAACTCCGGCTTTCCGGGATACGCGGTGGATAGGCTCGAAAAGTGGCTGGTTGAAAGAAAATACGACTATCACATTGAAAAAAGCGATATGTACGAGTCCATTTTTCTGGATCCTGTCAAGGCCAAAGACGGCTGCTTTTACTGCTCGAGACAGAGACGGTCAATATTATTCCGACTGGCCGACGCCAATAACTGCCAGAAGGTCGCCCTGGGGCATCACATGGACGATTTTATTGAGACGGCGCTGATGGCGATGATGTATAACGGAAGAATTGAGACTATGCTTCCGATATTTGACTCGAGCGGCAAAAAATTCAGGGTCATCCGCCCGCTGATGTACGTGAGCGAAGATACCACGCAAAAATATTGCGCGAAAATGGAGTTTCCGGCGATAACCTGCTGCTGTCCGCAAAGCTGCGCCGGCGTTTTGAAGCGCACCAAAGTTAAAAAGATGCTCCTCGAATTCGCGAAAGACGAATTCAAGATAAAAGAAAACATTTTCAGGTCGCTGGCGAATTATAACTCAGAATATATGCTCGATCTGAGGTTCAACGAAAAACTGGCGGCCATTAAATACGAAAAGATAAATATCCGCAAAAAAGCAAGCACTAAAGGCGATACGGTTGAAGGTAACTTAAATGTTTCGTAATCCGGCGTATCAATACAATTTTTATGAGATACTCGAAGTCAGCCCCGCGGCTACATCCGCGGTTATCGAGGCGGCCTATAAGGCGCTGGCCAAAAAATAACAAAAAATACCATCCCGACCTTAACGCCGGTATTTCCGACCACAAGATAAAACTGCTCAACATGGCCAGGGAGATTCTGCTCGACGCCGCGAAGCGCGGCGAATACGACTCGGCGATGAATTTAAACCGCATCAAGCCTAAATTCACCAGCGATTACAGCTCGACGCACTCGATTTCCGTCGAGAACGAAAAGCTGAAAGCCGAGATCCGCTCGCTTCATAAAAAGATGGAAAACCTTAAAAGCCAGCCGGCCGACGAAGGCAACGTCTATGTGATATGCACCAACTGCGGAACGAAGAACCGGCTGCCCGACCTTTCCTACCTTAACCTGCAGAGCATAAAATGCGGGCTGTGCAAACTCCCGTTCGGCACCGGAAACCGCGATTTCGAAAAAGAGCGCGATTCGAAGGACAGGGCGTCCGCGATGAAAAAGACCGCCGACATAGAATGGCGGCGGCTGTCGTCGAATATTAGTAAGATGGAATATAGCCGAATAGAATCGCTTTTAAATAAATATAAAGAGATACAGCAGATATACCCGAGGGTTTATGGCATAAAAACCAAGCTGAAGGCGCTTAAAGACGAAATGCTGCTGCGCAATTCGAATATCGTCGTCATGCGCAGGATAGCGTCCGAATGCTCGGACGAACTGGCTAAATACAAAGCAGGCGGTATATTCGGGCTTTTCAAGAACGAAAAGGTTATAAGTGACGTCAGGACCAGGCTCGCTTCGGAGCTTGCGATGTATCCGAAACTGAGCGAGGAAAAACTCACCTTCAGCTGCCGCTCGTGCGACTCTAAGAACACATTGAAGATAAACACGTTTGTCGCGAACCACGAAAATATATTGTGCGGCCACTGTCACGGAAATCTTTTTAAATAGGCGCGGTCTGAAAAAGCAGACATATATTCGAAAAATATCGGACCATAAAGATATATAAATAAAATTGAATATGGTATGAAGTATATAAATACATATTATTCAGGGGGTAGCTACTATGGACATCAAAAAAATCGTACGCGGCCAGCTGATCGGCGCGTCGCCTTATGTTCCCGGCAAGCCTATCGAAGAGCTCGAACGAGAACTCGGCATCTCGAACATCGACAAGCTCGCCTCTAACGAAAATCCATACGGCACGCCGGAAGCGGCGAAAAAAGCCATGGCGGATTGTTTTGACAAAATTCATCTTTATCCGGACGGCGAGTCCTTTAATTTTAAAAGCGTGATATCTAAAACCCACGGTGTGGAATACAAAAGAGTTTTCACCGGCAACGGTTCCGACGAACTGCTGCAGATAATCATGAACGCGTTTTTAGAACCCGGCGATAACGTGGTTTCTTCGCAATACACGTTCATGAGATACGGCCAGATGGTCCGCATCGCCCACGGCGAATACCGTCAGGCGCCGATGAAAGACGGCATGCGCTACGACCTCGAGGCGATAGCGAAGCTGGCGGATTCCCGCACCAAGATGATAGTCATTGCCAATCCTAACAATCCCACCGGCACCATCGTTTACGACAGGGAAATCCGCGCGCTGCTGGATAAGATTTCTGATGACGTTATACTCATACTCGACGAGGCTTACGCCGGATTCGTCGAATCGCGCGAGTATCCGGACGCTATCAAACTGCAGATGGAATATCCGAATAAACCGATCGTGTTACTGCGCTCGTTCTCGAAGATATTCGGTCTTGCCGGAGTGCGCGTGGGATACGGCATAGCGCATCCCGACATAGTCAGGTATATTGACGTGGTTCGCGGCCCGTTCAACATCAATATGCTCGCGCAGGCCGCAGGAGCCGCTTGCATGCTCGAAGCGGGCGAGCACGCGAAAAAGAGCAAGACGCTTTGCTCCGAAGAGAAAAAATACCTTTATGAAAATTATAGCAAACTGGGCGTGAAATACTTCGAAAGCGAAGCGAACTTCATCCTGATCAAAATAGCCGACGAATTCGACGGAAAAATCGTCGTGGATGAACTCCTGAAAGCCGGCATCATCGTAAGGCCCATGAAATCATGGGGACTGACCGATAACTATATGCGCGTGACCATAGGCACCGCCGAGCAGAACAGGCGTTTCATCAAAGAACTGGCGCGGCTGCTGAGCAAAGACTCCAGAACGAAAGCGGCGAACGGAAAATAAAATACTGTAAGGCGGGGTATTTTCACGAAATTTCAGAAATGCCAGCGCCCGGTTAAAATACAGCAAAATAAATACAGAGGCCGTCGATCATAATAAAATCGGCGGCCTCTGTATTTATAAGAAATTGAGAAATCAGCCGATCCTGGATAATTCCCGGTCGAGCACAAGCGAGATCTGCGAAGCCAGAGATTCGAACATCCATCTTTCCTCGAAAGTGAGAATGGGCCGGTCTTTCAATTCAAAACCCATCACGCCCAGCGGGCCGCCCTGCGCTTTCAGCGGCATGTAGAACCAGTCCGCGGCGGCCAGCGTATCCGTGAATTTTCCTGAAATTTTCAGTTCTCTGAACGTCCACTCCGCCGCCTGAAACTCCCTGTCGTTCATCGTGAGATTACGTATCACCGAAGATACGATCTTCATTTCTCCCGCCCCGCCCGGCATTAAAAATACCGTATCGACGCCGAAATTCTTTTTTATCATTTCTCCCGCCCTCGAGAATAAAACCGTCATATCGGTGGCTCCCTGTATCTCTTTGAGGAAAATATACATCGCCGAGGTCTTCTCTTCATTCTGCCTGAGCAGCTTTTCATTCGAGCTGATCTTATATGTGAGATTGCCCATGACCAGCGCGACTATGAAATACACCATAAACATGAGCATATCGTCAAATGAGTTGATATGAAAAGTGTATCTTGGCGGAATAAATAAAAAATTCCAGAGCGCCGAACTAACGAAAGCGGAAAAAACGACGGAGATCCGGTTGAAATATGAACCTATTAAAATGATGTTCAGAAGATAAATGAGCGAAGTCGAACGGTAGCCGATATAATCACAAAGCGCCGCGTTTAAGATCGTAACGAGCGCAATGATCCCGGCGGAATATATGATTTGCTGAAAATTGCGCCCGCCTTTTTTGACGATTCGCGCGACGGCCGGTCTGGAGCTTTCGCCCGGCTCGCACCTGACCACGTATATATCGATATTGCCGCTCACCCTGATGAGCCGGTCGACGAGCGAGCCGCCCTTTAAAAGTTCGAGCCACTGGTAGTTCATGGGTTTGCCTATGACGATCTGCGTCACATTATGCTGCCTGGCAACGCGTATCAGGCCCATGACGACGTTCTGATCGAAGCGCGTGACGAGTTCCGCGCCGAGCTCCGTGGCGAGGCTTATATTGCTTTCCAGCCGCATGCGTTCATCGTGCGAAAGTTCCTTTTCGGTTTCGACGTAAACCGCGATCCACGGCGCCCGCATGCCATAGGCCATCCTGCGCGTCCATCTTATGAGCTGGGCTGAGAAAGGACTGGACCCTACGGCCACCATGAGCCGCTCGCCGGATTTCCATATTTTGCCGCCGCTTGCGGTTTTCAGTTGTTCCAAAAGCTGATAATCGACGCGTTCGGCCGTGAGCCTCAGCGCCATTTCGCGAAGGGCCGTAAGGCTTGCGGGCTTGAAAAAGTTTTCAAGCGCGCGAGAAGCGTTTTCGCCGAGATAAACTTTGCCTTCATTCAGCCTTTTAATGAGCGTTTCGGGCGGGATGTCTATCAGTTCGATCTCGTCGGCCTTTTCGAGTATGGTGTCGGGGACCGTTTCATGCACGGTTATTCCGGTTATCTGCCTCACCGTATCGGCCCTGCTGTCGACGTGCTGGACGTTGAGAGTCGTATAGACGGATATTCCCGCTTCAATTATTTCAAGGACGTCCTGATAGCGTTTCGCATGCCTGGCGCCGGGAACGTTGGTGTGAGCGAGTTCGTCGACTATCACCAGCGCCGGGCGGCGCTGTAATATCAGGTCGATATCCATCTCTTCGAAGATAACGCCCTTATATTCGACCTTCCTGCGATTAAGCGCGGGGAGGCGCGCGGCCAGGGCGTCGGTTTCCGCGCGGCCGTGGGTCTGCACGTAGCCGATGACGACGTCGGTCTTTTCATCGGCCTTTTTGATAGCGGCTTTCAGCATCGAATAGGTCTTTCCGACGCCGGCTGCCATGCCGAAAAAGACCTTGAGCTTTCCTCTTTTTTCTTTTTCCTCTTCTTTTTTTATGGCCTCGAGCAGCATGTCGGGGTCTTGAGCCTTATCTTCACTCATAATGAACGCTCCGAAATCGTTTTACTATATCTTATCGATTTCCATATTTAATTTCAATACATTAATTCTGGATTGTCCCATAAATTCGAATGGAGGCTTTTGCGTGAGGTATTCGATCGTTTTTTTTATGATCTCGAGCCTGGCGCCGTCATAGCCGCGGGCGCGGGCCACGCTGCCCGCCTGCATCATGGCGGCTTCCGGGCTTATGTGCGGATCCAGGCCGCTCGCGGAGGCAAAAAGCATTTCACGCGCCGCGCCTGATTTTAAAATTTCGGCGTCGGAACCGAATTTCAGCGTCAGTTCATTCCGGCGAGCCGCTACGGCGTCTTTTAGACGGGCGTCCTGCGGCCCGTAATTAGTCGCGCCGGAGGGGAGCGTGCCGTATCCCGTGGCCGAAGGGCGCGGCATAAAATAAATATTTTTAGTGAACTTTTGTCCTAAAAGCTCCGAACCGGCTATTTTTCCGTCGTTGTAAACCAGGCTTCCGTCGGCCTGATACGGAAACAATATCCAGGCTGCGGCCCCTACCACGGCGGGATATGCCGCGCCGGTAATTAAAGTTAAAACCATTAGCATTTTCAGTGACTGTAATATAATTCGGCCGATCATAACTGTTCCTCGCTTTCAACAAACCTTCATCTATATTAAATGCAGCGTGCATATAGCCGCGTCTATTATCTTGATCCCGATAAAAGGGGCGATGATCCCGCCCACGCCGTAAACCAGAAGGTTTTCCCTCAGGATCTCGGCTGCGCCGGCCGGCCGGTATCTGACGCCTTTCAGCGCCAGCGGTATCAGAAGCACGATCACGATCGCGTTAAAAATGATAGCGCTGAGTATCGCGCTTTGCGGCGACGCGAGCCCCATCACGTTCAGCGCCGCCAGGGCGCCGCGTCCCGTCGCGTCAAGCGGATACAGATAACCGAAAAGCGCGGGAAGGATCGCGAAATATTTGGCGACGTCGTTGGCTATACTGAACGTCGTAAGCGCCCCTCTGGTCATCAATAACTGCTTTCCGATCTCGACGATCTCTATGAGTTTGGTCGGATTGCTATCCAGATCGACCATATTGCCGGCCTCGCGAGCCGCCTGGGTGCCGCTGTTCATTGCGACGCCCACGTCCGCCTGCGCGAGGGCCGGAGCGTCGTTCGTGCCGTCTCCTATCATGGCCACCTGATGGCCGCTTTGCTGCTCTTCGCGGATCCTTTTCAACTTGGTCTCAGGCGTCGCTCCGGCGATAAAATCGTCGACGCCGGCCTCTAAGGCTATGGCGGCGGCCGTCACCGGATTGTCTCCGGTTATCATTACTGTTTTGATCCCCATAGCGCGCAATTCCGCGAAGCGTTCCTTTATGCCGCCCTTTACGACGTCTTTGAGTTCTATTACGCCCAGGACCGCGCCGCCTTCGCAGACGACAAGCGGCGTGCTTCCTTTTCTGGAAACGGAATCGACCGCGGCTTGAATCTCGGCGCAAAAGGCTCCGCCGTTGAGGATAACGTATTCCCTGACGGCTTCCGCTGCGCCTTTTCTGATCTTGACGTCCGCCTTTTTATCGGCGTCGTAATAATCAACTCCGCTCATTTTGGTCTGGGCGGTAAAATCGATGAAATTGGCTTGAAATTTTTTAACGTCGCGCCCTCTGAGCCCGAATTTTTCCTTTGCGAGCGTCACTATCGATCGCCCTTCAGGTGTTTCGTCGCTCAAAGACGAAAGCTGGGCGGCGTCCGCGAGTTTTTCGATACTTACGCCCGGCGCCGGCATGAAATTATCGGCCATGCGGTTTCCGAAAGTGATCGTTCCGGTCTTGTCCAGCAGCAGCACGTCGATGTCGCCGGCCGCTTCGACCGCCCTTCCGCTCAGCGCCATGACGTTTCGCTTGATAAGGCGGTCCATGCCGCTTATGCCTATGGCGCTGAGAAGCCCGCCTATAGTCGTCGGGATCAGGCAGACAAGAAGCGCGCAAAGCACGGGAAGTGTTAAATTACCTTCTCCTGCAGCGGTTTTGGAAGCGATCTGGCTGTAAATCGCGTAAGGGTAGAGTGTCGCCACGGCCGTTAAAAATACGAGCGTCAGCCCCGAAAGCATTATGGTCAGAGCGATTTCGTTCGGCGTTTTCTGCCTTTTCGCGCCTTCTATTAGCGATATCATTTTGTCGAGAAACGAATCGCCCGGTTCCGCCGTTATTCTAACTATTATCCTGTCGCTCAATACCTTGGTGCCGCCCGTTACGGCGCTCCTGTCGCCGCCGCTTTCCCTTATGACCGGCGCGGATTCCCCCGTGATGGCCGATTCGTCGACGCTGGCGATGCCTTCTATCACTTCGCCGTCGCCGGGAATGATGTCGCCGGCCTCGCAGACCACCGTATCGCCTTTTTTAAGGTTTTCGGCCGCCGTTTTTTCTTCACGTCCGTCCGTTATTTTTCGCGCAATATTGGCGGTTTTGTTTTTTTTCAGGCTTTCCGCCTGCGCTTTTCCGCGCCCTTCCGCCACCGCCTCGGCGAAGTTGGAGAACAGCACCGTGATCCAAAGCCAGGCCGTTATCTGCAGCGAGAAAAACGACGCGCGATCGTTAAAAAAATCCACTGTCAGAGAGCAGGCGGATAATATAGCGCATGCGTATACCACGAACATCACGGGATTTTTCAGCTGGCATCCGGGCGACAGTTTTTTAAAAGACTCTATGAACGAGGTTTTTAAAACGCCTTCCTGGAATTTTTTTCTTTCGTGATAAAATAAAGAATCTTTGATCTTTTCACGGATGCTATCGCTTATGGCGCTGCGTTCCTCTGAAACCGATTCTGCGCCCCGTTCCCTTATTATATCGCTGATTCTATCCATATCTTCACTCATAACGCTTCCCCCTCGACCGTCAACTTTGATTTATTAAAACGCGACGCCGGATCTCATTAAAAAATGTTCGGCGACCGGCCCCAGCGTGAGTACCGGAAAAAAAGTAAGTGCGCCCATGATCAGTATCACCGAACACAGAAGACAGATAAAACTTAATCCGTCGACCGGAAACGTCCCCGCCGAAACCGGGGTTATCTTTTTAGGCGCCATGCTGCCGGCTATGGCGAGCACCGGCGTTATCACGCAAAATCTTCCTATCAGCATCGCGACGGCGAGCAATACGTTATAAAAAACGGTATTGCTTTTCAACCCGGCGAACGCGCTGCCGTTGTTTCCGGCCGCCGAAACGAAGGCGTACAGGATCTCGCTCAGACCGTGCGGCCCGGGGGCTGATACAGAACAGGATCCGGCGGAATATGCAACGGCCGTAGCGGAAAATAATAAAGTTATGACCGCGGGGGCCAGTATCGCGAGCGTAACGAGTTTTATCTCATATGCCTCGATCTTTTTTCCGAGATATTCGGGGGTTCGTCCGATCATCAGCCCCGCTATGAAAACGGACATTATAACGAACAGCAGCATCGTGTACATTCCCGCGCCGACGCCGCCGAAAATGACGCCGCCCAGTGCGATGTTCAAAAGCGCCAACATGCCGGAAATCGGAGACAGGCTTTCATGCATGCAGTTGACCGAGCCGTTCGAAGCCGAGGTTGTCGCCACCGACCATAAAACGCTCAATTCGGGGCCGAACCGCGTTTCCTTGCCTTCCATCGGCGCCGAAGCGTTTACGACGGGGTTGAACGACAATTCCGAGAAGAGCGAGGCCGCTAAAAACAAAACGAATATTATCATCATCGCTGCGAAAACCGCGTTGGAATGTTTTCGAGCGCCGGTCAAAAAACCGTAAAGGTGAACGATCGCGGCGGGAAATAAAAGAATGAGCAACAGTTGTATGAAATTAGTGAGCGGGGTAGGGTTTTCGAAAGGATGCGATCCGTTGGTTCCGAAAAATCCGCCGCCGTTGCTGCCGATCTGCTTTATGGCCACCTGCGATGCGGCCGGGCCGCCCGGTATAAGCTGAATTTCACCCGATTCTATCGAAGAAGCGGGGACGTACGGCGAAATATTCTGAACGACTCCCTGGCCGGCGAAAAATATCGCGCAGACGAGTGAAAATGGCAGCAGGACATATAAAACCGAGCGTGTCATATCGGCCCAGAAATTGCCGAGACCGGGAAGGCCGTTTTCGCTTTTCGCGGCGAGCCCTCTTGCGAAGGCCAGCAGAACCGAAATGCCGGTAGCCGCGCTCAGAAAATTCTGGACGGTAAGGCCCAAAAGCTGAGTAAAATAAGACATAACCGCTTCGCCGCTGTAAGACTGCCAGTTGGTATTGGTCATAAAACTTACGGCGGTATTAAAAGCCAGGTCCCAGGGCAGGTCCGCGAATTTTTGCGGGTTGAGCGGCAGATACGACTGAAATATCTGAATTAAGAACAACGCCAGAAACCCGAAGAAATTAAAAACCAGAACGCAGGCGTTATATGTTTTCCATTCCATCGGTGAGTTCTTATCTATGCCGCAGATGCTGTATATGAAATTTTCAAGCGGCGATAAAAGCCGTGAAAGGGCATTCTTGCCTTCGCCTGTGAAAACGTCCGCCATATAGCGTCCCAGCGGGCGGGACAAAAACACGACAAGTGAAATATACAATAAGATCTCGATCATCGCACCGGTGCGCATGCTCATCACTCCTCAAAGCCTTTCGGGATAAACAATAGAATAGGCCAGATATAAAAACAGCGCCAGAACACACGTCGAGGCCAGATACAATTCGTTCATACGATTCCTCCTTGCAGTTTACAATTTCATTATACCTCCAGGCGCTTGAATAGTAAAACCTGCGGTGACATGGAATCTGAAATTATCCGTAAACCGGGAACCGGAATTTCGAAAATATAGACGAAATTCATATTCATATGACAATTTATAAATTTTTAAGGCAGGCAGTATGAATGAAATTCGAAAGATCTAAAAATCAAAGAGGCCCGGCGGCAATTTTTAAATGAATTGACATTTATTTTCAAGTTATTTATAATATGAAGGTAATTCAAAAATTCAGGCTCCCCGAAAAAAACTGGATTTATTAATTTATAGGTATCGATCAAAGGACGAAAATGTTTAAAACTTTAAAAAGTAAAATGACCGCGCTTTATTTCATGCTCGTTTGCCTGATCGCTCTGACGGGCTTTTTCGCATTCGCCGGTTTTTACAGGTTAAGCATTGAAATAGACAACCTGATGACCCACAATTATAAAAGCATCAAGGCGATCAACGCCATGATAGAAGCCGTCGAACGTCAGGACAGCGCGGTTCTGATGTATATGCACGACGCCCAAACCATGGCGATAGAGCTTTTCGTGGACTGCACCGGCGCTTTCACGAAAAACTTCAATATCGAAGCCAATAACATCACGGAGTCCGGCGAAATAGAACTGGTATGCTCTCTGGAAAAGGATTATTCGAGTTATCTGAAAAATTTCATAAACCTTCAGAACATAAAAAAAACGGCTGCCGGATCCGAACACGTCGACCATTATAAAAATATCATGTTTCCCGTATTTTTAAGCATAAAAAAACAGCTGGAATCGCTGATGCTTCTCAACGAAAAAATGATGTTCGCGAAGAAAAATTCGGTTACGGTCAACTCTAAAACATCCATGTACGCCGTTTTAGCGATCAGTTTCATACTGGCCGGCGCCGGCTTTCTGATATCGAGCCGTACCATCGATTCGATCATAAAACCCGTCGATATATTGATCACGAGCGTGAAAAAAGTCAGGGAAGGCGATCTTGACCAGCGCGCCCCCGTGATATCCGACGATGAAATAGGCCAGCTCGCGGGCGAATTCAACAACATGACGGCGAGGCTGATGGAGTTTGAAAAAAGCAGTATAGGAAGCCTTACCAACGAAAAGAACAAGAATCTGGCCATAGTCAAAAGCATTTCAGACCCTTTGATAGTGCTTGATTCCGAATTCCGTATAGTATTTATTAACAAGGCATGCGAGGTTTTTTTCGAAATAACCGAAAGCGGCTCGCGTGCGAAATACTTTCTGGAAATGGTCAGAAACGGCGAGCTGTTTTCATATATCAGCTCCGCGTGCGAAACGAACGACGAAGAGGTGAAGTCCAGATCGTTTCTGATACCTAAAAACGGGCACGACGTTTATTTCAACGTCATAGTGAGTAAAATCTCCAATTCCACTTCCAATAGCAGAGGGCTCGTGATTTTATTACACAATATAACCGATCTGAAAAATCTTGAAAAAATGAAGGACGAGTTCATTTATATGATATCTCATGAATTCAAAACGCCGCTTACCTCGATTATCATGGGCGCGAGCCTCATGTTCGAAAAAGGCCTCGGCGAAATGAATGAAAAGCAGCGCGACATAATGCAGGCCATTAATGACGATGGGGAAAGATTGTCGAAACTGGTCGCGGGCCTTCTGGACATTTCTAAAATAGAGTCGGGCGCGGCGTTTTTAAAGATGTGTGATTGCGATATCGCTAAAATCGTTTCGGATTCAACCGAGTCGTTCAAAAATCAGGCTCTGGAAAAACGTATAGAATTCAAGGTTGAACTCGAGGACGGGATCCGGCGGATATCGGCCGATCCGGAAAAACTGTCCTGCGTATTGAATAATATCATCTCCAACGCTTTGAGATATTCGCCCGAAGGCAAAACTATATGCGTGAGCGCGTTTTTGAAAAATGAAAATATTTATTTATCGGTGAGTGATGCCGGCCCCGGGATCGAGGAAATTTACATGGAAAAGATCTTCGATAAATTCTTTCAGATCGACCAGATGGCGGGCGAATCCGGAAATATAGGCCTTGGCCTTTCCATCGCGAAAGGCATAGTGGAGGCCCACGGCGGGCGGATCTGGTGCAAAAGCGGCCCGGAAAGGGGATGCTCTTTCGTTTTTACCATCCCGGCGCGCGCCTGCGGAAATGACGGTGAAGCCGCTTCCGGTTCGCAGACGGCCGTCTAATTTTCTTCGCTGAGCCTTATGGGCATTATCACTATAGGTATGCCGCTGTAGTAGAACTTGCGCTGTATGACGAAAGCCGTGTAGTTGTGAAGCTGCCCCGTCAGGTAAGTGTCTTCGGGAAAGATCAGCTGCCCCCCGAAAAACACGGAGTTAGTAAACCGCTCGGCAAGCTCTGGCGCGGCGATCATGGTCTCTTCGACGACGTCGGTTCCGACGCGCGATATTCCTTCGGCGTAATATCCTTTCTGACGCATTATCTTGGCGTATTTGTCGACCTCGTTCTGCGCGAAGATCTTCAGCTTTTCGATTTCGGCGCTTCCTTTGAAATTGCCTGCGTCGACTATTCCGACTCTCAGAAATACGTAATTTTTAAAAGTGTCGCCGAATAATTTTATGACGTTAAACAGCGTGTGAAGGCCCATTCCGTTGTAACCTCCGACCAGTATCACCGCAGTTCTGGCGTTTGGGTCATGACCGTCAATTTTACCGACCACGCCGCCTTCGTGAGCCGCGTCATATTCGCTGAGCACAGGATCGCACATGGTAAGAAGTTTCGAAAGCTGTCCTATCATTTTAGCCGTATGGTTGTAGTGGCGTTTAATAAAATATGAGAGCACGACCACCGAACCGGTTATGAGCAGGGTCAGCCAGCCGCCCTCGTGAAATTTAATTATCGTGACTGAAACAAGTATGCCGAATGTCAGCACCATTCCGACGCCGTTGATGAAGATCTTTTTCTTCCACGAAGGCTCTTCGGAGCGGACATGCCACCAGTGGCGAACCATTCCGAGCTGCGATAAAAAGAAGGTCAGGAACACGTTTATGCTGTAAAGCACTATCAGAAAAGCCACCGACCCGCGCGTGTAAAGCATCAGCAAAAGTGAAAGGCCGCCCATTATCAGTATGCCGTTCTGGGTGACCAGCCTGTCGCTGAGCATGGCGAATTTATTCGGAAACCATCTGTCCAACGCCATATTGGCCAGGACTCTGGGGCCGTCTAAAAACCCGGCCTGGGCCGCGACGAAAAGCAGCGCGGCTTCAGATATTAAAGTGATCAGCACGAAGAAATAACCTATATTGTGAGGCCAGCTGGCCGCCACTTTTTCCATAAGGACGGCGTTGAGGGTCTTACCGGGAACGTGAGCCACGTCGTAGAGAAGATATGCCACAAGTATTCCCACAACGGTGAAAGCGAGCGAAAAGGCCATATATTGCATCGTTCTTTTCGCGGTTTCGGCTTTCGGCTCGCGGAGCACGGCCATTCCGTTACTGACGGCCTCTATGCCGGTATATGTTCCCGCTCCCATCGTATAGGCGCGAAGAATTAACCAAAACATTCCGAACAATCCAAGTTCGGAGTAACTCGATTTCACGTCGGCTACAGTGCTCGAGGCGAGCGTTTGAAAGTTAGGGAGATTTACGGCAATCGCGTAGATTATCACGAATGTATGCGTTATTACGAACACCATGAAAATCGGCAGCAGCGTCATTATAGACTCTTTAACGCCGCGCATGTTCAGCACGGTCAGCACGACAAGAGCTAAAACGGCGCATTCGATTTTGTAAGGGTGCCAGGAAACGTCAAGAAAGCTGAAAAGCGCGTCGGCGCCGCTGGCGACCGATACCGTTATGGTCAGGACGTAATCGATCAGAAGCGCGCAGCCTGAAACCATTCCCCAGCCGGGAGAAAGCAATTTGCTGGCCACGAGATAACCGCCGCCGCCGGATGGAAACAGTTCGATTATCTGGGAATAGCTGGCGCTTATTATGAAGATGGTGAACGCCGAAGCCATGGCGACGAACAGGCTCAGAAATTTGTGGGCTCCGAGCGTCCTGAAGGCCTCTTCGGGGCCGTAGCAGGACGATGAAAGGCCGTCGGCGCCGAGTCCGACCCACGCAAAAAAAGCTATCAGGGGAGAGATTGTGGTATAGATCGGGGTCGTTAGGGTTCAAAGCGCCGCCGATGATAAATGACTTGAATTTTTTTAAAAACCGCTCCGGCCTTTTTCC
>Ga0209212_1002016_pt1 | contig 30419 bp, 25 predicted proteins | sample RifGroC2_FD_183996 | JGI IMG/M metagenome (GOLD analysis project Ga0209212, IMG submission 183996) | Groundwater microbial communities from Rifle, Colorado, USA - Groundwater C2 (SPAdes) (version 2) | ecosystem: Environmental > Aquatic > Deep subsurface > Groundwater | place: Rifle, Colorado...
AAAAAGGGTCGCCCGATTGGGCGACCCTTTTTGCTTATTCGGATACGAAACGTTGGATCATCGCTCCAGAACGAAAGTGACCGGCCCGTCGTTGACCAGCGCCACCTGCATGTCGGCCTGGAAGATCCCGGTTTCAACCGGCAAGCCGAGCCGCCTGGCCGCTCCGACGAAATATTCATAGAGCCGCTGCCCCTCGTCCGTTGGAGCTGCTGTGTCGAAGGAGGGGCGCTTGCCCTTGGAGCAGTTGCCGGCCAGTGTGAACTGGGAAACCACCAGCAGCGCGCCGCCGATGTCCCGCACCGAAAGGTTCATCTTGCCCTGCTCGTCGCTAAAGATCCGCAGTCCGGCGATCTTCTCCGCCAGCCAGTCGGCCCGTGCCTCGGAATCGCCCTTTTCAACCCCCAACAGCACCATGATGCCCTGCCCGATCCGGCCGGAAACCACTTCATCGACGGTTACGCTGGCTGATTTTACCCTCTGAATGACCGCTTTCATCGCAAGCCTCGTCTGTAGATTTACGTCAACGTGTCAAGTTGAACAATTCGATTTTTCTGTAGAGTGTGTTCCTGCCGACGCCCAGTATCCTGGCGGCTTCAGTGATATTCCACTTGCACAGCTCCAGGGCATTTCTGACGGTCTCTTGCTCCGATTCCCTTAGGCCGAGGCGGGCAGCAGACCCGGCCAAGCCCTTTGTACGCATCACCGCAAGCAGTGCACCCTCGATGCCATGCAAGGCGCGGAGCATGCGTTCAAGCTCTTCAGGTCCGAAACTTTCAAGAGCATTGTCGCCAGCCAAATGTTCCAGAAACATTTCACTCGCCAGTAAAAACCCGGCAGCCCCGCTGAAGCCCGGATCTGTTGCATTCGGCTCCACCGGAGGAGGGGTTTGAAAACGGTTGTTAAGGTGACTGGGAAGAATGGTTTCGCCGGGGCACATCACCACGGCCCGCCGCATGACATTGGACAGCTCGCGGATGTTACCCGGCCAACCGTGGTTTTGCAGCAAGCGCATGGCCTCCGCCGACACTCTTGCCCGCGGATTGAACAACCGTGCAAAGTGTTCCGCCAGCATCGGCACATCTTCACTCCGCTGTTGCAGGGTAGGGATCTCCAGGCGGACCACATTGAGCCGGTAGAACAGGTCCTCGCGGAAGGTCTTTTCGCGGATGGCCTCTTCCAGATTCACGTTGGTGGCGGCGATCACCCTTACATCCGTTTTTATCGGCCGCTCACCTCCGACGCGCATGAACTCGCCGGTTTCCAGCACCCGCAACAGCTTCACCTGGATCATCGGACTGGCGTCGCCGATCTCGTCCAGCAGCAGTGTCCCATGGTTGGCAAGTTCGAAAATTCCGCGCCGGGTCTGATTGGCCCCGGTAAAGGCGCCCCGTTCGTGGCCGAACAGCTCGCTTTCCAGCAGATTTTCCGGCAGCGCGCCGCAGTTGACCGGGATGAAGGCCGCTTCGGCCCGGTTCGAGGCGGCATGGATGAAGCGCGCCAGCACCTCCTTGCCGGTGCCGGTTTTCCCCTGGATCAGCACGTTGATGTTTTTCCCGGCCACCTTGTAGGCTAGCGACACCAGACGTCGCATCAGCGGCGAGCCGCCGGTCTGGAAGCCGACCGCGCTGGCGACGTCGGCCCATTCCTCACGGGCCTGCCCCCCCTGGAGTCCCGGTTCACCATGGGCAACGGCCCTGGCGATCAATGCCTCGATTTCGCCGATGTCGTCAAAAGGCTTCTCCAGGTATTCGTAGGCCCCCCGCTGCATGGCCGTCACCGCCGTCTTGACGGTGCTGTATCCGGTCATGATGATCACTTCGCAGTCGGGCTGGCGGGACTTGATCGCCTGCAAAAGAGTCAGGCCGTCGGTATCCGGCAGCTTAAGATCCACCATAGCCACGTTGAAACGGGTCTCGGCCAGCGCTCGCATCGCCTCCGGCTCATTGGTGACCGTGCTCACCTGATACCCTTTTTTTGTCAGCAGCCTGCGAAAAAAACCGCATACATCGGCTTCGTCATCGATGATCAAAATCTGAATAGGTGTCATGAGCCCCTGCTTTCCCGCAGCATCATTGCTGATCAATCGGCAGCACCAGGGAAAAGGTGCTCCCCTGACCCGGCGTGCTGGTCACTTCGATGGTCCCGTTATGGGATTCCGCGATACCCAGGCTGACAGACAACCCCAGCCCGGTGCCCTTTGTGGCCTCCTTGCTGGTGTAGAATGGGGTAAATATCTTGGGCCGGTTTTCGGAAGGAATGCCGATTCCGTTATCGGAAACACTCAAAACCGCCCATCTTCGGCCACTCACAACCCGCAATTCGCTTGAAACCTCGATTACTTTCTCGCGCCCTGCCACCTCGTTCAAGGCGTCACGGGCGTTGATCAGGAGATTGGTCAATACCTGCTGAATCTGTGGTCCATTGGCGATCAGGCGCGGAAGGTCCGACGTCATCCGCTCCGTGATCGTGATCCGGCTGCGGTTGATCTGGTACTTGATCATGCCCAGCACCCGTCTGGCCTCGTCATTCAGGTCTATTTCGGTTGCCGGCTGCTGATCCTGTCTGGAAAAGGTCAGCAGGTTCTGAATGATCCGCTTGCAGCGCAGCCCGGAATTGACGATGTCCTCCAGTTCTGCGGCCCGTTCCGGCTGGCCGTCCTGCTGCAGTTCCCTGGCAACCAGTTGGGCCGTGCCGATGATCACGGTCATCGGACTGTTCAGCTCATGGGCCACCCCGGCGGCCATTTCTCCCAAGGCCGCCAGCTTGGCCGACTGGATCAGTTGCCCTTCCATTTTCATTTTCTCGGTAACATCCTTGAGGATGATTGTCACCGCCGACAGCTGTTTGCCTTCGGTCATTACCGGGTAATAGGAAAGATCCAGCACAAGGCCTGATTCGGTCTGCCAGCGTTGGTAAACCGGTTGCCGGGTCCGCTGCACCTCCCGGATCGGGCAATCCTGGCAGGGTTCCTTGCGGCCGTGCAGTTTGGCAAAGCATTTCCGGCTGAGCGACTGATCCCAGAAAAACTGCATCTCGGCCGGCAGCCGGCCATTGTGCAACAGAACATTGTAGTCGGTATCCACCAGGAAAATCGGATCGGTCACCGCCATGAAGGTTGATTCCCACTCTTCCTTGGCCCGCGAGACCTGCTTGTACAGCCTGGCGTTCTGGATGCTGATCGAAAGTTGGTCGCCCAGGTGTTCGACGAAGTTGAGATCGTTCCTGTCATAGGCTTCGAAAGTTCCGCTGGCAACTATCAGGGCGCCGATGACTTCGTCACGCTTGAACATGGGGGCAATTGCCAATGAACGCAACGGGCCCGGATAGGCCGGGTTGATGCGGATATGGCTGAGCTCGTCAGGCGGCAGGTTAAAAATCTCGGCCCGTTTTTGCTGTATCACCTTCAGTGAGGGGGAGTGGGCCGGAAAGTCTTCGATGCGGCAGAAATCCGGCGGTTGAAGCGCCTTGAGGATCAGGCCGTTGCTTTTGACCGCCACCAGCCCCAGGAAATCGCACGGCAAGGTCTGGGGCAGTTTGGAAAAGGCCCCTTCGACGATGTCGGCTATGGACATGTCGATATTGATATCTCGGGACAGCTGGCGCAGGATCTCCAGGCGGCTGTTCTGCTTCAGTACTTCCTGGTTGCGTTTTTTCAGCTCGACGTAATAATTGAGCTTGGACGAATCGACTCCGGTCAGCTGTTCCAGCAATTTTTCCCGGTTATCCATGGATGCTTCCCCGCCCGGCACGCCGTTCACAGGCATTTCCTGAAAATTTCCGCAAGATCCTCCCGGCTGGCCCGGCGTGGATTGGTTACCAGGCAGGCATCCTTGAGCGCATTTTCACTCAAGAGCGGGATGAACTCCTCGGTCAGACCGATCTCACCCAGTCCCTTGGCCAGACCGATGTCGCCAATCAACTGCCGTACCGCCGCCACCGCCCGCTCCGCCGCCGCCACCGTGGAAAGGCCGGCCACATCTTCACCCATGGCCTCGGCAATGTCCCGGAAGCGTTCAGGACAAGCGCTCAGATTGAATTCCATCACATGCGGCAGGATCGAGGCGTTGGTTTCGCCGTGGTGCTGGTCGATCAGGCCGTCCACCTGATGGGTCATGGCATGGGTAGCGCCCAGGATGGCGTTGGAAAAAGCCAGCCCGGCCGTCAGGCTGGCCATGGACATGTTGGTATTGGCTTCCATGTCCTGCCGGTCGGCAACGGCCAGCCGAAGGTTGCGCGAGATCAGTTGAATCGCCTTCAGGGCGTGGATGTCGGTCAGCGGTGTTGCCGCCAGCGACACGTAGGATTCGATGCCGTGGGTAAATGCGTCCAGCCCGGTGGCTGCGGCCAGCTTGGCGTCCATGGTCTTGACCACCTCCGGGTCCACGATGGCGATGTCCGGCACCAGCGACTTGGAAATGATCGACATCTTCAGCTTGCGGGCAGTATCTACAATTATCGCGAACTGGCTGACCTCCGACCCCGCCCCGGCAGTGCTGGGCGCAATCAGCATCGGCGGCAGGGGGCGGCTGATCTTGTTGATACCCTCGTAATCCTGCAGCACTCCGCCATTGGTGGCCAAGATGGCGATGGCCTTGGCCACGTCGGTGGGACTGCCGCCGCCGACCGCCACGATGCCGTCACAGCCAGACGCCAGATAGCGCTGCACCCCCTCGGTCACCTCGCAATCCTTGGGATTGGTGGTCAGCGCGGAGAAGATCTCCGTTTCCAGACCGGCGGCCCGCAGGTATTGCACGGCCAGATCGACCCAGCCGGCCTTGATCACGTCCTGATCACTCACCAGAAAAACTTTCGAGGCGCCGATGCGTACGACACTCTCGCCGATCTGGCTCAGGGAGCCTCTACCAAAGATGATTTCCGGGGCGACAAACTTGCTGATGTTCATGGCGGCTCCTAATGGTTCTGCCGACTTAGTCAAGTCGTGTGTTTAGAATATTTTATTTGCAACAAACGAAAGTTAATATGATATAATTCAAACAAACGTTTGATCTAACCAGTTCTTTTGCCATTACATCAGTGAATTGTCTGATAAAACAGGGAGTTTGGCCGTGACAGGGGTTGCGCCGTGAAAAACAACCTTAGCATACCGAAACGCAGCAAACCGTGCCATGGTATTCGCCATCATTACGTATACCTCTGGCATCCCCCGCCATGAATTCAGAACGGTCCGCGGCTGATACGCATATTCCAGCTGAATCCAGTCATGAAAGGAGTGGCCATGTCCATACAAAACAACACAACCGTAAGGATGTTCGGTGCACTGCACACTATCAGAAGAGAACGGGGACTGCAATCCACGACCGAGGTGCATATTCCGGCCGAGGGATGCGCGGCTTTTGATCTTGCCCGTATTCTTGACCTCCCCCTGGAAAAGATCGAAGCGGTATTCGTCAATCACAAGGTATACAGCCTCGACCAGCTCATCCAGGCTGGCGATCGGGTCGCCTTTGTCCCGACCGGGATTCCTGGCCCATCACGATTTCTGCTCGGCATCAGCGAGGCCGGACGGCGGAGCAGGCAGAACGTGAACTAGCCGGTTTCACGCAAAGCCCGCCAGCAAAAGCAGGCGTTGTACCTGTATGACTTTCTTGGCTGGCTTTGCGTGTGTAACCACCTTTTTAAGGATTAATATCCCATGGTGCCAGGCAGGGCACTGATCTATCCAGATGACCGTGAGGTTATCCGGCCAGGTATTTGTTGATCGCTGCGGCAGCCTGTTTGCCGTCACCCATGGCCAGGATCACCGTGGCGCCGCCGCGAACGATGTCGCCACCGGCAAAGACACCCGCAACAGTGGTGGCGCCGCTCGCATCCACCGTGATATTGCCCCACTTGTTCAGCTTCAGATCCGGGGCGGTGGCGGTCAGGAGCGGGTTGGCCCCGGTGCCGACCGCATTGACCACCACATCGGCCGGAATATCGTACTCCGACCCGGCCACGGCCAGCGGCTTGCGGCGCCCTGATTCATCCGGCGGCCCCAGTTCCATGCGCTGGCAGCGCAGCGTGGCCGCCCACCCCTCGGCGCTGCCGAGAATCTCCAGCGGCGCGGTCAGCATGATGAATTCGACCCCTTCCTCCTTGGCATGCTTGATCTCCTCGATCCGGGCCGGCATCTCCGCCTCGCCGCGGCGATAGATGATCATGGCCCGCTCGGCGCCCAGCCGGCGGGCGGTGCGGACGCAGTCCATGGCGGTGTTGCCGCCGCCGATGACCGCCACATTCCGCCCCGCGATAACCGGAGTGGATGAGTGCGGATTGCGCCCGGCTTCCATCAGGTTGACCCTGGTCAGCAGCTCGTTGGCGGAATAGACCCCTTTCAGGTTCTCGCCGGGGACGTTGAGCATGGTCGGCAAACCGGCGCCGTTGGCGATGAAGATCGCGTTGAATTCGTGCGAGAGCTGGTCGAGGGTCAGGGTCTTGCCGATGATCACGTTGCACTCGATCGTCACCCCCAGCTCGACCAGCCGGGCCACCTCGGTATCGATGATCTCCTTGGGCAGACGGAACTCGGGGATGCCATAACGTAAAACACCGCCGGTGTCATGCAGCGCCTCGAAGATCGTTACGCCGTGCCCCTGGCGGGCCAGTTCACCGGCCGCAGTCAGCCCGGCCGGCCCGCAGCCGACGATGGCGACCCGTTTGCCGCTGGCCGGCGGCAGCTTCTCTTCGGGAAGCTCGGAAACGTTGGCCATGGCCCAGTCGGCCACGAAACGCTCCAGATAGCCGATCGCAACCGGATCCCCCTTGACACCGCAGACGCACTTGGCTTCGCACTGGCTTTCCTGCGGACAGACCCGGCCGCAAACCGCTGGCAGCGCGTTATCACCCCGCAGGATCAGCGCGGCTTTGACCAGGTCTTCCTCAGCCAGCGCGCCAATGAATTCCGGAATCGAGACACCCACCGGGCAGCCTTCCACACAGGGGCGGCTCTTGCACTGGATGCAGCGCTGCGCCTCACGTACCGCCTGATCGTAATCCAGCCCCAGGTTGACCTCCTCGAAGTTGCGGCTTCTCACTTCGGCATCGAGTTCGGGCATGTGAACCCGCGGTATGGCCAGCCGCTCCTTGATGCTCAATTTGTCAGGAGTAACATCCAGCGCCAGCTTGCACTCGCTTGCGGCGTGGCGGGCCTGTTCCTCGAAACCGCGATAGGTGGTGAGCCGGTCTGAGAGGCCGTCAAAATCCACCAGGTGGCCGTCGAACTCCGGGCCATCCACGCAGGCGAATTTTGCCACTCCGCCCACCACCACCCGGCAGCCGCCGCACATGCCGGTACCGTCGATCATGACCGGATTCAGGCTGACGATGGTCTCGATCTGCTCAGGCCGGGTCAATTCGGCCACCGCGCGCATCATCGGCACCGGGCCGACCGCCAGCACCACCCGTGGCGAATTGTCGTGTGAGGCGATCAGGTCGGCCAGCTCGGCGGTTACAAATCCCTTGCGGCCCAGGCTGCCATCCTCGGTGGTGATCAGCAGCCTTTCCGAAAGCGCCGCCAGTTCATCGGCCAGGATTATGTATTGGCTGGAACGCCCGCCGATGATGGTGGTAACCCGGTTGCCGGCGGCAGCCAGGGCCTTGACCAGTGGATAGAGCACCGCGGTTCCGACCCCGCCGCCGATGCAGGCGACCTGTCCCCAGTTCTCGATATGGGTCGGCTGCCCCAGCGGTCCGGCCACGTCCCGGATGAAGCCCCCCGCCGGTATGGCGACGATTCTGCAGGTTGAGGCGCCGATGGCCTGGATGAAGAGCGTGATGGTACCGGCGGCCGGGTCGGCATCGCCGATGGTCAGGGGAATCCGCTCTTCGCCTTTGTCGGCACGTACGATGACAAACTGCCCGGCCTTGCGCGCCAGGGCCACCCGCGGCGCCCGAACCACCATTTTGTGGAGGTTCGGCGCCAGAATCTCGTTACTGATCACTTCGAACATGTCTGAACCCGCCTTTATGTTTGCTGTCTGATCGAAACGGCCGAAGCGACTGGGCTTCAATAGCAGCTGCCGTACGGCGTCCGATTGTTCACTTTACTACATCATCGTGCTTACCGGAAGTATTTAGGCGGCTGAAGCCGTCTGATTGAAAATCACTTCGGACTTGAACAGCTGGAAGGCTGCGCGCATCAGCTCGGAAGCGCCCTTGTTGGTAGCCCGCATCATCTCCTGGATTCGCAGCATTTCGTCGTCGGAAATACGCATGGAAACCACGTAGGGTTTTTGCGGATCACTGTATTTGCCCCTGGGCCGGCCCACTTTTCCCCGGACCACCGGGATTTCAACTTCCGGCAGGCTGACCTGTAGTTTGTGCTCTGCCTTGGCCTCAGCGATACGGACGCCAATAACTTTCTCTCCCATTTTGCTCTCCTCTCCGGTCGTTTCCATTGTCCACCCATTCAACCGCGAATGAACATTCTGGAACTACTGCAAGGCAATTTCGATACCACTTTTCCTCATTTGTTTATGGAGCAGATGTCCGCGTACACGTCAGGCCGCCCTGGAGCAGTGATTACGGGGAAATGAGATGCCATTTGAGGCCGGCCGCAGGCTTGACGCCAATTCCGAAAACAGCGCCGGAGCACTGTTCACAAACGTAACGCCTGTTACGTATCGATACGATTGCACTGTTCTACACTGGAACAGTGCCTGTGAAGCGCCTGACACACATGCAAGCACGCCAGCGGATAACATACTGAATACACAAGGCAAAGCACTGGGTGGCTTTTCCGGACACCTCGCATGAAACAGTTGGTACAGGGTTTGCGATGACCTGAAAAAACGTTCTACGAAACCGTATGCACACAACCGGTTCATGTCGGTTACGAAAACAGGGGAAGAACACCCAATCACACCAAGAGGAGGAAGTACACATGGCTTTAGCAGATCAGACATTCGGTTTTTACATCCCCACCGTTTCATTGATGGGCGTAGGTTGTTCGAAGGAAGCTGGAGAGCAGGCCAAGGCGCTGGGCGCCACCAACCTGCTGATCGTTACCGATGCCGGGCTGGCCAGGATGGGCGTGGCCGACACGATCAAGGGCTACATCGAGGCAGCCGGCCTCAAGGCTGTCATCTTTGACGGCGCCGAACCCAACCCGACCGACAAGAACGTGCATGACGGCGTCAAGGTCTATCGGGACAACCACTGCGACGGCATCGTTTCCCTGGGCGGCGGCAGCTCCCACGACTGCGGCAAGGGTGTCGGCATGGTTATCGGCAACGGCGGCAACATCCGCGATTTCGAAGGGGTCAACAAATCCACCAAACCGATGCCCCCCTTCCTGGCCATCAACACCACCGCCGGCACAGCTTCCGAGATGACCCGTTTCTGTATCATCACCAACACCGATACCCACGTCAAGATGGCCATCGTCGATTGGCGCTGCACACCCAACATCGCCGTCAACGACCCGGTCCTGATGGTCGGCAAGCCGCCGGCGCTGACCGCGGCTACCGGCATGGACGCCCTGACCCACGCGGTCGAGGCCTATGTCTCCACCATCGCCACCCCGATCACCGATGCCTGCGCCATCAAGGCCATCGAGCTGGTTGCCCAATACCTGAGCCCGGCCGTGGCCAACGGCGAGAACCTGGAAGCCCGTGACAAGATGGCCTATGCCGAGTACCTGGCCGGCATGGCCTTCAACAACGCCAGCCTCGGTTATGTCCACTCCATGGCCCATCAGCTGGGCGGTTTCTATAACCTGCCCCACGGTGTCTGCAACGCGATCCTGCTGCCGGCCGTCAGCCAGTACAACCTGATCGCCTGTCCGCAGCGTTTCGCCGACATCGCGGTGGCCATGGGCGAGAACATCAGTGGTCTGTCGGTGATGGAAGCGGCCGAGAAGGCCATCGGCGCCATCCGCAGGCTCTCGGCCTCGATCGGTATCCCCACCGGGCTCAAGGCTCTGAACGTCAAGGAAGAGGATCTGAAGGTGATGGCCGAAAACGCCAAGAAGGACGCCTGCCAGTTCACCAACCCGCGCAAGGCAACGCTGGAGCAGGTAGTGGAGATCTTCAAGGCAGCCATGTAAAACCCATAACTCCCCCTGCCCCCTCTTACCTTAAGAGGGGGTTCAAGCCCTTCCCCTTAGTTTAAGGGGAGGTTGGGAGGGGTTACAATGTCAACAATTCTCAACGCCCTGCTTGCCGCGCCCTTGCATCAATCGACCAACAAGGGCGCGGCAACCGGCGCCCCTACGGATTCAGATACAAGATCGGGAGAAGAACAGAATGGATAAAATAATCCGCATCAACATGAACGACCTGAGCACCAGCACCGAAACAGTTCCCGCAGCCTGGGCAGGCCTGGGCGGGCGCGGCCTGACCTCGACCATCGTCGCCGCCGAAGTGCCGCCCACCTGTCATGCACTGGGCCCCAACAACAAGCTGGTCTTTGCCCCGGGTCTGCTGACCGGCACCCCGGCCGCCAACTCGGGCCGGCTCTCGGCCGGCGCCAAGAGCCCCTTGACCGGCACCATCAAGGAGAGTAACGCCGGCGGCACCGCCGCCCAGATGCTGGCAAGGCTTGACATAAAGGCGCTGATCATCGAAGGCATCCCCAAGGAAGACAAGTGGTACAGCCTGCACGTTTCGATGGAGGGTGTCGCGATCCGGGAAGAAACCGAGCTGGTCGGCAAATGGAATTTCGCCGTGATTGAAGCCATCGAAGCGCGGCTCGGCAAGAAAACCGGCATCCTGACCATCGGACCGGCCGGCGAAATGAAGATGACCGCCGCCAACATCTCGGTCAAGGACCCGGACAGCAAGATCCGCAGCCATGGCCGGGGCGGCCTCGGCGCCGTGATGGGCTCCAAGAAGATCAAGTTCATCTCCATCGACGACCAGGGCGCACCCAAGGTGCCGATCGCCGATCCGGAAAAATTCAAGACGGCCGCCCGCGTCTTTGCCAAGGCCCTGATGGACCACCCGGTCAGCGGCGAAGGCCTGCCGACCTACGGCACCAACGTGTTGGTCAACATCCTCAACGAGGCTGGCGGCCTGCCGACCCGCAACTTCACGGTTGGCAACTTCGACGGGGCCGACAAGATCTCCGGCGAGACCATGCATGACACCATCGTCGCCCGCGGCGGCAAACCGAAGCACGGCTGCCATGCCGGCTGCATCATCCAGTGTTCGCAGGTCTATCACGACCAGCAGGGCAAGTACGTAACATCCGGCTTTGAATACGAGACTATCTGGGGGCTGGGTGCGGACTGCTGCATCGACAACCTGGACGACATCGCCCGCGCCGACAACCTGATGGACGACATCGGCATCGATTCGATCGAAACCGCGGTCATGTTCGGGGTAGCCATGGAAGCCGGAATCCTGCCGTGGGGAGACAGCAAGGAGATGCTGCGCATTCTGACCGAGGAAATCGGCCGGGGCACACCGCTCGGGCGCATCCTGGGTGGCGGCGCCGGCTCGGTCGGCAAGACCTATGGCGTCACCCGCGTGCCGGTCGTAAAAAACCAGGGCATACCGGCCTATGACCCCCGTTCGGTCAAAGGCATCGGCATCACCTACGCCACCAGCACCATGGGCGCCGACCACACCGCCGGTTACACCATCGCCACCAACATCCTCAACGTCGGCGGCTATGTGGATCCGCTCAAGAAAGACGGCCAGGTCGAGCTTTCCCGCAACCTGCAGATCGCAACCGCTGCGGTGGACTCCACCGGCATGTGCATCTTCATCGCCTTCCCGGCCCTGGATATCCCAGAATGCCTGCCGGCACTGATCGACATGATCAATGCCCGTTTCGGCATCAACCTGACCGGCGACGACGTCACCAACCTGGGCAAGCATATCCTGAAAGTCGAGCACCAGTTCAACATCGAGGCCGGCTTCAGTAACATCCACGACCGCCTGCCGGAGTTTTTCGCGACCGAAACGGTGGCGCCGCACAACGCCATCTGGGATTTCAGCGCCGCGGAAATCGACGAATTCTGGAATTTCTAGTAAACTGAGACCTTACCACCCCTAACCCCTCCTAAATCAGGAGGGGGACTAAGCCCCCCATCTTTGGGACTTTAAGCCCCCTCCTTGATAAGGAGGGGTTTGGGGGTGGTTGATTTGGAAACCCATGAATATCACCGTCAAACTCTTCGCCACCTTCAGGAACGGAAGGTTCAAGGTTGCCCGGCAGGAGCACCCGCAAGGGACATCTTGCCGCACGATCATGCTCGGCCTGGGCCTGAGCGAGGATGAAATCGGGGTTGTGCTGGTCAATGGCCGGCATGTTCCCCTCGATCAGGTATTGCATGACGGGGACACCCTGGCGCTGTTTCCCCTGGTTGGTGGAGGTTGATATGTTGAACGTGCTTGAATATCTCCAAAAGTGTTCTGCCGGTGGGCTGCTGCCCTGGGCCGCTCAGCTGGAGGCGGTCGAACGCCTGGGCCTGAGCCATGCGGCCGTGGAAGAGTTCGCTCTGGCAAACGGCCTGCTGCCGGCCCGCTATCAGCGCAACCGCAACATGATCTCTGTGGCCGAGCAATTGCAGCTCTTCCGGAGCAGGATCGCCGTGATCGGCTGCGGCGGGTTGGGCGGGTACATCATCGAGGAATTGGCCCGGTTGGGGGTGGGCCAGATTGTCGCGGTTGATCCGGACAAATTTGAAGAGCACAACCTCAACCGGCAGCTGTTGTCCACCCCTGCCAACCTGGGCAGAGCCAAGGTTGCGGCGGCGCTGGACCGGGTCAACGAGGTCAACCCGGCCGTGAAGCTGATCCCGGTCCGGACCTTCTTCCGCGCCGCAAACGGCCGGGAACTGCTGCAAGGGGTGACGGTGGCGGTGGATGCGCTGGACAGCATCGCCTGCAGACTGGAACTGGCGGAAACCTGCGCCGGCATGGATATTCCGATGGTGCATGGCGCGATCGGCGGCTGGTACGGGCATGTGGCCACCCAGCTGCCCGGTGACACCACCGTGCAGAGCATCTATCGCAATTGGGTGCAAGGAGAAGGTATCGAAAAGGATCTGGGCAACCCGGCCTTTACCCCGGCGGTGGTGGCAAGCCTGCAGGTGGCGGAAGTCTGCAAAATCGTTCTGGGCAGGGGGGAATTGCTACGGCGGCGCAAGCTGAGTATCGATCTGCTGGATATGGAAATGCATGAGATTTCCTACCATGCGCCGGCCGAGGTCATCCACTTTCCCACCCGTGAAATCGAGCATGAAAGGGCCGCCGGATAAGCACCCGACTCCCGTTCCGCTGCTTCAAACCAGAAGGTGGCCGAAAGCGGCGAATATACCGATCATCACGCCGGAAAACAGCTGGGCATGCACCATGTAGCCGTAACGTTTCAGGGATGACGGCGGAAAGCGGATCACCAGGAAGAGGCCGAAAAGGCCCTGCCAAACCAGCAGGACCAGCAACATCACCAAGAAGGGATTCCACCTGGCCGTGCCCATCAGCATTGCATGTCCGAGCAGCAACCCGACGGCGGCGGCCCCGACCAATTTGTGGGTGCGGTTGAGGAAGTTGAGGGCCCGCCTGGATGCGGACACGGAAATATCCTGGTAATAATCGGGAATAAACCGTTGCAGAAGGGTGCCTTGATTGAGAATCATCTTCAGCACGCTGCGTCCGTATATCAATGCCAGCGCATAAATCCCCACCCCTCCCAGCCCCTCTCCCAGTTCCGCGAGAAAACCCTCCTCTTCCTCGGGAACCGGCGCGCGTCCCAAGTACAGGTAGACAAAAAGCAGCAGCGACAGGATGGTAACAACTATCGCAAAGGGAACCAGTCCCCGCTTCGGGTCGGACTTCTCGGACATCTTTACACCTCGCTCATGCGTTCATCTTTTGCAGTACAATCATCCTATAAACGACAGTTAACCGCCGAGAAAAACGGATGCACGCCGATAAAACCTGGACTTAAATCAAAAAAGTTAATCACCATATGGGTTAAACCAGCATTTTGTTCAAGCTTTTGATTTCTCGGCGTGTATCGGCGTTCATCGGCGGTTAACTGCATTATTTAGGATCATAGACCTATTGCGACATATCATGTTGTGCAACTTTGTCGCATGGCCACTGACAGCCTGTAACCGGGCTGGTCAAAACCTGCATCTCTTTTTTATCCGGGCATCAATCACAGCGACTGGGGCAGATCCAGCCACAAATCTTCCAGGCTCCGGTACATTTTCAGCCGCCTTACCACACTCTCCACCGGGGCCGCAAAGATCGCCTCGTAGATGAATTCATCGGCAGCAGGGTCCATGGCAAAGGCCAGCTGCTCATTCCTTATACTGAATTGGGCGTTGATCCCGTTGGTATTGCCGCGCGCATCGACCCGGATCCATTTGCCGAGGGTCGCCAGATAGATCGCGTTAAACCCGTGCAGCACCGGTTCATCATCGACCGGCGGATCGATGCGTAAAACCTGGTAGCAGAAACCGGCCGGGATATTGACCGCGCGCAGCAGTGCGGCCAGCAGGTGGCTTTTCGCGAAACAGATCCCGGTACCGTGCCGGAGCACTTCACTTGCCGTGCAGGTGACAACGTCGAGGCCGGCATCGTGGGAGTGGGGAATGGCATCCCTCACCCACTCGTACAGACAGCGGGCCTTTTCGACTTCATCCGGCAACGGCTCCGTAAGCTCCAGGGCCTTCTGCCGGACCGCATGGGTCTGCCAGTCGATAATCTCGTCGGAAACCAGATATTCGTTCAGATCGTCGGATTCAGGATACATACGCTCCTCGTTTGATAATTGTATTTGCCGCGCGGAGCTGACGGGCTGTTAAAATTGCATGCTTGCTTACAGATTTAGAATGAAGTCAACCAACTTAACTACGCCCCCTTGCTCCTTTTACCGGGATGGTAACGTGTGTAGTTCGTTTGAATGTGACGAGACTGCAGCAATCCGGCACAGATTGTCAATTCAATTTACAGATCTGTGTATCTGGCTATTTGGGCAACAGACCGTTAGCTGTTTTCTTCCGAAATTCAGAGTAGTTCGGCTTGTATAACGGTAATACGGTGGTATTAATCAATTGCAGTGCTGCCAAGTAATATGGGGATTGACAATGGACGCGGGCAATATTCAGGTGGTCGCCGTTGATGGCACCAACCGAGGGTTGCAACTATGGTTCAGATCCTACGTAAATATGGTTTGCCGCAGATTGCCGCCTGGACCCTGACTATTGCTTTCATGCTGGCTATCACTCTCTATGTGCACCATCAGGACACCCTCAAGGAGGCGTTGCTCGAGGCTCGCAATTACTACCGGCTCAATTTCCACTACCGAGCCTGGAATGCGGAAATCGGCGGTCTCTATGCCCCGATTGAGAAGATCCGGCCCAACCCTTACCTGAACATTTCCGGCCGTGACATTACAACGATTGATCAGAAGAAGTTGACACTTGTCAATCCCGCCTATATGTCCCGGATGGTCTTCGACATGGTCAAATCCGATTCTGCAACGCCCATCATCTGTAAACTGACCAGCCTTAAACCAATCAACCCCGTCAACACGCCGGACTCCTGGGAACGCGAAGCCCTGGTGGATTTCGCGCAAGCTGGAAGCACTGAGCGATCCCAGGTCATACCCCTGAATGGGGCACCCTATTTGCGCCTGATCTCCCGTTTCGTCACCGAAAAAAGCTGTCTGAAATGCCATGAAAGCCAGGGATACAAGCCTGGAGACATTCGTGGCGGCATCAGCATCTCGGTCCCGCTGACGCCGTATTATCAGGCGGAATCCAAGACAAGAAACACCATTGCAGGCGGATATCTGCTGCTCTGGTTGACAGGGAGCGGCGTGCTGGCCCTGGTATCCGGAAAGCGCCATGAGCAGGAAACCGCACTGGAAGCGGAGGCGGTCGAACGCCAGGCTGTCCAGGAGCATCTCGAGGAACAGGCCGTCCTGTTGGAGGATGAAATCTGCGACCGCCGCAGGGCAGAGGATGAACTGCGGAAAAGCGAAGGGCGCTACCGGATGCTGCTCGAATCGGTGACGGACTACATTTATACGACAGTGGTGGAGAACGAGAGTGTGGTGGCAACTACCCATGGCCCGGGATGTACGGCGGTGACCGGCTATAGCGCCGAGGAGTACCATGCCGACCCGGGCCTCTGGCTTCGTATGGTACCGGAGGAGGAACGGCAGAAAGTACAGGAGCAAGCCGATCGGGTTTTGGCCGGGAAGTGGGTTGTCCCACTGGAACATCGCATCGTTCACAAGGACGGAGAAATACGCTGGATACGCAACACGCCCGTGCCACACTACAATATGGAGGGTAACCTGATCGCTTATGACGGGATCGTTTCCGACATCACAGTTCGCAGGCGCTCCGAGGAGGTGGTAAAGAAGTGGAAAACGGTCCTTGAGTCTGCCCAGCGTATTGCACATCTGGGGAGTTGGGAACTGGATCTTGAGAAAAATGAATTGATCGGTTCGGACGAGATTTATCGCATCTTCGGATTGTTACCGCATGAATTCTCAGTGATCTTTGAGGACTTTCTGTCCCTGGTCCACCCTGATGACAGGGACTATGTCATTGATTCCTATTCCCGATCGGTCGAGGATGACACCCCCTATGACGTTTTTCATCGGATCATCAGGAAATCCGACGGAGAGATCCGCTATGTGCATGAAATATGTGAACACACCAGGGACAGCTCCGGCAAAATCATCCGTTCGCTGGGTACTGTCCACGATGTTACCGAGCAGAAACTGGCTGAGCAGAGCCTGGCGGAACGCGTCAAGCTGTCACAACTCTCGGCAGAGATCGGATGCATTCTGACAATGCCGGGTGATATCCGCAAGATGTTGTCTGGCTGCGCCCAGTCAATCGTCAGCAATCTGGATGCGGCCTTTGCCCGCATCTGGACCTTGAATACCCCTGAAAACATCCTTGAGCTGCAGGCCAGCGCCGGCTTGTACACTAGCATAGACGGTACACACAGCAGAGTGCCGGTTGGAAAATTAAAGATCGGACGCATCGCCGAAGAGCGTAAACCACTAATTACGAATGCCGTCATAGGGGACTCCCTTGTCAATGACCAGGAATGGGCCAAGCGGGAGGGAATGGTGGCTTTTGCCGGTCATCCTCTCACCGTTGAAAACAGGCTCATCGGTGTCATCGCCCTGTTCTCACGCAATCAACTCACCGACGTATCCCTTAAGGCCTTGGCATCGATTTCCAATGAAATCGCTGTCGGCATCGAACGCAAGCGGGCAGAGGATGCCCTGATGAAGGAAAAGGAATTCCTGAACAATCTTTTGCATGGATCCGCCATCGCCACATTCGTGCTTGATCCACAACACCGGGTGTTGCTGTGGAACCAGGCCTGCGAAGTGCTCACCGGGATGAAGGCTGCCGATGTCATCGGCAGCTCCCTGCACTGGCGAGCCTTTTACAGCGTCGAACGTCCCTGCCTCGCCGATATCGTCATTGATGGCCGCACGGATCAATTACAGCATTTGTATGAGCACGCATCACGTTCAGCACTGACCCCGGAAGGATTGCAGGCCGAGGGACACTATTCCGATCTGAACGGCCTGGCCCGTCATATCATGTTCTACGCCGCCCCGATCCGCACCGGAGACGGCACTTTGCTCGGCGCCATCGAAACCCTCCTGGACATCACCGAACAAAAAAATCTGGAGGCCCAACTTTTCCAATCCCAGAAGATGGAGGCCATCGGACAGTTGGCGGGCGGCATCGCCCACGATTTCAACAACATCCTCACGGCCATCATCGGGTTCACCACCATTATTGAAATGCATATGCCCAAGGATGATCCGCAGCGGGCGAATCTAAGCAATGTCCTTGCAGCTGCCGACAGGGCCGCGGATCTTACCCGAAGCCTGCTCACCTTCAGCAGGAAGCAGGCAATTAATCTGCAGCCGGTTGATCTCAACCGGATCATCGGCAAGATCGGTTCGTTCCTGAAGAGGATCATCGGGGAAGAGATCGAACTCAACACAACCTGCACGCCGGGTGAGCTCACCGTCAATGCCGACAGTGGGCAGATCGAGCAGGTACTGATGAACCTGGCTGCCAATGCGCGGGATGCCATGCCCGGCAAGGGTGCATTGTCAATCGATACCGGGACGGTCGTACTGGATGAAGAATTCATCATGGCACAAGGCTACGGCGAAGCGGGTGGGTACGCCTGGATTTCTGTCTCCGACTCGGGACAGGGGATGGATGAAGCGACCTGCAAAAAAATCTTTGAACCGTTCTTCACCACCAAGGAGGTGGGCAAGGGAACCGGATTGGGGCTTTCGATCGTATTCGGGATCGTTAAACAGCACAACGGCTTCATCACTGTTTACAGTCAACCCGGTATCGGAACGACCTTCAAGATCCTCTTGCATCTGATTCCGTCGGGTGTCATGGAAAATCATGAATGTGAGGAGGAGGTGATTGAAAAAGGTACGGAAACGATATTGGTGGTCGATGATGATGCTTCGCTGCGTGATCTGACCGAAAAGACCCTGGGCATGTTCGGGTACACCGTTATTACGGCTGTGGACGGCAGGGATGCGCTTGACAAGTTCAAACAGAACAGGGGCAGCATCGATCTGGTAATTCTGGATATCATCATGCCTGAGATGAACGGCAAAGAGGCCTTTGATGAGATGAAAATCATCAATCCTGCTCTCAAAGCGATCTTCATCAGTGGTTACACCAGCGACATTATTCGGAAGCGGGGGCTGATGGAGCAAGAGCTTGATTTTGTCGCAAAACCTTTGAATCTCAAACAGCTGTTGATCAAGGTCCGCGAGGTGCTGAAAGAAGAGGCGTGAAGGGAGGAGGTTATGGTTCTGAGATGGAGGAAACGGCTTACAATGGTTGTTATCGGGACCGTACTGTCGGCGGGATTGATGCTTCCCGTGACTGCGCCCGCGGAAACCGTCATCAGGATCGGCGGGACCGGCAGCGCCCTGGGAAGCATGAAAAGGCTTGCAGTGGCGTATGAGAAGTCCCATCCGGGAGTCAGGCTGCAGATCCTGCCAAGCCTCGGCAGCACGGCCGGGATCAAGGCAGTTCTGGGAGGAGGTATCGACCTGGCGCTTGCCAGCCGGCCCTTGACGGACAGTGAGCGACGGCAGGGAGCGACAGCTGTGGAATATGCCCGGTCTCCCTTTGTTTTCGTCACCAACCCCCGTGTCAAGAAAAAGGACGTGACGGTCCGGGAACTGGAGGAGTTCTACGGCAACCCGGCCGCGAGCTGGAGTGACGGCAGCCGCATCCGCTTGATCCTGCGGCCGGAAAAGGATATTGATTCAATACTGGTCCGCGGCATCTCGCCGAAACTGGACCGGGCCGTATTGGCTGCGCTTGCCCGCCCCGGAATGATCATGGCGATTACCGACCAGGAATCCATGGACGCGGTTATTCGAACACCCGGCGCACTGGGTGGAGGCACACTGACCGAAATCATCAGCGAAAACCGGCCGGTGAACATGCTCTCCCTGAACGGCGTCAAGCCGGATGTCAAAACCATCGCCGACAACTCCTATCCTCTGGTCAAGTCGTTCTACCTGGTGACAACTCCGAAGAGTCCGGCCGAGATCCGGCGATTCACCGGCTTTGTCCGCTCTCCGGACGCCCGCAGGATCCTGTCAGCTACCGGAAACCTGGTTGTTGAAGCAAAATAGGTGCACGGGCCATGAATGACAGACAACGGATAACCGCGATTACAACCTGGATTGCCGGTCTGGCGGCTGTTGCCGTGACGTTACTCCTCCCGATCGGCTATTTTGCTGTTTCGTACCGGTACCTGGTGGGAAGCCTGGAGGCCGAAGCCGAAATGACCGGCCTCATCATCACCGACCTGATTAATGCCAATCCGGATTTTTGGCAGTATGAACAGGTACGGTTTGAGGAGCTGCTGGTGCGCCGGATGCGGGCCGGTCATGCGGAAACCCGGCGAATCCTTGATTCACACAACAGACTGGTTGCAGAGAGCGCCTCGAAGCTGAAACCACCTCTGGTGACCAGAAGGCTCAACCTGCTGGACTCGGGATTAAGTGCCGGCGTGCTTGAAATCAGCCAGTCCCTGTACCCCATTCTGTTCCGTTCCGGTTTGGTGGGGCTGCTCGGACTCTCGTGCGGAGTGGGGATCTTTGTTACGCTGCGCATACTTCCACTTCGCGCGGTGGTCCGGGCCGAGAAATCCCTGCGAGAAAGCGAAAGTCAATTATCGGACAAAGTTGTGCAACTGGAAGGCGCACTGGCCAAGGTAAAGCAGCTCGAAGGGATAATTCCGATCTGCATGTATTGCAAGAAAATACGGGACGACAAGGAAAGCTGGCAGCATCTGGAGGGTTACATAACCGAACATTCCGAAGCACACTTCAGTCATGGTATCTGTCCTGAATGCTACCAGAAAGTTAAGAACGATTCTTTGAAGGAACTCGAACAGCTAAAGCGGAAATGATGTGCGCACTCGCCTTCGGCCACTTGCTCCCTTCAAAACCGTTTTTAGGGGGCAAACTGATTATTGTGTATTTCTCAAACAACCAGCATGCCCCCTTATTGCACTCCACTTCACTTACTTTATTACCGTTCCACTATACTCGGTAAAATCCTTGTGAAGCCCCTCGATGATTTCCCTCTCGTAGTCGTTGACCGCCTCCTGATATTCGTGATCCGTCAGATCCTTGATAGGGTCATTCTCGTCGATGACATAATAATCACAGCCGTCCACGCCGATTTCCTCAGCCATCTTGTACTGAGACAAGGGGGTCAGGCTTACCCGGGCAACCACCCATCCAATCCTGGGACTTTGCTGGACATAGTAGACTTTGTCCGGTTCAAAGGTTATTTTACCGGTCTCAAGGCTCTCTGTGCGGGAAATCAAATATTGCAGGCCGGGCTCAATGTCGGTTTTAGCAATGCAACCTTTCCCCTTGGTCACCCCGATCCCTTTTTTACCCAGATATGTAAAAAAGTTGATCGCCCCACCGAAACTTGTCGTCCTTGCCACTACTAATGCCGCTTTGCCTGGCTGCGGTTGCAACGTTGCAATGTTTAATTTATCGTCTTTTTTGACCATATGGGCCGGGGAACAGGCGACCAGCAGCATGACAAGCAAAAGCAGTAAGATGTGCGGAAGTTTTCTGAATGAAGTTACAGTTATAATGCCGTTCATTGATGTCCTCCTGAGATAGATTTGTTATCAACAATGCTCACGCCCTGACCAGCCCGCACATCCACTCCCACCTGCCCTAAGCGCTCAGCGCATGCTCGGCCGCGCCGATCTCCAGCAGGTAGAGGCGGACGTCAACCGAGTGCTGCTCACCACAGTTTGAATTCAATGCGACAACCTTTTCCAGTATCGCGGTGGCCCGGTCTATTTCCGTTGATTTGCGCGGAGCGTTGCTCTTGGCAAAAGCCATTATCCTTATGTCCGAACCAACATCACGGCTGCTGGCCTGGGCAAAGATCAACGAGACCTGTTCCGGGCTGAGCCGGGCCAGATTCCCACCGGGCACATCCATCACTTCGGCGATGATGGCCGGCAGCTCCCTGGCCAGTTCATCCAGTACGTTGTCTTTTACGTTGGCTTTGTAAACGATCGATGCGTTCATGATTTCATTCTCCTTTTGATTTTGTTCGCGATTTTCGCGATTTTAGTGGCCACTGCTTTTTAGCTGTTCAACCGTCACACCCGGACCAGTTCGTATTTCCTGCTCCCCAGCCCGATCTTCTCGCCATGCTCCAGCTGCACTTCCCAAGTGATCTCCGGCCAGACCCCGCGGAATTTGTCGCCACCAGGCTCGAAGCCGCTCTGCAGCGCCGAGCCCTCGTTGCCGCGCGCCCCGTTGACCAGATCGGCGCAGGCCTGGTCGATGGCGACCGGATCAGTCGAGACGCAGATGCCGATGTCGTTGACGATCGGTGCGTCGGAATGACCGTAGCAATCGCAGGCCGGCGAGACCTGGGTGATGAAGTTGATGTAGATGGCCTTGCCGCTCTTGCCGGTCAGCGCCCCCAGCGCGTATTCGGCCATCTTGCGCATGACCAGGTCGGCGGCTTCGTTCCACTGGATGTTGATGGCCTTGACCGGGCAGACCGTGATGCAGCGCGAACAGCCGGTGCATTTTTGCGGGTCGATGATCGCCTTGCCGCCGGTGATCAGGATCGCGTCATGGGCGCAGGCACGGGGGCAAATGCCGCAGCCGATGCAGTATTTCTCGGCCACCACCGGCGCCACGGTCGAATGCTGCACCAGTTTTCCCTTGCGGCTGGCGCAGCCCATGCCCAGGTTCTTGATCGCGCCGCCGAAGCCGGTCAGTTCGTGGCATTTGAAGTGGGTCATGGCCACCAGCGAATCGGCCTCGACGATCTCGGTGCCGATGTAGGTTTTCTTCAACAGCTTCCCTTCCACGGCAACCACTGTTTCGGTGACTCCGCGCAGACCGTCGCTGATGACCAGCGGCGCGCCGACGCAGGCGTAGCCGAAGCCGTTCTCGATGGCGCAGGTCAGCGCCGAAACCGCTTCCTTGCGCTGGCCGGGATAGAGCGTCGAGGAGTCGGTCAAAAACGGCAGCGCCCCCAGTTTCTTGAGTTCCTCCACCACCTTCCTGGCAAAGACCGGGCGGATGTAGGTGTGGTTGCCCTTTTCGCCGAAATGGATCTTGACCGCGGTCAGGTCCCCTTCCGAAACCTGCTGGGCCAGCCCGGCCAGGGCCAATAGTTTGGCTATCTTGTCGAACAGGTTTTCCTTCTGGTTGGCGCGCATGTCGCTGAAATAGACCTTGCTCATGTTTTCCCCCTAACCCTGATATACAGGATAAATGCGTTAACGAAGTTATTCTCTGCCTGAAAATAGCAGAAAATAACTTCTAACTTATTAACGGTAATAATAGGCTACAAGATACCCGCTTGATGCGCCGCATGCAAGCAACAGTTGACGCCCGACCGGCTGAAGCTGAAGCGCGGGGACCACTGACAATGCCCTTGACGACGGTCTCGGGCTGGTGCTATGGTTTCTAATCTGCAGCGGTTAAACGACTGCAAATCAGATGGTTAGGCAGGGTGCTGCGTGGAATCAAGGGAGTTCGCACTTTACAATTACCAAGCCGACGGCAACGCCAAAAACCCGTTGATCGTTGCCGCGATCGCCGGCGTGATCCTGGCCATCTTTTCTGCTGCCACGTTCTCCCGCTGGGGCCTGCTGCTCCTGCTGCTGCCGGCCGGCATCATCATCCACCTGCTGCGGGCCGGGTACGACAAGGCCCTGCTGATCGGGAACCGCTACCTGATCCTGGGAAGCAGCATCCTTTATTTCGCCAACGTTGCCGGCGCCCGCCTCGATAAGGCCGCCCAGACCCTGACGCTGGTGTCGGTCCGGGGCAGGAGGCTGGTAATAGCCGCCGAAAAGTTCCCCACCAACGCCCGCAAGGCCGACAAGATCAGGATCAACAGAACAGCCAAGTTCGACAAGGTTGCCGAAAAGATCATCGCCCGCCTGAAAGCGGTCTCCCCAGGAATCGAAATTTCATGACAGCCGGCGCCACCCCGGAAAACAGCTTCCATAGCCATATCCACCTGCTGTATGTGCCGACACTGGCCTGCAACCTGGGCTGCCGCTACTGCTACCTGGGGGACCAGACCAACGGCGCGGACCTGCGCCGGGACTCCCGGCGGGCGGCGGACACTCTGCGCACGGCCCTGGATGCCTTCCTGGCGGCCGGGGTGTTGCCGTTCAATGTCTCGCTGCACGGCGGCGAGCCGACCATGCTGCCGCCGGATGTGCTGGACCAGCTGTTCGGCATCATCCGCCGCCATTACCTGGACCATTTCGACGAGCTGACCGCCCTGGGGTTCAGGAAGTCCGCGCCCCACATCAAGACCAACCTCTATAATTTCGACCGGCTGTACGACCTGTTCGACCGCCACAAGGTCTCGATCAGCGCCAGCATCGACCTGCCGCTGTCGCTGCACGAGCGCTACCGCACCACCAGGCGCGGCGCTTCCTCGCTGAAGCGGACCCTTGCCAACCTGCGGCTCCTGGCCGGTTATCCCCACAGCGCCAAGATCTCCTCGACCCTCTACCGCCGGCACCTGGAAGACATCCCGGCGCTGATCGCCGATATCCGGAGAATCCATTGCGAAACCGGTTTCGACATGAACAACTTCAATTTCATGTTCGGCTTCGAATCGGCGCTCAACCGTGAAAAGTCCGCTGGCTGCCTGACCGATGAGCTGCAGACCGTTCCGGAAGAGCTGCAGCTGAGCTTCTACGAGGCACTCAAGGCCGAGTTTTCGGGGAGCGAACTGGAGGAGGGTTTCCGGCGCAACTGGTTCGACGAGTTCAAGCCGACCTACTGCACCAACGCCTTCAACTGCGGGGAGCGTTTCTTCCTGCTGCAGGGGGATGGCGCGGTCTATTCCTGCGTGCGCGGCCAGGGGCTGGAGGAGTGCTGCTACGGCAACATCCTGCATGATCCGGTTCAGGAGATCCTCTCCGCCGGACGCAGCCGGATCGCGCTGCTGCACCAGCGCGCCGGCCTCGACCAACAGTGCCGCGACTGCGAATACCTGCAGATCTGCCATACCGGCTGCCCGGTGGTCAAGCTGCACAGCAGCAGCGCCCGGTCCTACACCTGCGCGCTGCAGAAGGCCATCTACCGCGACAATCCCCGTTCCTGGCCTGCGTCGGCCGATGCCGGACAGCGACAGGCCAACGCCCGCGACTACATCCGTGGCATGCACCCGGCGCTGGCGCTGGCCGAACTGCCGCCAGCTCCGGCGGCTCCACTGATCATGCTGCCGGGCGACCTGTACCAGCCCAAAAATGCGCTGGCGGAGCTGATCGAGGCCGACCCGCTGCTGCGTGAGCTCTACAGCGACCGGGCGGTACTGATCGAGATCAACGGTGAGCCGCAGCCGCTCCGTTCCCAGATCATGAAAAACGGGCGCGAGCTGTTTTCGATCAACAGCGGCGACAGCATCCGGCTGCACCTGCGGCGCAGCCTGTTCGAGGCGGGCTGTGACGAAACCGTCCGCAACACGCTCCATCTGCAGATGCTGCGCGACACAGTGGTGGTCTACGGCGACGAGCAGCGCAGCAAGCAGGAGCACCTCTTCAACCACCAGCTCTTCTACAACCTGCTCAAGCCGAGCCCGCTTTTTGAGGACTTCGTGGTGGCCGACCTGTCCGGCCTGCTGGAGCTGCACCGGGAGCTATTCATCAAGGGGGTGCTGAACAACCTGTTCGTGACCACCACGTATCTGCGGGATTATCATTACCAGAAGCAGAAGGCCAACGCCTTCTATCATATCCAGGCCATCAACCTGCCGTTTCAGAATTTCGAGTTTTACTGGGACGAGTGAAGGGGAGTAGGGATGCTTACCAAAGAACTGCACCGGACGGCGGCCAACGTCGAAAGGTTTTTGACCATGATCGGCATTCCCGACGACGCCGGGCGCACCTCCATGGAAGAGGAGCTGGTCAGCCGCATGTCCGCCGACGGCGCGAAGAAGCCGTTCCTGGTCCACTCACAGAAGAGTATCTTCCTGTACAACAACAATATCGTCGTCAAGAGCTTTGCCGCGGATTCGTCCCGGACCGATCAGGTGCTGCAGTGCGACTGCCGCAAGATCTCGATCCTCGATCGGCAGGCATACCAGCAGGGGGGCAACATCCTGGTCATCGGAGCGGCGGCAGCTGCGGCAGCTGCGCTGGCTGCGGGGGGTATCATGGCGGGTGATGCGGAGGCGAGAAGAAGGGCGCAATCCTCGGGCGGGATGGATATTTCCTGCAACAACAATAACAATAACAACAACAATAATAATAATAACAATAACAACAATAACGGCTGAAATCGTCTCAGAGCATACGCACTAGAATAAAGACTCCCACCATGGCGATGCCGATGGCCAGTTTGCCGGCCACCCCGATCGCCATCCCCACCACGGTGCCGAACCCGGCGCGGCCGGCCTGGTCCAGGCTGCGCTGCAGCGACAGTTCCCCGATCACCGCCCCGATGAACGGCCCCAGCAGAATCCCCGGTATCCCCAGGAAGATCCCGACGATGCCGCCGATAACAGCCCCGGCCATGGCCCGTTTCGAGCCGCCGTACTTCTTCACTCCGAAGGCCGAGGCCGCGAATTCCACCAGGTAGGTCAGTGCGGCCATGCCCCCAAGGAACAGCAGCGTCCAGAGGCCGACATGGCGGAAGTCTTCCGCCCAGGCGGCGCAGACCAGTCCGGCCAGCAGCAGCGGCGCTCCCGGCAGCACCGGCAGCAGCAGGCCGGCCAAACCTGAAAACGTCAGGATGCCACCCACAACCCAGAGAATCAATGCCTGATCAGCCATCCGTCACCCCGCCAGAGTTTGCCAGGCCACGTAGCCCAGTACCGCCGCCACGCCGCCCGCCAGGGCGATCAGCGCCGTCGCCACCCGTCCGTTGCTCCAGGCGGCCGGCAGTTCACCCAGCCTGAGCGTGAACCGCGCCAATCCATCCAGCGTGCCGTCGATGCCGGCCTGGTCGATCCCCTTCCAGAAAAAGCGCGCCAGCCACACGAAGGGGCGGATCAGGATCAAGCGGTAGAGATCATCCAGCATCCAGCCCGACTGCAGGAAGCGAATGTGGAAGGGCGCCGGACCGCTTTCGGTCGCCAGCGAAGCGGCCCGCCGCTCGCCGGTATAGCGCGACCAGGCCAGCCCCAGCCCCAGCAGGCAGGCGGTGGCCGCCATGATCTGCAGGATGACCTCGTTGTCGTGCGCGGCATGCCCCGCGACGGCGAAGCCGGAAACTGTTCCCAGAAAACCGGACAGCAGGCCATGTTCCGTCAGATAGGCCGGCAGGTTGAGCAGGCCGCCCAGCAGGCCCAACAGCGCCAGCGGAATCAGGGTCAGGGTCATGACGGCGGGAAGATGTGAGTCCCCCCCCTCCCTTGACGGGAGGAGGTCGGGGGGTGGGTGATGCAACTGGTCGGCAGCGCTGTCGCTTTCCCCGTGAAACACCACGAACAGCATGCGGAAGGTGTAGAAGGAGGTCAACAGCGCCGTCAGCAGGCCCAGGGCGAACAGCGTCCCGTAGAGCGGGCCGCCCTGCTCGAAAACCGCCGCCAGGATGGCGTCCTTGCTGAAGAAGCCACCGCTGCCCGGAAATCCTGCCAGGCAAAGCGCGCCGGCCAGAAACGGCCAATAGACCGCCGGAAGCCGCCGTTTCAGCCCCCCCATGCCAAAGATGTCCTGCCGGTGGTGTAGCGCGGTGATCACGCAGCCGGCCCCCAGGAACAGCAGCGCCTTGAAGAAGGCGTGGGTCAGCAGGTGGAAGGTGGAGGCGGTCAAAGCCCCGGCGCCGACCCCCAGCACCATGTAGCCGATCTGGCTGATGGTCGAATAGGCCAGGATCCGCTTCAGGTCCCGCTGGACGCAGGCGCAGGTGGCGGCATAGAGCGCGGTCAGGCCGCCGGTGACAGCGATGGCGGCCAGGGTCAGCGGCGACGAACCGATCAGCGGGAACATGCGCGCCAGCAGGTAGACCCCGGCCGTCACCATGGTGGCGGCGTGGATCTGGGCCGAAACCGGCGTGGGGCCGGCCATGGCGTCCGGCAGCCAGACCGACAGCGGCAGCTGGGCCGACTTGCCGGCCGCGCCGATCAAAAGCAGGATCCCCAGCGCCGTGATCACGCCGGCCGGCATCAAAAAGCCCATGCCGTTCAGTTCGCCGATCGAGACCGTCCCGAACAGCTGGAACATCCAGACCATGGCGATGCCGAAGGCGGTGTCGCCGATACGGGTGACGATGAAAGCCTTGCGGCCGGCAGTGGCGTTCTTCTCCTCAGTAGACCAGAAACCGATCAGCGCGTAGGAACAGAAACCGACCCCCTCCCACCCCAGGTACAGCAGCGGCAGGTTCTCGGCCAGCACCAGGGTCAGCATGGCAAAGACGAAGATGTTCAGCAGCGCGAAGTAGCGGGCATAAGAGGGGTCGTCCTTCATGTAGCCGACCGAGTGCAGGTGGATCAGGCCGCAGACGAAGGTGATCATCAGGGTCAGGGACAGCGAAAGCTGATCGAGGTAGAGCGTGATCGGGGCCTTGAAGTCGAAGTCGGACAGCCAGGAGGCGTATTCGATTTTTACCGGAGCCGTAAAATCAAGCAAGGCCAGCACGGAGCAGGCGAACGAACCCCAGATCACCCCGCAGGCGACGGTTTCACCCACACGGCGCGGGAGTTTGCTACCGACCAGGGCATTGAAGAGGCCGCCCAGCAGGGGCAGCAGGAGTATCAGGGCAAGGTAGAGTTTCATGGTCAGATGCATCCTATTTCAGTCCTTCGTTTTGCCGGGTGTGGTCTGTGCGGGATCTGTTCATATGGAGACTTTAGCCATGTGACGACTACATTTGCAATCATATTTTGATCGCATTTATCGGGTGTTCTTTGTTGCCTCACCACGCTGGACCTTCTGGGCAGCTTTTTCGCCCGGTCATGGTCTGAGCGCTGGTTAAATCACTCCGGTGGGGAGTGCCGGATCAGGGGGAGGCTTACGGTCTCGGGTATTCACCCGTGAAAAGTCATAGTGGAGCCCCGAAACCTGCCTGTTACTGCGGTTTTGTCCATGGAACTGCTCGTTGGACTTTTTTTGGCTACGAACGTTTGGATATCTCTCTTTCCTTAAATTCCTGGCTCGCTATCATGCATTCTTACAAAAGTTGCACTTCAGACTCGAATCCCCCATACTCTCAACTTTGCGACACTTGGGCGTTGCAAGTCCTCAGTTCCAGATATCATTCCATACCGACTAGAAACTGCTAACCAAGCCTCGGACTATGACCGCCCGAACTGGTGGGCGGCAGGTAAAGGCCGGAACCGTTGGGTAGAAGGAGAATTTTATGGCTTACAGACCGCATGCCGATCGGAAGCCGAAACGGTCGTCCGCCGGCGGACCCCTCCTGTCATGGCAGATCCCGACCGCCCCTGAGTCGCGATGGCCAGCCTTTGGCGCGACCGTTGTGGTCATTGCTGGCCAGGCATGGGTGGCCGTAAGCCTTTCGCTCAGTCCCGTCGGGCTATTCCCGGCCATCTCTGCAATCCTTCTGATCGCCTCAGTGGCTGTATACCTGCCTCAGCGGACGGAACCCAGCCCGATCATGCGTGCGCTCGCGGCGAGCCTCATCGGTATGCTTGTTATCGCAAATGCCGCCAGTCTGGTAGAGCTCATGCGGAATATTTTTGTTGGGGTATCGGGGATTACCCCGGTCGGTCTGCTTCTCGTGGGTATTGTTCTGTGGGTTGTCAATATCGCAATCTTTGCCCTGGTATACTGGGAATTGAACGGTGATGGACCCGATATGCGCTCCGACGGCTACAGGGATTTCCCTGACCTCGTCTTCCCGCAGCAGCAACCCGACCAACAAGGGTTGGCTCCCGCCAATTGGAAGCCGACCTTTCCCGACTATCTGTACGTGTCGCTAACGGCCGCTACCGCTTTCTCGCCGACCGACGCAATGCCATATTCGAAGCGGGTCAAACTTGTTATGGGTGTCGAAAGCACCATGTCCTTGGCAATCGTTGCAATGATCGTAGCCCGAGCCATCAATATTGCCCGCGGGTAGAGTGTTGGTTCAAGTTCTATGGGAAGACGTGGGGACGTTAAAAAGAAAGTACCGGGAAATAAGTAGTAGGAATCGTGGTGTGGAGTCGCGCTTCCATTCTTCACGAAAGTAAACGACATAAACGCCGTGAAGCCATTGAGTAAAGGGCATCACGGCGTTTATGCATGTATTAAAAATCAGCGCCGTTCAGTTTGGCAACGCCGGCTGGCTGTTCTTCTTCCTGGACGCCTGGCTGCTGTTTTACTGAAACGCCGACCGCTAGTGCGGGTATTGCCGGAGCACCTCCGGTATCAGCCGTTTGATATTGGCGATCCGGTTCGCATCCGACGGGTGCGTGCTGAGGAATTCTGGCGGCGCCTGGCCCCCCTTTTGGGCCGCCATGCGCTCCCAGAAGGAAATTGCCGCGTTGGGGTCGTATCCGGCCATGGCCATGAATACCAGCCCCAGATGGTCGGCCTCGCTCTCCTGCATGCGGCCATAGGGCATGATCGCCCCGTACTGGGCTCCCATGCCGTAGACCGACATCCAGAGCTGCTGGGTGGCCGCCGGTTTGGTGGAGATTGCCGTAGACAGCGCCACCCCGCCCAGTTGCGCCAGCAACCCCTGGCTCATGCGCTCGTTGCCATGCTCGGCAATGGCATGGGCGATCTCGTGCCCCATCACCACTGCCAGCCCGGTGTCATCAACGGCTACCGGCAGGATGCCGGTATAGACCACCACCTTGCCGCCCGGCATGCACCAGGCGTTGACCTGTTTGTCCTCCACCAGGTTGAATTCCCACTTGTAATCCGCCAGATGCTCTTTCAGGCCGCTGCTGATGAAGTAGCGCTCCACCGCGTTCTGCACGCGCTGTCCGACCCGCTTGACCA